>JABLTL010135773.1_pt1 | contig 11201 bp, 7 predicted proteins | sample 7160151 | NCBI WGS metagenome assembly JABLTL01 (sample SAMN14651223, study PRJNA627086) | human gut metagenome | isolation source: feces | host: Homo sapiens
CAGCCGCCACATCCCAGCAGGTCATGCGCTCGGGCGCGATGCGGCCGGTCATCATGACGGCGAGCGTGCGCGCGGTCTCTGCGGCGGACAGACGGCTGCTGTCGCGGCCGTCCAGATAGACCGTGCCGCCGAGCAGGGCAAGCTCGCGGATCAGGCTTTTGAGGATAGTGGACTTGCCCGAGCCGTTCGGCCCGACAAGGGTCAAAATTTCGCCGCCGGATACGCTCAGCGCGATGTCGCGGATGAGCGGCACGCCGCCGTAGCCGACGGTCATGTTCTCCGCGCGGAGAAGCTGGTCTGCCATTGCGTTTTCCCCCTTTACAGCGTGCGTGTGCGGCGGCGCACCATGATGAAGATCACGATGGGCGCGCCGAGGATGGCCGTGACCGAGCTGATGCTGAGCTCGGTGGGGGCAAAGACCGTGCGCGCGGCCAGATCACAGAACAGACAGAATACCGCGCCGCCGGCAAAGCACGCCGGTACCTGCACGAGCGGCTTTGCCGTGCCGAACAGCCCCTTCATCAGCTGCGGGACCGCAATGCCGACGAATGAAATCGGCCCGGCGAACGCAGCCACGCAGGCGGAGAGCACGCTCGAGAGCAGGATGAGCGCGGCGCGGAAGGCGCGGATATTGACGCCCATGCTGCGCGCGCAGCCCTCGCCGAGCTGATAGGCGCTCATCGGCTTGGACAGCAGCACGGCGAGCGCGAACGAGATCAGTACGACCGGCGCTATGACGCAGATATTGTCCCACGAAATGCCGGAAAAGCTGCCTTGCGACCAGTTGTGCAGGTTGACGATGTTGCTGTCCTCGGCGAAGGTCACGACGAAATCCGTGACCGCCGAGCAGATGTAGCCGACCATCACACCGGCAATGATGAGCAGGGACATCTGGCGCACGCGCTGCGCGAGCGCCAGGACGAAACCCATCGACAGCATCGCGCCGCAGAAGGCGGCGAGGATCATGCCGGTCGAGCCGATCACGCGGCCGCGCGAGAGCAGACCGATCATCGCGAGCGAAACGGTCAGCTTCGCGCCCGAGGAGATGCCGAGCACGAACGGGCCTGCGATGGGGTTGGCGAAAAAGGTCTGGAGCAGAAAGCCCGAAATCGACAGCGCACCGCCGAGCAGCATGGCGGCGATCAGCCGCGGCAGGCGCATCTCCCATACGATGGCGGCGTTTTCGCCCGTGCGCGTGAGCAGGATGTCCATGACCTCGGCCGGGGACAGATGCAGACTGCCCGTGTTGAGGTTCCAGAGAATGAGCGCCGCGAGCAGCGCCGCGAGCAGGGCAAAGCCGAAGGTATAGCGCGCGCGGTGGTCAGGCTGCATGGTTTTCCCCTCCTTTTCAGGTCAGCTGATGCAGATAGTGCAGATCGTCGGTGTTTTCGCCGGTGAAAACGGCGTGGAAGTCCTGTATCATGCCGCCGAGTCCCATCGCGGACTGGAACAGGCTCTGCTCGGTGCACCAGACATTTCCGTTTTTCACGGCCTTGAAATCCGCGAGCAGCGGACTTTTGGCGAGCAGCTCGTCGAGCGTTTGCAGTTCGCCGTCGATGGTCGAGTTGTAGATGAGCACATCCGCGTCCTTCGCGCCGGCGTAAAAGCTCTCCATCTGCATATTCATGGTCGAGCGGGCGTCGTCGTCGGTGAGGTCGTCAAAGATATACTTTCCTCCGGCGAGCTCGAGCATTTTTGCGACATAATCGGTGGATTTGCGCACATTTGCTGCGCCGTTCGCCGTGATATAGAAGAATGCGGCGGTCTTGCCGGTGGACGGCTGGTCAAGGATGGGAGCGAGGGCGTCGAGCTGCTCGTCATAGAGCGCCTCCGCCTGCTTCTCCTTTCCTGTGAGCACGCCGTACAGCTTGATCCACTCCATGCGGCCGAGGGGATTGCTTTCGTAGCTCGAGCGCTCGACGAGCACGGGGATGCCGAGCCGTTCGAGCTGCTCCTTGACCTTGGGCGTGTGGTAGATCATCGTGGACTCGAGCGCGAGGTCGCAGTCCGCGTCGCAGATGGCTTCATAGTCCGGGGCGCTGTATTTGCCGGCGTATTCGATATCGCCGTCTGTCATGGCCTCGCGCGCCGCATCGAGATACCAGCCGTCGGCACGGGTGCCGGAGAGCGAGATGGTGTCGAGCGCGTCGAGCGAAACGAAGAAATCCATTGCGCTCGTGGCGACGAGATAGATGCTGTCGAGCGGCTGCTGGAGCACGGTAATGTCCGCGCCGGTCTGCGGCGCCTGCTGTCCCTCGGGCACAACGAGATAACGGTCCTCACCGCCGATCGTGATGAGCGACAGACCGCCCTCGAAGGTATCGACCGTGAACTGCTCGGCGTAGGAAAGCTCCATCGAGCCGGCGGGGGTCAGGCCGGAGAGCGGGTCATCGTTTTCTCCGGAGACGGCCGCGCCGCCGCCGCAGCCGGTCAGCAGGCCGGTCAGACACGCGGCGGCAGCGAGATATGCTGCGGCTCTTCTCATTTGCTCAGCGGCGCAACAGAGGCCGAGTCAAAGGTCAGCGTGTAGTCGATCTCGTGCGCCTCGCTCATCGCGGTGGTGTCGGCCTTGACCGCCATCGCCCAGTCAAAGCAGGAGACCGGGATCTCGAAGGTGGAGTGCTCGTCCTCGATGACGGCGTCGTATTTCGTGTCGCCGACCTTCATGTAATCGTAGTTTTTGCTGCTCCAGACGATCTTCGCCGTTACCTTGCCGTCCTTGACGGTCAGCTCGGCCGGAGACTGGACGGAGGCGCGGCCGGAGCCGCCTGCAAGCGCGACGTCGGCAGTGTAGGCGCCGTCCGCGAGAGACAGGCTGTCGGGCGTCGTGACAACGCCGTCGGCAAAGGCATCCATCGGCAGGGAGTCCGCGCGGAACAGGATGGTGCGGTCGTACCACTTTTCCTTCTTCTTGCTGAATGCAGCGCAGTCGATGCCCTCATCGAGCGCGTCGACCGGGACGGTGAAGCTGTGGGTGCCGTCGGCCTCTTCGGTGAACGGGATGTAATCCGCCTCGTCAGCCGCGGCAGCCTGCTCGCCGGTGCCCATGTAGACATAGAGATAGCCCTTGCCGCCCATGTGCATGGTCGCAGTCATTTTGCCGCCCTCGACAGTCAGCTCGCACGCAGTGATGTCGAACATTTTGGAACTGGACTTGACGGCAACGCTGTAGGTGCCGTCCTTGACCTTGTCGCCGGCAATGGGGGTCATGCCCTCCTCGACGACCTCCTCGACCTCGGTCATGTCGGACGCAGAAGCAACGTTCGAGGTGCCGGTCTCGCCGGTCTGCGCGGCGGTGTCGGTCTGCTGCTGAGAGGCGGAGCTGCCGCAGCCGGAGGTGAGCATGAGCGCCGCCAGAAGAGCGGCCAGAAGTGTTTTTTTGCTGTTCATGGATTGTTTTCTCCTTATGTTTGACTGATAAAAGAAGGTCCGGCCCGCTTTCGCAGTCCGGACCTGTATCTGGTATGGAAAGATTACTTGAGCGAGTCAACAGCCGCCTGTGCGTGTGCAACGAACAGGTTCTGAATGTCGGTCAGACCGCCCAGACCCTCTACAACAGTCGTTACCTCGAAGCCGGCCTTCTCGAACTCGGTCTTCCAGGAGCCGTCCTCATCGCCTGCCATGTCGTTGTTCGCGTGGTCGCCGGCAACGATCATCAGAGGACGCAGCACGACCTTCTTGAAGCCGCTTTCCTTGACAGCCGCGATCACATCGTCGAGGGACGGGGTCGCCTCAACCGTGCCGACGAAGTAGTTGGTGTGGCCTGCCGCGGTCAGGGTCTGCTGCATCTTGGTGTAGACGGAGTTGGAGTCTGCCTCGGTGCCGTGGCCCATGAAGCAGATGGCGGTCTCGCCGTCGTCGTACTCCTTGGTAGCGTCAACGATCGCGTTCATGACCTTCTGGAAGTCGTCGTCCGAGGTCAGGAGCGGCTCGCCGAGCGCGATCTTCTCGAAGGAGTCGGAGTAGCCGGCCAGCTCGTTCTTGAGGTCGGTGTACTCCAGACCGTTCATCAGATGCGTCGGCTGAACGACGAGATTCTTGACGCCGTTTGCAACTGCGCGGTCGAGCGCCTCGGTCACGTTGTCGATTTTCTCGCCGTCACGCTTGTTTACATGGTCGATGATGATCTGGCTGGTGAAGCCGCGGCGGACCGAGTAGTCCGGGAACGCGGTCTGCATCGCGGCCTCGATCGCGCCGATGGTCTCGCGGCGGCTGTCGTTGTAGCTGGTGCCGAAGCTGACGACCAGCAGCTCGTTTTCGCCGATTTCGTCCTGATTGAGCGGATTATCCAAGCCTGCGTCACCCGTTTCGTAGTTTTCCTCGTCGTCTGCCTGTTCGGCCGCAGCGGTATCCGCGCCCTTGGTATCCTCTGCCTTGTCGTCGGCGGTCTGGCTGCCGCAGGCGGTCAGCGCTGCGAGCATCAGACTCGCGGAGAGCAGCAGTGCGCCCAGTCTCTTGATTTTCATGTAGGTTTCCTCCTTTTTTCCTGTCTCCGCCGGCAAGCGCACCGGGAAGAACGATAAAAAGGGTACAGAAAACACGCAGCCCCCCTGCGCCTGTGCGCAGAAAGGGACTGTAATCATGCAGAAGAATGCGGCATCAGTACAGTCAATGACTCGTGACCTGGAAAAGCTTTCCGTACCAACAGAGGCGGCAGGTTTCCTGACTTGCGGATCTGCGCACGCCGCCGCCTTCCCGATGCACTGCATCAGTGACATGAAAAGCGGAGTGCTCCCCGTTTACAGTGACGAGATCGTACAGGAATTGCACCTGTTTCCCTTTTAACCGCTGACCCGGCCGAGGTCGTTCAGCGGCACCGTCTGTTCGCTTGTTTATTTGTTTGCAGGCAGAAAAGTCCTGCCGAATGATGTTATTATACACCGCAGCGCCGCGAAAGACAAGGGCAGCCGCCTGTTTTGTGCAAGTTCGGTAAAAATGTACAAGAAACCGGCGGCAGGGAGCAAAAAAACATCCCCCGACACAGGTCGGGGGATGCAGCGGAAATTTACTTTTCCAGTTCGGTCCAGTCGCGGGTCTCGCGCAGCTTGGTCCACTTCTCGAACTGGTTCTCCTTGGTCTGGTAGTAGTGGCTGTTGGTAGCCTCCTGTACGTCCAGATAGAACCACTGAGAAACGTCAGAGTTGTCGCTCCACTTGATCATATCGTCGTGCAGATCCTCTTCGGTCTCGGGGAGACGCTTGAGGACGCGGTTGACGAGCGTCATTGCCTCGGCACGGGTGATCTTGTTGTCCGGACGGAAGGTACCGTCGGGATAACCGGTGATCCAGCCGTTGTTGGAGGCGGCGCTGATCTCGTTCTTCGCCCAGTGGGACGCGATGTCGCTGAAATCAGCAGTCGTCGTGTTGGCCTTGTCGTCAAAACGGGCTGCGATAGCCGCGAACTCAGCGCGGGTGATCGGCGCATTCGGATTGAACTTGCCGTTCGAGCCCTTCACGATGCCCATAGCGCTCAGCGTAGAAACGGCGTGGTTGTACCATGCACCGGCTGCTACGTCGGAGTAGCTGTTGGACTTGGTCGAATTTGCATTGCGGGTCTCGTCGGTCAGCAGACGGAAGAAGATGGTCGCAACCTCAGCGCGGGTGATGCCGTTCTGCGGACGGACGGTCTTGTCCGGGTAGCCGACGATGTAAGCATAGTGATCGTTACCGTTCAGACCGGTCGGTACATCATCCGGAATGGTAACGGTAGGTCTGCGGTGGTGGCCGCCACCGGAGCTGCCGCCGCTGCCGTTCTTCGCGTAGGTGTAGGTGAATACGGTGTCCTTCTGAACCTTGTAATTATCGTAAGGGGACGTATCCCATGCGCCCGCATGGTAGCCGGAGTTCGGCTTGTCGCCAACGGCCGGGATACGGGTGACCGGAACCACAACGGCTTCGTCTTTGAACGCTTCGCCGGTTTTCTGGTCCTTGAACTGAACGTAAGTTACGATGTCAGCGTTGCCGCCGTCGTTCCAGCTGCCGTTTACAACCTTGAATGTAAGACGGTACTCCCAAGCGTCCGGGATGTCGTTGCCGCCCTCGACGTTAAGGTAGTAGTACAGGTCGATGGTAACGTCCTTGGTCAGCTTTTCAAGGTTATCGGTAACGGTGGTCAGACCGGAAACGTAAACGTAGGTCTTGCCGTCGACCGTCTGTTTTACAGCCGCGTCCTTGTAAAGCTCGGAAACAGCCGTGTTCTCAACAGCAGGATTGGGCGTGCCGTTCTCTACCTTAACCTCAACGCCCTTCTCGTTGTAGAAGTGCTTGTTGACGGTATAGGTGTACTGCTTTGCCGGGTTTTTCTCGAACTTGCCCTCGATGACAACATTGTGCGCAGGCATCTTGAAGCCGCGGATATCGAATGCAGAATCCTTAGAGGTCCAGCCGTAGAAGGTGTAGCCTTCCTGAGTCGGAACGGGTCGGATTGCAACATCGGCATCGAAGTTGTAGACATCAGTGCCGACTACCTCAGTGCCAACCTTGTAGGTTACGTTGTACTGATTGATCTCGAAGGTAGCATCAAAGCGAACGTGATGCGCCGGCATGATGAACTTGCCGGTAGTAGTATCGACAGTTACGATATTCGCGATATTCGTCCAACCGGTGAAGGTGTAGCCTTCCTTTTCAGGATGAGCGGTTCTTACGGTTACGTCAGACTTAACTTTATAGGTCTCCGTGGTGCCAAATTGAGTTTCGACGTTCTGCGCGTCCTTATAGAAGTAGCTTACGTCGAACGCAGTCTGCTTCCAGCCTGCGTACAGATCCATGCTGCTCATCAGGAGCGTCGGAGAATACGGCTGCTTGCATTCCTTGTCGGTATACCAGCCGGTGTACTCATAGTTCGGACGGCTCGGGAGCTCAGTGAGCTCATCATAAGAAACCGTATTGTAGACCTCGCCGGTCTTTGCGGTGCGAGCTTCGGTAACATCCGTGCCAAAGTTAGAATGATAAGTTACAGGAACCGGAACACCGTCAACGTAGCCGTCAACGTGATAGCTACCTTCATCGCCCTGATACTTGATGGTGTACCATACAACTCTAATGTTGTTTTTTACATTAAAGTTTTCGCCCAGTACCGAGAACGGATCAGTGGTATTGGATTCCTTCTCACTATTATAGATCGTACCATCAGACGACCAGTTATCCGCATCGAAGAAACCGAGGTCAGTCGGCGGAACCAGATAGTCGTCGCCAAAGCCCTTGTCGTCGAATACGCCGTTTTTTTTGTCGTCCGTGTCGTACGCGCGGTCTGCTGCCTGTCTGCCGGCTGCGGTCAGAGAGCCTTCGTAACCGGTCTGGCGAGATACGCCCTTTACGCCGCCGTCCGAAGTCTCATTCGGCAGGTAATTTTTCCAGCCCTGGCTTGCGCCGCTCTGCGGAGTGCCGAGGTTCGGCAGAAGTACGAAATACTTAGCCGGGGTCTTGGTTTCCGGGTCGACCGGGGTACTGTTGGTAGTCCACTTTGCGTACAGATCCAGGCTGGTCATCAGCGTAGTCGTCTGATATTCTTTGGTGCAGTCCTTATCGGTGTACCAGCCGTCGAAGTGGAATCCGGTCGGGACGGTGAACGTGTTATCACGAACGGTATATGTCTCACCGCTCGTTGCAGAAACTTCCTCGAAAGTCTCTTCCATACCGGTGATTCCATTCTTTGCATAGTTGGTATGATAAGTAACCTTAACCGGAACACCGGCTACATAGCCGTCAACATGATAGCCGTCTATCTGCCTCTTAATGGTGTACCATACAACTCTAATATTATTTACATTAAAGTTTTCGCCCAGTACCGAGAACGGATCAGTGGTCTTGGACTTCTCGTTGTAGGTTTTGCCATCTTCCGACCAGTTGGCCTTGGTGAAGAAACCGAGGTTAGTCGGCGGCTCCAGATATTCGCTTTCAACGCCATCAATCTTGGTATAACCATTCTTGGCATCGAGGATGCTGTGATTCCTATCAGCCATCTTCTTGCCTTCCGGAGTCAGATAGCCTTCGTAGCCTTTTTCAGCGTTTCGACCGGTAACGCCGCCGTCCGAAGTCTTATTCGGCAGGTAGCTTGCTCGGCCCTGGCTTTTGCCGCTCGTCGGCTTATCACGGTTTGGCAGAAGTACGAAGTACTGGGCTTTCGTATTCCGATTCCATGCGAGGTCGATGTCCAGCGATGCCATGCTGATTTCACTTTCCGGAGAATTGCTTACTACATCATTATTCTGAGAATTGTTTTTCGAATCTTCCGAAGCGTCGGAAGAAGCGTTGTTATTGCCAGACTCCGTGCTGTCCGTACCGCCGTTTGCTTCGTCGCCAGACGGAGCCGGTGCGGTATTCTGATTCTCGGGCTTTGCCTCGGTCTCAGAAGGAGTGGGATCAGCGGGAGTTTCGGTGGGGTCTGCTGCGGGAGTGGAATCAACCACCGGTACTGCGATTTCTTCGTTCGCCGGAAGAAGTGCGATGTCCTCATCGTCGGCCAGCGCCCAACTCGGGCACATGGTCAGCATCATGACAGTCGCAAGAGCTCCTGCGAGCAGACGTTTGCGCGTATTCTTTTTTAACATATGGAATGCCTCCTTGGTCAGCGTGCATGCTGATCGAGAGGAATTGCAGATGTATTTCTGGCAACCGGCTGCCATGCGGAAGGGGAACCTTCCGTTTAGGCCCTTGGCTTTGCGAAATCGGCTTTCACCGATAGTGCCTTTGTCTGTACAACTTGCTCCTCAACGAGCCGCACAGATCATGTGTGTTTGGGTTTGTGTGCATCTCAGAATGTAATGCAGTTTCAACCTCCAAATAAAATACCCCCTTTACAGCGCGCACAGCTCTGCGAAGGAGGTACATGGTATCACTGGCAACCGGCTGCCGTGCGGAGAAAAGAGCTCCGTTTAGGCCCGTGGCTTTGCGAGACCGGCTTTCGCCGATGGTGCTTTTGTCTGTACCGGTACCCGTCCGCGGGAGTCATGCACAGATTTCGCTGGTCGCTGTCTGCCGGTAAGGCAGCATGCGGAAAACATACTGAGTCCTTTTGCACGGCCGGACAGAATGCTGCGAATCAACACTTTCAGTATACTATAATTATCCGTAAACGACAAGTAAATAATGTAAACTGATTTTGATTCGCGGCGGATTTATACAAAATGACCGCTGATTAAGTACAGAAAAGGGTGAAGTCGGCGTCATCTGTATACAAAGTGGAAGAACAGAAAGCGTTAAGCGGCTGCTGCGGCGAGCGTATCGCTGGTGTTCGTATAGGTCAGCGGGGATACGCAGTCATGCAGGGTCTTTGCGTTCCTGACATTGCGGGTAACGGCGTAGGTCAGGTCGATCTGGTACCAGCTGCCGTTCAGGTTGACCTTGTTCCATGCGTGATAGCTGGAACCGGCGTAGCCCTTGGTCAGTGCGCACGGGATGCCCTCGCTGCGGCACATTGCCGCGAACAGGGAAGAGAAATCGTAGCACATGCCGGTGGTGCCGTTCAGGGTAGCGGCGGTATCCGGGATGTACTTGGTGATCTTGCCGCTGGTGATCTCATTTGCCAGCTTGTAATCATAGGAGTAACGGTCTGCCATGTAGTTGTAGATGGCGACGACCTTTTCCTCATCGGTCTTTGCGTTCTTGCAGAGCTCAGCAGCCTTGGCGGAAACAGCGTCACCCTTGGAGAACTGAATGTCCGAGGTGGAGACGAGGTAGGGAGCGAAGCGGTCCTTGACGGTAACGTCCATGGACCTGGACGCTACCTGCTCGTAAGAGGAGCCGGAAACGTTGCGGTACAGGGTTACAGTGTACTTGCCGTCGCCCTGGTCGAGCGAGAACGAAGCATCCTTGCCGCTCGGGCAGTCGCGGTAAACCGTCTTGCCGCCGTTGTACTGGATGCCGACCTTGAGCTTGGCGCTCGAGGTGTAGTTAACGGTTACATAACCGTGGGATGTGTTGCTCATGTCAACAATGTCATTCGCTGCCGCTGCGGTGAAACCCATCGAGAGGACAGCTGCTGCAAAAATTGTGCAAGCAAAACGAAAAAGCCGCTTCATATCCGGCGATCTCCTTTCGGTAACTGGCTGCCAGCCCTCTCAGAGGGGTAAGGCCCTATAGCTTTGCGTCGCCATCTTTCGATGGTTTTGCTATTATCGTTTGAGATGCGGTCAAAGCGACTGCATCATCTTTTTTTAGTGGCTACAGTATAAACCCATACAGCGAGCTTTGTCAACAGAATTCCTGCAAAAAAATCAAAAATCGACAGAAAAATCTCATGCGTACAAATTGCAATGCAAAAAGTATGTAAAATCGCTTTTCCCGTGCGGCATAATATCCTATAATGGAGAGAAGAAAACCGCAGGGAGACCGGCGGGGGAAGGACGATGAATATGAAAATCGGAATGCTTACGAGCGGCGGCGACTGTCAGGGACTGAACGCGGCGCTCCGGGGTGTCGCAAAGACGCTGTATAACGAGATGGGCAAAGGCGTGACGCTGTACGGTATCCGCGACGGCTACCGCGGCCTGATCGAGGGAGACTACCATGAGATGAAGCCGGACGACTTTTCGGACATTCTGACGCTCGGCGGCACCATCCTCGGCACCTCGCGTCAGCCGTTCAAGCAGATGCAGCGCCCCGAGGAGGACAGCGAGCAGACAAAGCTGGATAAAATGCTGAAAACGGTGAAAAAGGCCGGATTTGACTGTCTGGTCATTCTCGGCGGCAACGGTACGCACAAGACTGCGAACCTGCTGCGCGAGAACGGCGTGAACGTCGTCACGCTGCCCAAGACCATCGACAACGACCTGTGGGGGACGGAGCTGACCTTCGGCTTCCAGTCGGCGGTGAACATCGCCTCGGAGGTCATCGACTCCATCCATTCTACCGCTTTTTCCCACTCGCGCGTGTTCATCGTCGAGATCATGGGCCACAAGGCCGGCTGGCTGACGCTGCACGCGGGCATCGCCTCGGGCGCGGACGTCATTGTCATCCCGGAGATCCCGTACTCCGTGAAAAAGATCGCGCAGGCCATCGAAAAGCGTGCGAAGGACGGCAAGCGCTTCTCGATCATCGCGGTCGCGGAAGGCGCGGTCAGCCGCGAGGAGGCGGCCATGAGCAAAAAGGAATTCAAGGCGGCACGCGAGGCCATGCCGTACCCGTCGGTATCCTACCGGCTCGCGGCGGAGCTGAAGGAGCTGACCGGCTACAAGACCCAGGCAGTTCAGCTTTCGGTCACCG
>JABLTL010088087.1_pt1 | contig 11189 bp, 10 predicted proteins | sample 7160151 | NCBI WGS metagenome assembly JABLTL01 (sample SAMN14651223, study PRJNA627086) | human gut metagenome | isolation source: feces | host: Homo sapiens
TATCGTCGGGATAGTTGCCGGCATGGATACGGATGCCCTCGAAATTCGGCACGCCCTGCAGATAGGGCAGCCACTGCCTGAACCTTGGCGACATGGTGATGCGCACCCGATAGGTACCCTCGGGGATGGCGGTGTGGCCCGGAATCTTTCTCGCCACCTTGCCACTCACCCTGCTATACTTGCCGTTCACCTCCTCGGGCTTCAATTCCACCCCCTTCAGGTTGCGCCACGTAGGCTCCAGGGTGTCGCAGAAGTAAGCGTCCTTCGACAACTTCTGCAAGTCAAACTGATGAAGAAAACTTCTCTTGTCACCCGCCTTCTTGCCCGAAAGCGCCTTGCGCTTCACGTCGGCATCGGATAGGATATAGAGGCGGCCGATGGTATAAGAATTCTTCTTCGCTATACGCTCTAAAACTATTTCCATAAGCATTATGTTTTAATGTGTAAACATCCCAGTAAGCTAACTCAAATCCAGCCCGTCGCGTCTGTACTTAAGCTTCGTAAAACTGTGATAACTGTTATTGTGACTGTCATTGCTGCCACGTCTTATATATTTTCTGTATACCCAGGTAGCCAGCAGATGAGCCGTACCCTCTTTCGGCAGCCCCAAGGCATTACGTGCATCCACCACCTGCTGCTCAGTAAACATATCCGGCAGCGCCTGGAGAAGATTGGAAGGTCCGCGCTTGTTGGAATGCTCACCCCTATTGGCAGAATTGCGGATATCCTCCTCGAAGAACCGCATCTTGCACCACAAGTCATAACGCTCGCTCCAGCGGATGAAATCCTCAATCTCCTCCTCCCATCTGTAGCCATTTGCCACATAAAGCACACAAGCCTTCAGATAGGCAATCACATTGGCACGGAAGGTGAAATTCTCGTAGATTCTGTTCTGCATAACCTGCGAAAAATCAGCATTCTCCTCACTCAGTTTATCTGCCAAGGCGTATGCCTCCGGGCAGTCTATCAACCCCGTGGCAGCACAGAGGTTCTCGATATACGGCTTCAGCTTCTTTCTAAACTGATCGTCGTAGTTGCCATACACAGGAACTCTCTCGCCGATTTCTCTTTCGGGAATCGTACAGAAATTGATTCTGCTCAGCGGTCCGTCGGTCAGCACTTTTGAAAAGTAACGCTGTCCCTTCTCGATGGTGGTGGAAGCATTCCAGTTGAAGCGTATGGTAACACGCTCGGTAACACTCTGAAGTCCGACTCTTGTTTGTCCATAGATATTACCCGGGTCAAAAGCAAGACACATAATTCGGAAGTGCTGATTTCCAATACCCCTCAAGGCATCAAACTGATCTATTTCGTTAAGCGAAGTATAGAGGAAGTGCTCTTTAGCCTCTGCTGTACGCATCACGAAAGCCGGATTAGTCATGTCGGCATCAATCTCTTGAATAATGAGATTGTCTGGACGCTTGCGTTTATCCTTGTTGGCTCCCTTGCGCATCATCTCTTCCTTCCACTCCTTTTCACGCTGCAGATTTTCCATGTCGCGCTTACGGATATCCTCCATAATCATCGAAATCGGCATCTGCACGCAGCTTTTACCAGCACCTGTACCAGCTAACAGACAGCACATTAGAGTAGCTTCATGCTCCACATTATCAATGTATCTGAATCTTGTTTTCCAGAGGTGTGTAGCCAGAGGAGGGAAGATGGCGCAAGCCACGGCAGGCTTGTAGATATCCGGAGACTGGGATACCAGGAGCTCTACGAGCTTGGGAAGTTTCTTGGGCATGGGTGGAGCTGGTGGATATTCATCTTCGCCATCATTACCTTGAACATTGAGGTTTGAGCTTTTAACTTTAAACTGTAAACTGTCAACTTGCTGAATGGCCGCCTTCTCTGCCGTGGCATTGATGCGGATCACATCACGAGAGAACGGCTTCGAACTGTCACCATATTTCGCATAGAAATCATGAATCAGCTGGTGGCAGTCACGCTCCCCGTAATAGCTAGGCATCTTCTTTGCCACCACCTTCATCAGCTCGTCCTCTCCCATCACTCTAGATGCTCCTGCGCTCATGATAGCGAGCAGGGAAGAATGACGGGAACCGATGGTATCGATATCCATTCCCTGCAATCCCGCTGCCTCCTTGAAGAGTTCAAAGGCTATGAGATTCTTCTCACTAGCGGAATTTTCATTCATCGGATTTTCTTCATCGATTTTCTTCATCGGATTACACGGAGGAATCGGAACATTCTTGCTTCCCGGATTACGCACGGAATTTAAACGGATTTGGCCTTGCGGCCATTGGCTAGCGCCTTGAGTTCCTGTATCAGCCGAGCAGCCATCCGCATCAGCAGAGCCACTCCCCCCACCTAAGGCGGCTAAGGTTCCGTTTAAATTCTGCGGCGAATAGCCTTCCGATAAAGCGGCTAAGGTTCCGTTTTTTCCGCGTAATTCCGATGAAGAAAAACCAGATGAAGAAGAACCTGATGAAGAAAAACCAGATGAAGAAGCTCTGCCGTCAATCGTCAGCCCCCTCTTCAGGAAAGCCTCTCTTCTCAACGAAATCTCCTCTGCGGGCAGCACCCCATACCAATCCTTAGAACGGTAAATCTCGGAATCCTTATCCGTGATAAAGATGATTCTCTCGGGCGTGATGCAGCTCTTGTCATACGGAATCCCCGAAGCCTCGCAATACGCACGCTGCGTCTCCTCGATGGTCATCCCCACCGGCATGCGGATATCAATGTGCAGCTTCTTTCTTGCCGAATACTCCAGATGCAGCAGCTTGCCTTTCCAGATGGTGTCACTGCAGTTCAGCTCACGAGCCTTCTCCAATGCCTTCTCCACATACTCCGCATCATCCACATCCACGGTGGTCTGAAACAGGAAACTTTCCGGATCAGCATCGCCCTGCGAACGGTGGTTGTTTCTGAAGCAGGAGTAGTGGATGGCTCTGAAAGGCAACTGTTTCTTCAGTTCCTCCCTAGCCTTCGCCAGCGCTTTCTCATACTTCTCATCCGATGCCTTCGAAGCATCCTGAGCATTCTGAGCATTCACGCCAGCTATCGGTTTCTCGCCACGAATCTGCTCTATCACCCCCTTCAGCCACGGCTGGGCTATCAGCTGGTCGTACACCGCCAGGGGCTGGGAAGAGTTGATTCTTCCCATGTTGCCCTTGCGTGCAGGGTTCAGCGCCATTACTTGTATTCTTCCCATGCAATGTCCTCCTTAAACTTCTTAACCTTACCTCTCATCTCCAGCACCTCTTTGTAAAGGTACTTCATGATGTCTGCCTTGTTCATCTCCTTCGGGAAGGAGAAAGAGGCAAACACACGCTGCGGCGATGTTCTCAGGGCACCATGCGAGGTATGGATAATCTCCGTATACTTCTTCTCGCCCGTCTGTGCATAAGGCTTGAAGTCGAGCTGGTCACCGAAATCACCACCGCTGCACACCAGTCTGCCCGGAATCACCTTCGGATTATCCGAGATAATCTCCGCATCGTTCCATGGCGACTTGCGGATAGCAATTTTACCACTCTCGTCAGTAATAATACTGGCATCTACCTTCTGGGCGTTCAAAAGCGCCTGCTTTGCAGCCTGAGCTGCATCCTTAGCCATTGCAGCCTTAGCTGCAGCGTCAAAACTAGTCTTACTCATGTAAACAAATATATAAAAGTTTTAGAAAATATGTATTAATCAAAAATCTGGTCATTGATGATGAGTCTATCATTCACGTCCATATAGATGTTGATAGGCTCCAGGATGGTGTTGTCTGATATCATCGCCACGCCCTGAGCCTCATGGATAAACGACATCGTAGGGTCCTTCAGGTTCTTCTTCACGAATCCCAGCACCCACTTGGCAGCCAGCTTCTCTTTGGCGTATTCGGCATCCATCAGGTCGACAACCACCGTCTCGTCGCAGAAGTTGAAGTCAGCAGCCACGTTCTTCTTTCTGCCGGCAGCTTCCACACCCATGATATCATCGCTGTAGAAGAGGTTGTGCTGGTTCTTCTTCGCAGGCTTCATCACCACATTGAAGTTTTTCAGTTCTCCTTCTGAGTCGGCAATAACCTCGAAGAGTTGCTGCGCCGTCTTCACGAAGATTTTCTTCACATCGAAGAGGTCGTAGTAAATTCTGTCCTCTTCCACCACCACTCTGAGCTTTCCGTACTGCGGATGCTCAAAAATATAAGGAATCAGTTCTTTCATATCTGATACTTATTTTATATGATTGAGGCTGCGACCATTCGCCAAATCCCATACGCCAGAAGTGGTACCAGGTTTCCGGATACAGAAAAGCCCCACAACCAGCTTTATCAACTGATTGCGGGGCAAAGGTACGGCGAATTTTCCTGGGCATATATCCCACTTTATCCCAAACATTATCCCACCGCAGGAATATTCTTTCAGAACAGGGAGTCAATCAACTCATGACCTTGCGGAAGAGGCATGTTGCGGCGCTGCTTTCGCAGGTCGCGCAAGCCTTTCTCCTCGAAAAGGTCCTCCACCAGCTTCGTGGGGAAAGAGGAACGCAGCACCCATATCGGCTCATGGGTTACGGCATCATTCTTCACTTCATCCCCCGACCATAATCTGCCGATGAAATAAGCCAGCAAAGTCTTGCTTCTCATCAATCCGTGCAAATGTCCCGACGGAGTCATCGCCAGCAGGCCTTTTTTCATCGCCTTCTGGATAATGCGCACCTTATCCGGGTCCCCAACGAGGCTCAGCAAATTAGCTTCGCTGTCGCCACACTGCTGCTGCCGGCATGCCATTTTCAAAACCACGACCTCTTTTTCAAGGTCATCCAGCATCATCCTACACTGTCTGATGCCGTTTTCCACCTGAATAAGTCTATCTTCCAACATACTTCTTATCAAGTTTAATCCCACGATTACCTTGAATAAGCAATGTTTCTCCCGTTATCTGCTCAATGAGTAAGCGCTTACCTTGACCGGCTAGCGTTCACACACTGCAAGACAAGGATACTCCACTTTGAAGTACGGTTGCAAAGATATAAAAAAAATCGCTTCTTGTCAAGAGTTTGAGGGCAGCTTTTGGGGCAGTTTTTTGGGCAGCAACGCAAAGGAAGTCTATCTCAAAGGCAAAGGAGCGTTGTGAATTCTTTACGTAACACTCCTGCCAATTCCAATTAATCCAAGTTTGACAGTTTGAAGAATTTTTCATTTTTTTAGTGTAATTATTTAGGATGACAGATTCTCCGAATGTTTATAAATGCGCGAAAAACATAAGAAAAATCAAAAAGTTTCCGTGTTAGCTTTTTCTTTCATACCTTCGCGCCATCAAAACAAACGAATAGAAATATGAACAAAGTATCAAATGACATCAAATGGTTTTGCAACCAGTTGCGACAGGCAGAGCAGATTCTGAATAATGCGTTAGAAGAATCTGAGGAGTTTTCTGAACACGACAAGCGTATCATAGATAGGATTAGAGGGGATGTTGACATGGTTGACCTCACCTTGCTGCAATTGCTTTCTCCCATAGCTCCAGGTTGAGCTATGGGAACCTTATAATAAGAAGCAATTCTCATTGTGATATTTGAGATATTTCAAATGCTGATTTTCCAACTTTACTAAATGTAAATCGCTGGTAAGTCCTATGGCTTCTCTGTCAAACTTGTCCAACAAACGGGAATACATAATTTTTCCCGTCTGGGTGAAAGAAATATACCCAAGGTCAAATAACTTGTCATAATTCGGCAGCAGGAGCAAGCCGTTGTAAGTATCCAGCCGTTCCTGGTTGTCAGCATCTCTCCAAGGCTTTATGTGGGAAGCGATGAGCATCCAAGTAAAAGGACACTGACTGATGGCACAACCATGCCAATATTCTATCAATTCATTTCTGAATATTCCTTGTCCTATTCTTGACTTTACGATGGAATCTTTTTCAGTAGCCTTGATATTATTGTCGTTTTCTACAGCTTTTATTTCTGTCAAGATAGAATCTTCCATCCGTTTATGATAATCAGAATTGACAAATGCTAGAAATTTGTTCAAACCAGCCCTAAAATCAGATAAACATTTCTTGCTGGTATAGACAGTTCTTTCCTGACGCTTCAGATCTTCCTGACGCAAAATTTCGTCAATCTTTTCTTGTGTCAATGTTTCGTCTAAAGCATAGTCATGTGCCAAGAACTTCATTCTTGTTACATAATCGCAGCTGGTTTTCTTTGCTATTCCGCCAAACTCCACCATATAGTGGTAAAAATCAGCCTGCAGATCCATATATTTTTCTAAATTTGCCATCATATCAACCATTTTATATTGAGAGCAAAGGTACGTTTTTTATTTGAGACTGGCAAGAGTTTTTCTTGAAAAGATTCGAAAAATATGGTGGGGCTTCATGGCATCAGAAATTTTATCAAGGAAATGAGCAAAACAAGGTGCTTTATAAAGCTTTTGCCCCTTCAGGGCGCAGGGCGAAATGCGATGATACCCAGGGCAATGCCCTGGGCTACGAGCTTCTGCCCCTTCAGGGCGTGTGGGGCAAGCCGAAAGGGTGCAGCCGAATTTCAATGCCAGTTCTTATTTCCTCATTTTCTGAATTTCCTCCAGCGGGAGCTCGGTGGCCGTTGATACTTGCGCTTCAGAAAGACCCATTGACAAAAGGCGGTAAGCTGTGTCTATCTTTTCTTTAGCCATTCCTTCCGCTCTACCTTTAGCCATTCCTTCCACACGACCTTTAGCTATTCCTTTAGCAATTCCCTTTTCCTCGCCTTCAACATAAGAGCCATAAAGGCCAGAGTAGTAATCATCGGCAGCCTTAATACTCTCATCGTATTTTTCCTGCTCCTCACTACTCAAGCAACGAACATCTGCCAATTTTGCAAGATGATCGAATATCTTCTTCTGCGCCGTAAACGGCAATCTTTCCAATACTTCCATATATTTCAATACATAAATCCATTTTTCAAAACCCGTCACGCATTCTTCCTCACTCTTATCAAAGAAAGGAAGAGAAAGAATGTTACGTCCTTGATTTGAAACTCGCCTTCAAACAAGTCGTTCAAAAAATTAGCAAGTTTTTCTGCTCCTGTTCGCCCCCTTTGGGGACGATTGGAGAGAGTATTGCAGCTATCCGCAGGTTCCATTCCCTTCGGTCATTCCACCAGCGGTTATTCACATTCGCCCCCTTTGGGGACGGTAGGATGGCACTTGCGAAAGTAAATAATAAAACAATAATAATATGAGAACAATGAAAATAATGAAACGAATGATGGGGCTCGCAGCAGCCATTCTGGCGCTGTCGGCATGCTCCGAGTCAGAAGACCTCCTCTCTGCGTTCCACAGCGACCCTAACGCTGTGCGCATCACTGCGCAAGTAGGTAAAGCATCTGCCAATGGCTTCACCCGCAGCTATCCGCTGGGTGCTACTGAAGCTGACCAGAAGAAGTTTAAAGAAGGTGATATGATTAGCGTCCAGGCTGATGGCCAGGATGCCGTAACCTATCAGCTTAACGGCAATGAATGGCAGCCGCAAGGCGGCAAGTTCCTGAAATGGGAAAGCAATGAAATGACTTTCACCGCCTACTACCCTGCTACGTTCGATGGCAACCTCGACAACGTCATCCTGCCTAAGGAATATGATGAGGCTTCACTTGCTGCCAACGACTTCATGTCGTATAGCGGCAAGCAAAGCAATACCAAAGGCAATCAACTTTCTCTCATCATGGAGCGAAAAATGGCGAGAGTGGTAGTAGAGATTGATGGCTTCAACGACCAGTATACCGGAGCTACAGTAAATAGCCTCAGCATCTGTGGTATAAAAGCGTATAAGCACAGCGACGGCAAGTTCTATGCCCTTATCAAGCCATGCGAAGCCCAAAACTCCGCAACCTTCATCTCTCTTGATGTAGCAGAAGGAGAAAACAAAACAACAACAGAAACGCTCACCGGCATCCCTGCACTCACAGCCGGCAATAGCTATACCTATAAGCTCAAAGTAGGTAAGGACAAGATTTCCGTTTCTGGTATCACCGTGAAAGATTGGACTACGGGGGATATTACTGGAGGTAAAACAAAAGAATGCCCTACCCCATACATCACATTTACGGCAAATGGGGAGCAAAAGTTTATGATGACCACTGAGGGAGGTTACACCATCTCAGGGCTTGAGTATTCTGTGAATAATGGCAAATGGACAACTGTCGAGGCAGGCACAGAAGTTCCCTTCGGTGGAGCAAAAGGCGACCTTCGCTTGCGTGGCATAAACCCAAAAGGAACTGCGATACATTGGGGTTCATATTCAACCATCACATTTACTGATCCAACTGTAAATGTTGCTTGCACAGGCGACATCCGCACGCTGCTGGACTGGAGAATCTATAATATAGTAGAGACCAACAATGCCAGATTCTGTTCTTTGTTCTTAAATTGCAGTGTATTAACCTCTGCCCCAGAATTGCCTGCTACAACGTTAGCAAATTACTGCTATTATGCTATGTTCAGTGGATGTACAAATCTCACGGCTGCCCCAGAATTACCTGCTACAACATTAGCAGGAAGCTGCTATACAAACATGTTCCATGCTTGTACAAGTCTCACCTCTGCCCCAGAATTGCCTGCTACAACATTAGAAAATGACTGCTATGCTGACATGTTCAAGGGTTGTACAAGTCTCACGGCTGCCCCAGAATTGCCTGCTACAAAATTAGCATCTTTCTGCTATTATGAAATGTTCTATGGTTGTACAAGTCTCAAGTCTGCACCAGAATTGTCTGCTACAGAATTAGCGGAAGCCTGCTACTGTAGAATATTCAATGGTTGTGAGAATTTGTCATCTGTCACAATGTTGGCACCAAGCGACAAAATTAAAGATACATCTGATTCCTTTAATTATTGGTTGAACCGTGCAGGAACAAATGATGGAATTACACGCACACTCATAGTAAAAGATGAGGCTGCCTATAATGAGTTGGTAAATAATGAAGCTTATCTTTATCTTCCTGCCATCTGGAAGAAAGACCAATGCACCGTGAAGTATTATACCCCAAAACCATAACATCCCCAAAAGGGTCTATATGCCACTCTTCATCGTGGCGTATAGACCCTTTTTTTGTTATCTTATACTGCCTGGCTTTCATCTGCTCCTCGGCAGCATCCACACCGCCGTTATTGCTCAGCTTCTGAAGTAAGAGCTGGCAATATCTTATCAAGCCAAGAATCTGTGTGAATCTGTGAAATCTGTGGGACAAAGAATAAATCTGCGTGAGTTTAAAACAAAGATAAATGTGAAAAATATCTCTCCAAAAACTTTCCTATTCAAAAAAATATTCGTAACTTAGCAGCGCAAAACGTAAAGCATATAAAAGTATGGCAAAAATAGTGAATAAATATCCTGTAGGAATTCAGACCTTTGAAAAGATCCGCGAAAACGGCTACCTCTATATAGATAAGACCCAATACATCGTGGATTTCCGGGAAAAGAAGATGTCTTATATCTTTCTGAGTCGTCCAAGACGATTCGGAAAGTCGCTCTTTGCCTCTACCCTCCAAGCCTATTTCGAGGGAAGGAAGGAACTTTTCGAGGGATTGGCCATTGCTGATTATGAGAAGGAATGGGTAAGGCATCCTGTGCTTCATTTCGACCTGAGCGGTGCCAAGCACTTTGATGCTGCAGCCTTGAACAGTTATCTTAATCTGCAGCTTTTGCCCTACGAAAAGCTTTATGGTAAAGGAGAAGGTGAAAACTATCCTAATGAAAGACTGGATGGTATCGTAAAGCGAGCTTGCGAACAGACGGGCAAGAAGGTGGTGGTCATCATAGACGAATATGATGCCCCTTTGCTGGACGTGGTGCATGAGAAGGATAATCTCAAACAGTTGCGCCTCATGATGCAGAACTTCTACAGTCCTCTGAAAAAGCTTGACCCATATCTGGAGTTTACCTTCATCACGGGTATCACCAAATTCTCGCAGCTCAGCATCTTCAGCGAACTCAACAATCTCGATAACATCAGCATGTTCGACCAGTACTCGGCAATCTGCGGTATCAGCAAGGCAGAGCTTACCACGCAGATGAAACCGGATATAGAGGCTTTGGGCGAAGCGCTTGACATGACGTACGAGGAGTGCCTGGCGGAGTTGACACGATTCTATGACGGCTATCACTTCAGTAAGAAATCAGAAGATGTCTTCAATCCGTTCAGCCTGGTAAAGGCGCTGAACGCACACGATATTGCTCCTTACTGGTTTGGCTCCGGCACGCCATCTTATCTTATCAAGGCACTGCAGAAGTATCATGTCAACGTGATGGATATTGAGAAGAAATCATGTGATGTAGATGACTTCGATGTTTCACCGGAAATGATGACTTCAGCACTTCCGTTGCTCTATCAGAGTGGTTACCTCACCATCAAGAAGTATAACCCGATACTGCATCGCTATGCACTGGAATATCCTAATAAGGAGGTTAAGATTGGCATGCTCAAGAGTCTTGCACCCAACTATCTCTCGCCTATATCCCTGGATAACAACAGCCTTGTGGGTGATTTCCTGGAAAAGCTCTATGATGCAGACGTAGAGGGAGCGATGGTTCGCCTGAAAGCTTATCTCGCCAGCATATCCAATCGTCTGAGCAACAAGAATGAAAGGGATTTCCAGACGGTATTCTATCTTATTTTCAACCTGATGGGTGCCCACATGAGGGTAGAGGAGGATAGTGCGATAGGCAGGGCTGATGCCGTAGTGTATATGCCTGATGCTGTGTTTGTTTTCGAGTTGAAATATGATGGTTCTGCCGAGGATGCGATTAGGCAGATAGATGAAAAGGGATATCTGATTCCATATTCCGCCGACGGCAAGCGCCTGTTTAAAATAGGTGTAAATTACGACAGCAATCTGCGGACGATAGGAGATTGGATTATCAAGGAATAGTTTGCTTAAATGAAAGTACTAAGGGTCTATATGCCACTCTTCATCGTGGCGTATAGACCTTTTTTATGAATCAGGGATGTTTATAGCTTCATCTGCTTGATCTCCTATGCCGTCCCTGAAGTCATTTGCGAAGCTTATTTTTTGTAGCATTATCTTTACAAAGCCTGAAAATCGGCATGAGATGAGGCTCCTTGAATATATGCGCTAAAATACGTCTTTATATGTATCTTTATGTTAATTGGGGTGTCGCATTGGTACCAATGCGACACCTTGAACATAGGAAGTAGACACCTTTTTCGAAAATCACGACACCGTTTTTCGGGAAAAA
>JABLTL010135648.1_pt1 | contig 11189 bp, 10 predicted proteins | sample 7160151 | NCBI WGS metagenome assembly JABLTL01 (sample SAMN14651223, study PRJNA627086) | human gut metagenome | isolation source: feces | host: Homo sapiens
CCATCACCGAGGCCGGTGCGCTGGAGTATGACAACAGCAGTGTGACCTGCCGCTTCCGGCTCCGTGCTGTTCGACGCCCTACAGGCCGCCAAGGCCCGCAGCGTGGACGTGGTGCTGTGCGACACGGCGGGCCGCCTGCACAACAAGCAGAATCTGATGAACGAACTGGCAAAGCTGCGGAAGATCATCGCCCGGGAATGCCCGGATTCCGTGTGCGAGACGCTGCTGGTGCTGGACGCCACCACCGGCCAGAACGGCCTGGTGCAGGCCCGCACCTTCAAGGAGACGGCGGGTCTGACCGGCATCATCCTCACCAAGCTGGACGGCACCGCCAAGGGCGGTATCGTGGTGGCCATCGCCCAGGAATTGCGGGTGCCGGTGAAGTTTGTGGGCGTGGGCGAGGGCATCAACGACCTGAAGCCCTTTGACGCAAAGGAATTCACCGCAGACCTGTTCTGATTTGAAAAACCACCGAAAGGGGAATGATATCCGTGACCAGAGCCGATGGAAGACAGTATAACGAATTGCGTGATGTGACCATCACGCCTGATTTCAACAAATTTGCCGAGGGCAGCGTGCTGATCCGCTGCGGCGACACGGTGGTGCTGTGCACCGCCTCAGTGGAGGAGCGTGTGCCGCCCCACGTGAAGCCCGGCTGCGGCTGGGTCACGGCGGAGTACTCCATGCTGCCCCGCGCCAACCGCCAGCGCAGCCGCCGTGATGTGGACAAGCTGAAGCTCAGCAGCCGCAGCGCGGAAATTCAGCGGCTCATTGGCCGCAGCCTTCGGGCGGCGGTGGATATGCAGCTGCTGGGCGAGCGCACCGTCACCATCGACTGTGATGTTCTGCAGGGCGACGGCGGTACCCGTACCGCCAGCGTTACCGGCGGCTTCGTGGCGCTGGCGCTGGCCTGCCAGTGGCTGGTAAAGGAGGGCTATATCGGCCGTATGCCCATCAAGCATTACGTGGCGGGCGTCAGCGCCGGTATCGTGGACGATACGGCGGTGCTGGATCTGCCCTACAGCGAGGACAGCCGGGCGCAGGTGGATCTGAACTGCATCATGAACGAGCAGGGCGAGATCATTGAGATTCAGGGCACCGGCGAGGGCCGGGCCTTCACCGTGACGGAGCAGCAGGAGCTGGTGGCGCTGTGCGCCAAGGGCAACCGTGAGCTGATCGCCAAACAGAAAGAGATCGTGGGGGATATTCTGAGATGAAATTTGTATTGGCCTCCCACAACCGTGGGAAATTAAAAGAGATGCAGGAGATCTTGTCCCGGCTGGGCGTGGAAGTGGTGTTGGAGTCCGATTTAGGGCTTGCGCTGGACGTGGAGGAGACGGGCACTACCTTTGCCGAGAACGCCGCGCTGAAGGCAAAAGCCGTTATGGAAGCCAGCGGCCTGCCCGCCATCGGCGACGACTCCGGATTGTGCGTGGACTGGTTACAGGGCGCGCCGGGCATCTACTCCGCCCGGTACGGCAATCTGGACAGTGATCCGGCCCGCTGCGCTCTGCTGCTGCAGAACATGCGGGGCGCGACGAACCGTGCCGCCCATTTCCATACGTCCATCTGCTGCGCCTTCCCCAACGGCGACATGCTGACCGCCGACGGCGACTGCCACGGCACCATCGCCTTTGCCCCCATGGGGGAACGGGGCTTCGGCTATGATCCGGTGTTCTTTGTGCCGGAGAAGCGCCGCACCTTTGCCCAGCTGACGGCGGAGGAGAAAAACGAAATATCCCACCGGGGCAGCGCTTTGCGCGTTTTCGCCGCGGAATTGAAAGAGTATTTGGAGAAGCATTGATATGGAACTGACAAGTAAGCAGCGTGCCCAGCTGCGGGGGATGGCCGCCACCATGGACACCATCCTCCATGTGGGCAAGGACGGCATCGGCGACAATCTGGTGAAGCAGGCCAACGATGCGCTGGAGGCCCGTGAGCTCATCAAGGGCCGTGTGCTGGAAAACAGCATGTATACCGCCCGTGAGGCGGCGGAGGAGCTGGCCGTGGCCACCCGCAGCGAGGTGGTGCAGGTCATCGGCAGCAAGTTCGTGCTGTACCGCTATCAGCACAACAAGGAAAAGCGGAAAATACAGCTGGTCAAGGCGAAGCAGGCATGAGGATCGGCATGTTCGGCGGGACGTTCAACCCGCCCCATAACGGCCATGTGACCATGGCCCGTGCCGCCGTGAACCAGTTGGGACTGGATAAGCTGCTGATCGTCCCGGACTGCGTGCCGCCCCACAAGCCGCTGCCGTCCGGCGTGACGGCCCGGCAGCGGTACGACATGGCGGCGCTGATGGCGGCCTCGGTGGGCCGTATGGCCGAGGCCAGCGATATCGAGCTGCACCACACCGGCAAAAGCTACACCAGCGACACCCTGCGCATGCTGCATCAGCAGTACCCCGACGCGGAGCTGTGGCTGCTGATGGGATCGGACATGTTCCTGTCCCTCCACACGTGGCATGAGCCGGAGGTCATCTGTGAATTGGCGCACATTGCCGCTTTCCGCCGGGTGGAGGAGGATATCTGCGCCGCCATGAAGCAGCAGAAGACCCAGCTGGAGCGGCAGTATCAGGCCCGTGTGGCGCTGCTGGACAATCCGGAGCTCATCGAGCTGTCCTCCACCGACGTCCGCGCCGCGCTGGCGGCGGGACAGGGGAGCGACCTGGTACCGGAAGCGGTGTGGGGCTACATCCGGCGGGAGCACCTGTACGGCACCACCGCCGACTTGAAGCACCTGACGGTGGACGAGCTGCGGCCCATCGCTATGAGCTATCTCAAGCCCAAGCGGATGCCCCATGTGCTGGGTACCGAGGGTGAGGCGGCGAAGCTTGCCCGACGCTTCGGTGCGGACGAGACGAAGGCCCGCGTGGCGGGACTGCTTCACGACTGCACCAAGAAGCTGGGCATGGCGGAGCAGCTGGCGCTGTGTAAACAGTACGGCATCCGGCTTGACCCGCTGGAGCAAAAGGCGCTGAAGCTGCTGCACGCCAAGACCGGCGCAGCCATCGCCCGCCATGTGTACGGCGTGGACGACGAGGTGTATCAGGCCATTTTGTACCACACCACCGGTCGGGCCAACATGACGCTGCTGGAAAAAATATTGTATCTGGCCGACTATATCGAGCCCAGCCGGGAGTTTGCCAACGACCCCGATGTGGTGCGCCTGCGGGAAACGGTCTATGAGGATCTTGACCGGGGACTGCTGCTGGGCCTGACCATGACCGTTACGGAAATGGAGGGCATGGGCAATCCGGTACATCACGATACATTGGACGCGAGAAATGATCTCATTGAAAAAGGAGTGACGTTATGAAAGAACCCAAGGAAATGGCCCTGCTGGCGGCCAAAGCGCTGAGCGACAAGAAGGGCCGGGAGATTCAGGTGCTGGAGATCGGCGAGCTGACCACGCTGGCGGATTACTTCGTCATCGCCACCGGCTCCAGCAACACCCAGATCAACGCGCTGGTGGACAACGTGGAAAAGGTCATGGCGGAGGAAGCGGAGGAGCAGCCGCTCCACCGGGAGGGCTATCGCGGCGGCACGTGGGTGCTGCTGGACTACGGCTGCATCGCCGTGCACGTTTTCAACGCCGAGGCCCGTGAGTTCTACGGCCTGGAGCGCCTGTGGCGGGACGGCAAGCCCGTGGACATCTCCGGCGTGGTAACGCCCAACGAGTAAATAAAAAAGGTCTCCGGCATTCGCCGGAGACCTGAATTTGTCGAGAGACCATCTCTGTCATTCCGAACCAGTGACCGATGTCACTGGTGTGGGAATCCGTAACCAAAGCCTCCCCTGTGTAAGGGGAGGTGTCAAAAATCTTTGATTTTTGACGGAGGGGTTGTCTGATGGACGACAATCGCCCAGTCAGCGCAGGACGCTGACAGCCCCCTTTACACAAGGGGGCCAGAAACGGATTGCCACGCCAGTGTGAGCACTGGCTCGCAATGACAGACTCTTTCGACAGTTTGGGGTCTCCGGCATTCGCTGGAGACCTTTTTCTATCCGTCTTACAGCGCGCACTTGCCGCGCTTGAGGTATTCGCCCGTTACGTCGCGGACGACGCCGTTTTCCACGGCGGGCATGCCCCGCAGGTACACGGCGGCGATGCTGCCGGAGGTTCGGAAGCCCTCGAAGGGCGTATAGTCGCAGCGGGACACCATGTCGGCGGCGTGGAGGGTGTGATCCGCCGCCGGATCGTACACCACGATATCGGCGTCAGCACCGGGCGCGATGCAGCCCTTGCGGGGATAGAGACCGTACAGCTTGGCGGGATTCTCGCTGAGTGCCCGGCACAAGGTGGGCAGGTCGATGCGGCCCGCCGCCACGCCGGTGGTGTACACCACCTCGCCCCGGGTCTCTACGCCGGGAAGGCCGCCGGGAATGGTGGTGAAGTCGCCCTGCCCCGCCAGCTTCTGCTGCGTGGTGAAGGAGCAGTGGTCGGTGGAGACGGTGTTCACCCGGCCCTCCTTCAGGCCCGCCCACAGCGCGTCCTGATCCGCCTTTTTGCGGATGGGAGGGGAGCACACGAACTTGGCGGAGGACAGCCAGTCCTCCTGATAGTACACGCTGTCGTCCAGCGCCAGATACTGGGGACACGTCTCGGAATAGACGACCTGACCCCGTGCGCGGGCCTGATCGATCTCGCTGAGCGCGGCGGCGTTGGTGGTATGAACGATCACCACGGGAGCCTCCGCCGCCTGGGCGATCCGCAGGATGCGGCCCACCGCCTCTGCCTCCAGATAGTCGGGGCGGGTCTGGGGATGGCAGGAGACGGCGTTCTCGCCCTTTGCCTTCTTCTCCGCCACCAGTGCGTCGATGACGCCGCTGTTCTCACAGTGGACGCCGCAGATGCCGCCCCGGGCCTTCAGCGCCTTCAGCGCCCGGTACAGGTCGCCGTCCGGCAGCATCATGGCGGGATAGGTCATGTACATCTTGAAGGAGGTGATGCCGGCAGCAAACATGTCGTCCAGCTCCGCCTCGATGCCCTCGTTCCAATCGTCGATGGTCATGTGGAAGCCGTAGTCACAGTGGCAGTCCGCCGCCTTTTTGTGCCACAGCTCCAAGCCGTAGGCCAGCGTCTCGCCTTTGTTGGGGCAGGCGAAGTCGATGACGGTGGTGGTGCCGCCCCGGAGAGCGGAGCGGCTGCCGCTCTCGAAATCGTCGGCGGTGGTGGTGTTGCACACGTCCAGATCGAAGTGGGTGTGGGCGTCGATGAACCCCGGCAGCAGCAGCTTGCCGGTCACGTCCACCACCTCCGCGTCGGGCGCGTCGATATGGGGCGCCACGGACACGATCTTCTCGCCGTCCACCAGCACGTCGGCTGCCACAACGGCGCTGCCGCTGACCACGCGGCCGCCGGTAAAGAGTCGTTTCATAGGAAAGTACCTCCTTAATTGCTCAATTTCTCTTATTATAGCACCATGCTTCCGGCATGGATACAAAAATTTTTTGTTTTTTGAAAAAATTCGTTGAAAAAAAGAGGGTATTCGAAAGTTATCCCGTATAATAAAGCGAGGAAAAATTTCAGTGCGGCACGGAAAGGAGGGATTGCCATGTTTTCACAGAGCTTTTTGGACGAGCTGATCGCCCGCAACGACATTGTGGACGTGGTGGGCTCCTACGTGGCGCTGACGCCGAAGGGCGGCAGCTATTGGGGCTGCTGTCCCTTCCACAATGAGAAAACGCCCTCCTTCCACGTTTTGCAGGACAAGCAGTTCTATCACTGCTTCGGCTGCAAAAAGGGCGGCGGCGTCATCAATTTCATCATGGAGATCGAGAACCTCTCCTATCCCGATGCCATCCGCTTTCTGGCCAAGCGGGTCAACATGGAGGTGCCGGAGGATCGGGAATCCGCCGACGCCGACCGGCTGCGTAAGCGACTGCTGGCGCTGAACCGTGACGCGGCCCGGTGGTACTACGACGTGCTGCAAAGCCCCGACGGCGCGGCGGTGCGGGCATACCTCGACAAGCGCGCCATCTCCCGGAAGATCGCTGTGCGGTTCGGTATGGGCGCGTCGCCGGACAGCTGGGACGCGCTGCTGCGCACCATGACCGGCAGGGGCTACACCAAGCAGGAGCTGCTGACCGCCGGACTGATCGTGGCCAACAAGAGCGGCGGCTTTTACGATAAGTTCCGCAACCGGCTGATGCTGCCGGTCATCGATGTGCGGGGCGATGTGGTGGGCTTCGGCAGCCGCGTCATCGACAAGTCGGAGCCGAAATACATGAACAGCACCGAAACGCCGGTGTACAGCAAGCGCCGGGTGCTGTACGGCCTGAATCTGGCGAAAAAGACCAAGCGTCCCAACATGATCCTGTGCGAAGGCAACCTTGATGTGGTGACGCTGCATCAGGCGGGCTTCGACAACGCGGTGGCCTCCATGGGCACGTCGCTGACGACGGAGCAGATTCGATTGCTGGGACGGTACACCAAGGAGCTGGTGCTGTGCTACGACAACGACAACGCCGGTCAGCTGGCCACCCAGCGGGCGCTGGAGATGCTGAACAACACCGAGTTCACCGTCCGGGTACTGAAGCTGCCCCGGCGGCTGGTGGACGGCGAATATGTGAAGCAGGATGCCGACGATTTCATCAAGTTTCAGGGCGCTCCCGCCTTCGAGCGGCTGCTGTCCGGCAGCGAGAACGGCGTGGAGTTCCGTATGTCGCAGGTGGCCGCCAAGTACGACCTGCGCAGCGATCAGGGCCGCATCGACTACACCGCCGAGATCAGTCAGGTGCTTGCCGAGCTGGACAACGCCGTGGAGCGGGAGGTATACGCCAATCGTGCCGCCGAGACGGCAGGACTTTCGCCCGACGCCATGCGGCAGGAGGTGGAGCGGGCCGCCCGCAAGCGCCGCTACAGCGACCGCAAAAAGCGGGAGCGGCAGGAGCTGAACCCCGCCCTGACCGTACAGCCCGCCCAGCGGGGCAGCCGCTATACCAATCTCCGCAGCGCCATGGCGGAGGAGGGCGTGATCCGGCTGCTGCACCTTGACCCCACGCTGTTCGGGGACACGCCGCCCCTGACGCCGGAGGAGTTCTCCTCGCCGCTGTTGGGAAAAATTTACGGCGCCATGTGGCACCAGCGCGGCAACCGCAGCGGCCTGTCGGCGCTGACGGGGGAGCTGTCCGGCGACGAGATGAGCCACCTGACCACGCTGCTGCAAAAACCGGAATCCACCGCCAACGCGTCTCAGGCGCTGGCGGACTACATACGGGTGATCCGCGAAGAGCAGACCAAACGGGACGACTCCGGGGTGGATCCCCTGCTGTTGGCAATGGAAACATTTAAAGATAAGAAACGATATGGAGGAAAGCGCACATGACCGATAAGACGTACACCAAGCAGGAGCTGGAGGAAATGACCAACGCCCTGCTGGCCGAGGACAACAAGAAGAAAAAGGCGGAGGCCAAGGCGGCCGAGCAGTCTCAGGCCGAGGCGGAGACCAAGGAGGACGACAAGAGCAAGGAAAAGGGCAAGCTGGACGACAAGACCATCGCGTCTCTGCCCGCCGCGGCGCTGATCATGGCCAACGAGAAGCTGCGGGACATGCTGGTCAAGGGCAAGAAGAAGGGCAAGCTGGACTCCAGCGAGGTCAGCGACGTGCTGGACGAGATGGATCTGGAGAGCGAGCAGATGGATCGCATCTACGACTCTCTGGAGGCGCTGGGCATCGAGGTGGGCAGCGAGGAGTTCATCACCAGCATTGACGACGATATCGAGCCGCCGCTGGAGGAGATCGCCGAGATCGAGGAAGAGGAGCTTGTCGACCCCAACACGCTGGTGGACAGCTTCAACATCGACGATCCCGTCCGCATGTACCTGAAGGAGATCGGCCGCGTGCCGCTGCTGAATGCCGATGAAGAGGTGGTGCTGGCCACCGCCATGTCCGCAGGCCGTGCCGCTCAGGAGCGGATCGACGAGGCCGCCGAGAACGGCGAGACCATCCCCGACGAGGAACTGGCCCAGCTGAAGAAGGACATCAAGGAGGGCAGCAAGGCCAAGCAGAAGCTGGCCGAGGCCAACCTCCGTCTGGTGGTGTCCATCGCCAAGCGCTACGTGGGCCGCGGCATGCTGTTCCTCGACCTGATCCAGGAGGGCAATCTGGGTCTGATCAAGGCCGTGGAGAAGTTCGACTACACCAAGGGCTACAAGTTCTCCACCTACGCCACATGGTGGATCCGTCAGGCCATCACCCGCGCCATCGCCGATCAGGCCCGTACCATCCGCATCCCCGTACATATGGTGGAGACCATCAACAAGGTCATCCGCGTCAGCCGCCAGCTGCTGCAGCAGCTGGGCCACGATCCTTCTCCCGAGGAGATCTCCGCCGAGATGGGCATGCCCGTGGACAAGGTGCGGGAGATTCTGAAGATCGCCCAGGAGCCGGTCTCTCTGGAGACCCCCATCGGCGAGGAGGAGGACAGCCATCTGGGCGACTTCATCCCCGACGAGGGCGCGTCCGAGCCCAGCGAGGCCGCCAGCTTCACGCTGCTGAAGGAGCAGCTGGTGGACGTGCTGTCCACCCTGACCCCCCGCGAGGAGAAGGTGCTGAAGCTGCGCTTCGGCATCGAGGACGGCCGCACCCGCACGCTGGAGGAAGTGGGCAAGGAGTTCAACGTCACCCGTGAGCGTATTCGCCAGATCGAGGCCAAGGCTCTCCGCAAGCTGCGCCATCCCAGCCGCAGCAAGAAGCTGAAGGACTTTTTGAACTAAAGGAGAACCTCCCATGATCCTTGATTTCAACACCATCTCCGCCAACGCCGTGCCCCATTTCAAGGGCGGCGAGGGCGAGGCCATCGTCCGTAAATTTGACGATCCCCGTATGGGCGCGGTGGTGCGCCTGACGCTGCCGGTGGGCTCGTCCATCGGTCTGCACACCCACACCGGCAACTGCGAGGTCATCTATATCCTGTCCGGCAGCGGACAGTGCATCGACGATGATACCCAGTATCCTGTTGCCGCCGGTATGTGCCACTACTGCCCGGAGGGACACACCCACAGCATCGTCAACACCGGCGATACACCGCTGGAGCTGCTGGGCGTGCTGCCCCATGTGAAATAAGAAGCCGCCCGTCAAAGGGGCAGCACCAGTGGAGGGAATCGTAGTCCCTCCCTGGTTCCGGAAAAATTTTAAGGCGAGGGGGACTCCCCCTCGCCTTACTCCGTTTTCAGCTGTAAGGGCGCTTTTTACCCCGCTCTCCCCTTCTCCACCATTTTATACAGTGCGTCCAGCGCGTCGCCCAGCGAGCCGATGCGGTCGATGATACCCAGCGCCACCGCCTCCTGTCCGTAGATGACGCTGCCCACGTCGTTGGCCATGTCCCCCACCGACAGCATCAGTTCCCGGAACTTCTCGGCGCTGATGCGGGAGTTGCGGGCCACAAAGTCGATGATCCGCTCCTGAATGCGCTCAAAATACCGGTAGGTGGCGGGCGCGGCGATGACCTGCCCCGACATGCGAACGGGATGGATGGTCATGGACGCGCTGGGCACGATGAAGGTCGCCTTGCCGCACACTGCCAGCGGCACGCCGATGGAGTGGCCGCCGCCCAGCACCAGCGTGGCGGTGGGCTTGGTCATGCCCGCCACCAGCTCCGCGATGCCAAGGCCCGCCTCGATATCGCCGCCCACCGTGTTCAGCAGCAGCAAAAGGCCGTCCACGTCATCCTTCTCCTCCACCGAGGTCAGCAGCGGCAGCACGTGCTCATACTTGGTGGTCTTCACGTTGGGCGGCAGGGTGGTGTGGCCCTCCACCTGTCCGATGATGGTGAGACAGTGGATGGTGCCCCGCTTGTTCTTTACCACCGTGGAGCCCATTTCGATGATCTGCTGCTGGGGTGTGTCCCGGTTCTCGTTTTCGCTGCTTTCGCAGCTGTTGGCGCTGTAGTTCATGTGTGCGCTCCCTCCTTTTTGCCCTAGTGTTTTCCATTTCCGCGCAAACTATGCAGCCGCCGCAAAGCCGCCCATTTTTTCCATGACTTGACAATTTGCCACTATTTCTATACAATACACAAGGTTATTGCCGCGATTATAGGTGCAAAAACCGCCCTATAACCGCCGAAATAAGGAGGAAATCAAATGAAAAAGCTACTGGCTCTGCTGCTGGCTCTGCTGATGCTTCTGTCCCTTGCCGGGTGCGGCAAGCAGGCGCAGGAGGACGAGGAGCCCGCCGTGATCGAGCTGACGCTGTGGACGTTCCCCGCAGGCGACTGGGGCGATCCGGCCGCCGTGGAGACGCTGCTGACCCAGTTCAACAGCGTATACCCCGACATTCACGTGACGGTACAGTGTCTGGACGAGGCCACCGGCGACGACAAGCTCAGCACCGCCGTGGACGGCGGCGTGTCCCCCGACATTCTGCTGGCCCAGCCGGATCGTCTCATCAAAGCATGGGGCGCAGAGGGCATGCTGGCCGATCTGTCCGACATGTGGGACGACGCCGACAAGCAGGAGGTCAACGCCGCCTGCCAGAGCGTCTGCTTCACCCGGGACGGCAAGTGCTACGCCTATCCCTTTGCCATGAACGTGCAGTGCATAGCCATCAACTATGACGCCTTCGTCACCGCAGGCGCCGACCAGTACATCGATCTGGAGACACGCACCTGGACCACCGAGCAGTTCACCCAGGCCGTCAAGGCGCTGCAAAGCAAGTACGGCGAAACGGTGGCCGCCGTGTACTGCTCCGGCCAGAACGGCGATCAGGGTACCCGCGCGCTGGTGACGAACCTGTACGGCGGCCAGTTCGCCAACGACTCCTACACCGGCTACGTCGCCAACTCCGAGGCCAACCAGCAGGCGCTGACCCTGCTGCGGGACACCAAGGGCATCGAATTTGACGACGCCATCAATGGGCAGGAGGAGGCCGCGCTGTTCTATCACGAATCCCTGAAAATGTCCTTCTGCTGGAGTCTTGCCCAGCAGCTGGCCGAGACGGTGGACGAGCCCACCGAGGAGGGCGGCGAGCCGGTGGTGCATCCGGCGGGCAAGACCGTCAACGGCCAGACCATCGAGTTCATGGCCTTCCCCACCGATCCCGAGATCAGCCAGCCCCGGCTTCAGGGCGATATCTGGGGCTTCGGCGTGTTTGACAACGGCGATCAGGAGCGGATCGAGGCCGCCAAGCTGCTGATCCGTTTCTTCGCCGACGGGCAGGGCGCCAGCGCCGCCGTGAAGGCCGCCG
>JABLTL010061178.1_pt1 | contig 11188 bp, 7 predicted proteins | sample 7160151 | NCBI WGS metagenome assembly JABLTL01 (sample SAMN14651223, study PRJNA627086) | human gut metagenome | isolation source: feces | host: Homo sapiens
AAGAATTAAACAATCCCTTAAAGGCATTTGTCTTAACTCCTTAACACCTTAATACCTTAACACCTTAACTTCTTAACTCCTTAACTCCTTCGTCAAGCATCATAAGTTCAGTTTGCTCTGCACGAGTTTGCTCAGCGCCTCCACCTTTCTTCCTTGCTCTCTGATGTCGCTTCTCACGGCATTGAGACCGTTGAAGAAATCGGCAAAGGCCGACTGTATGGCGTTGGGTTTCCGGGCATTCTTGTCGGCAAATGGGTTGACGATAATCTTGATGCCTTTCTCCTCCAAGTGCACATCAATGTCAGCACCCGTCATAACCGGGTCGCCGTCATAATGGATGACACCAGGCTTGGTGCGGGTGATATGCAGCTTTTTGCATCTGAACGACTTAATCTTGGAGTGCTTGTCGAGCGTCTTGTTGAACATATCGAAACTTACCTGCGGAGCCTCCAGTACATCGAAAGGCTCCATAATGACCACGTCCATCAGTCCGTCGCTCATCGATGCCTGTGGAGCGATATAGGCGTTGTTGCCATATTGCGATGCGTTGGCACACGAGATGAGGAAGGCCTTGTATTGCTTTGTTCCCGTCTCGTCCTCGAGGGTGTAGGTTTCAGGCTGATACTTCAGTCCTTCTCTCAGAATGTTCTCAGCATAGCTGATGGGTCCTCGTTTGCCGCTTTCGGCAAACTTCATGCTTACGAAGGCGTCAAATCCCATACCGCAGGTACAGAAGAAAGGATAGCCGTTGATGACCCCATAGTCGAGGTCGTGAATCTCGCATTGGTTGATGATCTCAATACTCTTTTTCAGGTTCATGGGCAGCATGAGGTGACGAGCCAGTCCGTTGCCCGATCCACAAGGCAGAATTCCCAGGGCTGTGTCGGAGTGTACGATGGCTCTTGCCACTTCGTTGACAGTACCGTCACCTCCCACAGCCACCACAATGTCAACATGAGCCTCCTTCGCCTCGGAAGCAATTTCCGATGCGTGTCCGGCTCTTTCCGTAGTTCTTATCTCGTACTCAAAGCGGTCCTTGTCCAGAATGCTATCTATCAGGTTGGGGATGGATGCTTTGCTTGCCGTGCCCGAGATAGGATTCATGATAAAAACGATCTTCTTCTTCATCTAATTAGACAGAATTTTATGAATATTCAGTTGCAAAAGTAATAAAATTAGTATAAAAACGCCTTTTTAGACCCTAAAAAAACACTAAAAATCAACTTTCTTAGAAAAAATCATGATATATTAGTTCTTTTTTGTATCTTTGCACCCTGTAAACTTAGAAATTATAAAAAGTACACCTATTCATAATGGGACAATTACAAGAAAAATACAAGAATTATCGTGAACCTCAGAAGTATATGGCTGCCGGTGTGTACCCATACTTCCGTGAGATCACCAGTAAGCAGATGACGGAAGTTACCGACATCGATGGACATAAGATTTTGATGTTCGGTTCCAATGCTTATCAGGGTTTGACCAACGACCAGCGTGTTATCGATGCAGCCAAGGCTGCTCTCGACAAGTATGGTTCTGGTTGTGCAGGAAGCCGTTTCCTCAATGGAACCCTCGACCTTCACGTACAGCTCGAGAAGGAGTTGGCCGAGTTCATGCACAAGGATGAGTCCCTGTGCTTCTCTACAGGTTTCTCTGTCAACCAGGGCGTGTTGGCTTGTGTGGTAGGCCGCAATGACTATATCATCTGCGACGACCGCGACCACGCCAGTATCGTAGACGGCCGCCGTCTTTCGTTTGCAACCCAGCTGCACTATAAGCACAATGATATGGAGGACCTTGAGCGCGTACTCAAGACCTTGCCTCATGAGGCTATCAAGCTGATCGTTGTCGATGGCGTCTTCTCTATGGAGGGCGACCTGGCCAACTTGCCAGAGATTGTCAAGTTGAAGCACAAGTACAACTGCTCCATCATGGTGGACGAGGCTCATGGCCTGGGTGTGTTTGGCAAGCAGGGACGTGGCGTATGCGATCACTTTGGTCTTACCGATGAGGTCGACCTCATCATGGGTACATTCTCCAAGAGTCTGGCGTCTATCGGTGGTTTCATCGCATCAGACAAGGACACCATCAACTTCCTGCGTCATTCTTGCCGTACTTATATCTTCAGTGCATCCAACACTCCAGCAGCCACAGCAGCAGCCTTGGAGGCTCTTCACATCATTCAGAACGAGCCAGAGCGCTTCGAGCAGTTGTGGGATGTTACCAACTACGCCCTGAAGCGTTTCCGTGAGGAAGGTTTCGAGATTGGCGAGACAGAGAGTCCTATCATTCCTCTCTATGTGCGCGATGCTATGAAGACTTTCGAGGTAACCAAGAAGGCTTACGACCGTGGCGTATTCATCAACCCAGTCATCCCTCCAGCATGTGCTCCTCAGGACACATTGGTACGTTTTGCCCTCATGGCTACTCATACCAAGGAGCAGGTAGAACGCGGTGTGAAAATTCTGAAGGAGGTCTTCGTAGAGGAAGGCGTCATCAAGTAAGCGCTACTTATATTGGAATTACACCTATTTATATTATAGAGAGAGGCAGCCCTTGGAATGAAGGGCTGCCTTTTTGGAAAATAAGTGTTTTGTGACGGTAAAAAAATAACGAGATAAGAAAATATGATTTCAGTAGAAGGCTTGAAAGTCGAGTTTGGCGTAAAACCTCTCTTCCACGATGTGAACTTTGTCATCAACGACCGTGACCGCATAGCCCTGGTGGGCAAGAACGGAGCAGGTAAGTCGACGATGCTCAAGATACTTTGTGGTATGCAGAAACCAACAGATGGCGTTGTGGCTGTGCCCAACGAGACAACGATAGGCTATCTGCCACAGGTGATGAAGTTGCAGGACGACACCACCGTGAAGGAGGAAACCCGCAAGGCCTTTGCTCATAACACAGAGATGAAGGCACGTCTCGACAAGATGCAGCAAGAGATGGCCGACCGTACCGACTATGAGAGCGAGTCGTATGCCCAACTGGTAGAGAAGTTTACCCAGGAGCATGAACGCTACATGATGATGGGCGGCGAGAACTATGAGGCAGAGATAGAGCGCACGCTTACAGGTCTGGGCTTCACCCGCGATGACTTCGACCGTCCTACCCGTGAGTTCTCTGGTGGATGGCGTATGCGTATCGAGTTGGCTAAGATACTGTTGCAGAAACCCGATGTGCTTCTTCTCGACGAACCTACCAACCATCTCGATATAGAGAGTATACAGTGGTTGGAGCAGTTTCTTGCCCAGAGTGCCAAGGCGGTGGTGCTGGTCAGCCACGACCGTGCCTTTATTAACAATGTGACCAACCGCACCTTAGAGATAACCTGCGGCAGGGTAGAGGACTATCGTGTGAAATACGACGAGTATGTGGTACTTCGTGCAGAGCGCCGCGAACAGCAGTTGCGAGCCTACGAGAACCAGCAGAAGGAGATTGCCGATATCAAGGACTTTATAGAGCGTTTCCGCTACAAGCCCACCAAGGCCGTGCAGGTGCAGAGCCGCATCAAGCAGTTGGAGAAGATCGTGCCCATAGAGGTCGACGAGGTCGACAACAAGCAGATGCACCTCAAGTTTCCACCCTGTCTTCGCAGTGGCGACTATCCCATTATCTGCGACGAGGTGCGCAAGGATTATGGCTCGCATACAGTTTTCGACCACGTCACCCTTACCATCAAGCGCGGTGAGAAAGTGGCTTTCGTCGGCAAGAACGGCGAGGGAAAGTCCACACTTGTGAAGTGTATCATGGGCGAGATTCCGTTTACAGGAACGCTGAAGATAGGCCACAATGTGCAGATAGGCTATTTCGCACAAAACCAGGCACAGCTCTTAGACGAGCGCCTTACCATCTTCCAGACCATAGACAATGTGGCCACGGGCGATATGCGCCTCAAGGTGAACGATCTCTTGGGAGCATTCATGTTTGGCGGCGAGACCTCCGAGAAGTATGTCAAGGTGCTCAGTGGCGGCGAGCGCAGCCGACTGGCAATGATCAAGTTGCTGCTCGAGCCTGTCAACCTCCTGATTCTCGATGAGCCAACCAACCATCTCGACATGCAGTCGAAGGATGTTCTCAAGGAAGCCATCAAGGCCTTCGACGGAACAGCCATCATCGTGAGCCACGACCGTGAGTTCCTCGACGGACTGGTAGACAAGGTGTATGAGTTTGGTGGCGGAAAGGTACGCGAGCATCTGGGCGGCATCTACGACTATCTGCGTGCCCACAATGCCGAGACCATCCAGGCAGCCCTTGCCAAGGGCGAGCCATCCATGGGCGCTTCTTCAGCCAAGCCACAGCAGCAGGACGCATCGCTTGCCGCAACAGACAATGCGTCGTCGAAGAAGCAGAGTTACGCCGAGCACAAGGAACAGCAGAAGAAGATTCGCAAGGCCGAGAAGGCGGTGAAGGACTGCGAGCAGCGTATCGCCACCTTGGAAAAACGCAAGAAGGAGATTGACGATTTGCTGATGAAGCCCGAGAATGCCACCAACATGGAGCTCGTCACAGAGTACACCTCGCTGATGCAGAAACTCGATGAGGAGAACGACAACTGGCTCGTCCTCTCCGAGGAGCTGGAAGAAGTGTCAGGGCAATAAAATCCAGACAAAACAACAATAACCAAATAATTATAACATTATGAACATGAAGATGATTATCCCGATGGTGATGATAGCAGCCATGCCTATGGGTGCAGACGCACAAAACAAGTCGGGACTTGTCATGAGCAATCTTGACAAGACGACAAAGCCTGCCGACGATTTCTATCAGTTTGCCACAGGCGGATGGCAGAAGAACAATCCTTTGCCAGCAGCCTACAGCCGCTATGGAAGCTTCGACCAGTTGCAGGAAAACAACAACAAGCGTATCAACAGCATCTTGGGTGAGCTCCAGAAAAAGAGCTACAAGAAGGGAAGTATCGAGCAGAAACTGTCCGACTTCTACAAGTTGGCGATCGATGTCGACCGCCGCAACAAGGAGGGCATAGCTCCCGTAAAGCCTCTGCTCGACGAGATAGCTGCTGCCCAAACCAAGGCCGACCTGCAGAAGTTGCAGATCAAGTATGCCTGGATGGGACTCGGAGTAAGCTATGGTGCTGGTTTCGCTGCCGACGAGAAGAATGTCACTCAGAACATCTACAATCTCTCGCAGGGCGGTCTCACCCTTGGCGCCAAGGATTATTACCTCAACAACGATGCCGCCACTGTGGCCATCCGTGAGGCTTACAAGGCATATCTTGCCAAGATGTTCCAGCTCTATGGTTTCTCTGCAGCCGATGCTGTCCAGTATGCACAGGCCATCTTCCTGCACGAAACCAGTCTTGCCTTTGTTTCCAAGAGCCGCACCGAGCTTCGTGACCCACAGGCCAACTACAACAAGATGACTCTCAAGCAGTTCTGTGAAAACTATCCCAACATACCTCTCGAGGCCTTGGCCAATGGCGAGGGCATCAAGAGCGAGTATATGCAGGAACTCATTGTAGGTCAGCCAGCATTCTTTGCAGCCTACGACAAGCTTTCGGCAGCCGAGAACGCCTCTGTCCTGAAGGCGCTGATGCTTTGGAGTGTCATCCGCAGCTCTTCCGCTTACCTGACCGATGAGATTCGCGAGGCCAACTTCGACTTCTTCGGCAAGACCATGAGTGGCCGTCAGGAGGACTATCCTCTCTGGAAGCGTGCCACCAATCAGGTAGAGAATCAAATGGGTGAGGCGCTTGGCCGCATCTACTGCAAGAAGTTCTTCCCCGAAAGTTCCAAGAAGATGATGGTGACCCTGGTAAAGAACCTGCAGATCAGCTTGGGCGAGCGCATCGACGCACAGACCTGGATGAGCGACGTAACCAAGGCTGCAGCCCATAAGAAGCTCGACAAGTTCTATGTCAAGATAGGTTATCCCAACAAGTGGACCGACTACAGCCTGCTCAACATCGATCCTTCCAAGAGTTATTACGAGAATGTGTTGGCTTGCCGCAAGTTTGCCAACGACAAGGAGATCGCCGAGAAGGCCGGAAAGCCAGTCGACAGAGACGAGTGGTACATGACTCCACAGACCGTCAATGCCTACTACAATCCTACCACCAACGAGATCTGTTTCCCTGCCGGAATCCTGCAGTATCCTTTCTTCGACCCCAAGGCCGACGAGGCGTTCAACTATGGCGCCATCGGTGTCGTGATAGGTCATGAGATGACTCACGGTTTCGACGATCAGGGCCGCCAGTATGATGCTACTGGCAATCTGCAGGACTGGTGGACAGCCGACGATGCCAAGGGCTTCAATCAGCGTGCCGACATGTATGCCGACTTCTTCAGCAATATCAAGGTATTGCCCGACCTGAATGGCAACGGCCGTTTCACACTGGGCGAGAATCTTGCCGACCATGGCGGTTTGATGGTAGCCTTCAATGCTTTGAAGAATGTCACCGCCAAGAAGCCCATCAAGAACAAGGACGGTTTCACTCCAGCTCAGCGCTTCTTCCTGGCCTACGCAGGCGTATGGGGACAGAACATCACCGAGAAGGAGATACGTCAGCGCGTCAAGAACGACCCACACGCTTTGGGCAAATGGCGTGTCGACGGAGCCCTGCCACATATCGATGCCTGGTATGAGGCCTTCGGTGTGAAGCCGGGCGACAAGATGTTCATTCCTAAGAATGAGCGACTGGAACTTTGGTAATAATCGATAAAAAGAAGGATGCTGAAAGAAATTTTGGCATCCTTTTTTCATTATCTCATTGAAAAAGTGTATTTTTGCACAAAATTAGAGAAAGGAATAGAATCATGCCATTAAGATTGCCAGATAAATTGCCAGCCATAGAGCTGCTGAAGCACGAGAACATCTTCGTCATGGACGAGAGCAGGGCGCACAGTCAGGAGATTCGCCCCCTGCGTATCGTAGTGCTCAACCTCATGCCGCTGAAGATAACAACGGAGACCGATCTCGTCAGACTGCTCTCCAACACACCACTGCAGATAGAGGTGTACTTCATGAAACTGAAGAGCCATACTCCCAAGAACACCCCCATCGAGCACATGATGATGTTCTACAAAGACTTTGCCGAACTGTCAAAGCAGAAGTTTGATGGCATGATCGTAACGGGTGCACCCATCGAAACCATGCAGTACGAGGACGTGGAATACTGGCCCGAGATTCAGCAGATCTTCGACTGGGCTCGTACCCATGTCACCTCCACACTCTACATCTGCTGGGGCGCGCAGGCAGGACTTTACCATTTCTATGGCGTACCCAAGCATCCACTCAGCAAGAAGATGTTTGGCATCTTCCGGCAGAAATCCCTCGACCCCTCGCTGCCTATCTTCCGTGGCTTCGACGACTGGTTCGCCATGCCGCAGAGCCGCCATACCGAGGTGCGACGCGAGGACATCGAGAAGGTGCCGGGGCTTGACATCATAGCCGAGTCGCCCGAGAGCGGTGTGAGCATCGTGATGGCACGTGGCGGCAGGGAGTTCTTTGTCACGGGCCATTTGGAGTACGCTCCCGACACACTCGACAAGGAATACCGTCGCGACCTGGGCAAGCGTGATGACGTCGACTTGCCCAAGAACTATTATTATAACGACGATCCCACCGAGGAGCCCTTGGTGACCTGGAGGGCGCATGCCAACCTGTTCTACAGCAACTGGATCAACTATTACGTTTACCAGGAGACACCTTATAATATTGATGACATCAAGTAAGCGCGAAAGCGAAGAAGCGAAAAAGCGAAGAATGAGAACTTTGGAATTGCTGGCACCTGCCAAAAATTTAGAGTGCGGCATCGCAGCCATCGACCATGGCGCAGATGCCGTATATATCGGAGCACCCAAGTTTGGTGCCCGTGCGGCTGCGGGTAACTCGATCGAGGATATCCGTCAGCTGTGCGACTACGCCCATCAGTTTCATGCCAAGGTGCATGTCACGGTCAACACCATAATCTACGATTCCGAGATCAGGGACACCCTGCAGATGATTCAGCAGTTGCAGGCAGCCGGTGTCGATGCCCTGCTGTTGCAGGACATGGGTGTGCTCTATGCCCTTCAGGGCGAGGGCCCTCTGTCGACAGAGGGCGGGTGGACAGAGTTACTGCATTCCAGCACCCAGTGCGACACCAGGACTGCCGACAAGGTGAAGTGGCTTCAGTCGTTGGGCTTTCATCGGGCAGTATTGGCTCGCGAGCTCTCGGTCAGTGAGATAGAGGCCATTCATGCCGCCGTGCCCGATATGGAGCTCGAGGTGTTCGTCCATGGTGCGCTTTGTGTGTGCTATTCCGGCGTGTGCTATGCGTCAGAGTACTGTTTTGGCCGCTCAGCCAACAGGGGCGAGTGCGCCCAGTTCTGCCGCATGAAGTTCGACCTTCTCGATGCCGACGGACAGGAGATCGAGCATCAGCGCCATCTGCTGTCCCTCAAGGATATGTGCCAGATAGACAACCTGGAGGCCTTGGCTGACGCCGGAGCCTGCTCGTTCAAGATCGAAGGCAGGTTGAAGGATGCCGACTATGTGAAGAATGTGGTGGCAGCCTACAGCCAGCGCCTCGACGACATCTGCCGCCAGCGCCCCGGCGAGTATGAGCGTCCATCGCTGGGCAGACCCCGTTATGCTTTCGAGCCCAACCTGAAGAAGACTTTCAACCGTGGTTTTACCCATTATTTCCTTCGTGGCAGACAGATGGACATCACCTCCTTCGACACCCCGAAGGCCATCGGCGAGTATGTGGGAAAGGTGAAGGAGCTGCGCGGCAACAGTTTCAATGTTGCATCCGTGGCGAGCTTTGCCAATGGCGACGGCTTGTGTTTCATCAATGACGAGCGCGAGTTGGAAGGCTTCCGTGTCAACCGTGCCGAGGGCAACCGCCTCTTCCCCTTAGAGATGCCTCGCCATCTGCGTCCCGGAGTGGCGCTCTATCGCAACAACGACGTCGCTTTCAGCAGGATATTGGCAGGCAGAACGGCAGAACGGAAGATTCCTGTCAAGATCGTCTTCGACTTGTACGATGAGGACGCTGTGAGCGGCTTCTCAGCCACTGCCTATTACTGCAAGGAGCAGGGAAAGACCCCATTCGTGAGCGGAGACACCGAGCTGCATGCCTCTTTGGAATATATGGCTACCGAAGCCGTAACCTTTGAGCACAGCATGGCGAAAAAGCCGCAGCGCGAGAATATCATCAAGCAACTCAGCAAGTTGGGCGGCACCATCTATGAGTGCCGTGAGGTGGAGATTCGCAATGCAGCCGACCAGTATTTCATCCCCAGCAGTGTGCTTACCGACCTGCGCCGTTCTTTGGTGTCAGCCCTGTCGGGTGCCGTCGCAGCCCCGGAGGCATCTCATGCTGAGGCTTCCGCCGACAAGACATCGCCCGCAAAGGCATGGCAGCCGGAATACGCCAAGTACAGCTATCTCTACAATATCGCCAATCAGAGTGCTCGCTCTTTCTATCAGGCACACGGCATGGCGAAGCCAGGCTATGCCTTCGAGCTGCGCAACGGGGCAGAGCGGCAGGAGGAGGTTCTGCTGATGCAGTGCCGCCACTGTTTGCGTTATTCGTTGGGCTATTGTGTGAAGCGGGGAGGGCGCAAGCCCACGTGGAAGGAACCGCTCTTCCTTCGTCTGGGCGACGGCAGGAAGTTCCGCCTCCAGTTTGCCTGCAACGAATGCCAGATGAATGTGTATTCTGAGCGTTGAAAAAAAAATGATATATGAGCCAAGTAAAACGAAATACATGGATTACCTGTTGTCTGTTGGGCATGCTGTTGCTTCTCAGCGGTTGCTATCATCGTCATGGTGGCAAGGCTCAGCATGCCGCCCTGATAGAGTACAGCGACCGGCAACTCGACTCCATCTCGTTTTCCTCCACGCATCATTACACCAACAAATACAACTTTGTAGTCAGTTCCGACTCACTCATGCTGATACGTCAGCAGCCGGAGGAGTATGTCAACCATCTGCGCATCGACTCCTTTGCCGTCAGGAAGCACTGCCTGCTGGTCGTTTCCGACATACGCATCATTCCCCAGGACGCAGAAGACTCCGTATGGGTACAGTTGGCCACCGAGGAGAATGAGTTTGGCTGGACACACGAGTCCCGTCTGTTGCCCCGTGTCGTCCCCGACGATCCCATCTCTCAGTTCATCCTCATCTTCAGCAACACCCACCTGCTCATCTTCATGATCGTCATCGTGTTGATTTCTGTGGCTTATCTTCTGCGCAAGATATCCCACAGCAATGCGCGCATCGTTCATTTCAACGACATCGACTCGCCATATCCTACGGCATTGGTGCTGATGGTGTCGCTCTCAGCGGCTTTCTATGCCACCATCCAGTTGTTTGCACCCGAGATGTGGCGTCATTTCTATTTTCATCCCACTCTCAATCCCTTTGCCGTACCCCGTGTGTTGGGATTCTTCCTGGCGTCTGTTTGGGCGATATTGATATTGGCATTGGCCTGTCTCGACGAGGTAAAGCATCGTCTCAGTCTTGGCGATGCCATCCTGTATCTGGGAGGTCTTGTCGGAGTCTGTGCAGTGGATTACATCATCTTCAGTCTCTGCACACTATATTATGTGGGTTATGTCCTCTTGGCATTCTACTTCTGGTTTGCCATCCGCCGTTTCCTGCGTCGATGAGACGGAAAGGAAGAAATAAATGTCGATGTGGCAAGACGGTTTGCTTTCGCTCATGGCTTTCATTATGTGAAATTGATGACTGAGAAAAGCAAGAAGAAAATGTAGTTTTTGTAAAGTTTGTTTACTGCGTTCTTTGCACCGAAAAATCCTGTTTTCTCAATAATGCATATTTATACGTTCTGCCTTAATAATGTGGCTTAGTATATTTATACGAATTCATTCATCAAAAACTGCAATAAGTATACATAGCAAAAGTTAAATATGAGCTAACTTTTTTCTTTTGTGTTATATGTTGTTAATTCTAAGACTTTTGCTTACCTTTTCATGAACAGATTTTAAGAAAAGTCTGGAGTTCTGAATATGATTATTTTTCCGTTTTTGCACTACTGATAGATGGTAAATGTGTAATGTTACTTTACTGCGTGTTTCCGCTGTAATTTTCGGTTTTGTATAGTTATTATTTGACTCTCTCTCTTACTTATATTTCGATTAGCAAACAGCTCTATTGTCTTGACAGCAGGGGCGGTTGGAAAAAGGTATAAGTGGACGCAAATGTAATATAAAAAATT
>JABLTL010017593.1_pt1 | contig 11171 bp, 15 predicted proteins | sample 7160151 | NCBI WGS metagenome assembly JABLTL01 (sample SAMN14651223, study PRJNA627086) | human gut metagenome | isolation source: feces | host: Homo sapiens
ACCTTATTTAGTCTACTTTAATACTTTATGGCCTTCTATATTTATTATTTCTTTGAGATATTTATATTCATCATTATTTAATACATCAACTTTATTATGGGTAGCCTTTAAAACACTATCCCTACATATCTTTATTCTTTCAACCATTGGCTTTATTACCGAACTTGACTGATTTATAAATGATAATATTTCACTTTCCCTTATAGGTATCTTATACCCCTTCTTACTGGTGGCAATTAATATTCCACTATCTCTTAAAGGAGCAATTATCCTAGCTTGAAAATAATGTGGTGTAAATTCTCTACCAGTAACACAGCTTAAGTTTTTGCGTATTTCCTCTGAAAATACATATCTATTTTCACCATAATTTAATAATATACTTAGTAAATATTTAAGGCATAAAACTTGAGCATATTTGGCTTCATTTTTAGTGCCACCATTATTACTTATAAAATCAAAAGCTATTCTAATGGAATTATATGCTATATCTTCATCAAATTCTTCTCTAATATACTTTTGCAAATTCTCCATATACTCTTCTGGAGTCCTTGGCCAAGAAGCTAATGGTAAAACTTTCTCCCTAATTATTTCATAGCACTGTTCATATTCTTCTAAATCACTTTTTCCTTCATATTTATTAAATAAAATATCACTAATAAAAGAACCTATATCTAAAAATGAATATTCCTTCTCTTCATCTACAAAAACAACATCATATTCTCCTAAAAGATCTGGTGAATGCTTTTCAATCAAATATTTATCAAATTCCTTCAAGAACTCTTTTTCTATTAATTCATTACTTATAAGCTTTATATGAGGATAAGCTGCTATAATATCTGTATATAAAATACCATTTAAAAATTCCAAGAAGCTTTCTTTATCTTTTATTCCGTACTCTTCCTTAAGTCTTTCTTTCTTCACTAAAAAAATAAATATTTCTATATCTAAATGGCTTAAATCTTTAAGGGCTACTTTCTTCATTGTCCACTTTAAGTCTTCATCAATTAAATTATCTGCCTTAAGAAAATCCTTAACTATAAATGATGATTCTGTATTTAATTGCTCTAATTGATTTTCATTTACCACAATACAACTGACCATAAAAGTTTTTGATTCATTTTCATCATTAAAGTCAAAATTATAGCTTCCTCTCTCATTAATAAAACCATATTTATTTTTTACCCTCATCCTTTACTCACCACCATTTATACTTATTAACAATAATTATTATATCATATATTTCCATATAATTTAAAATAATTGCATTTTTGTTAAATAAGTCCTCAAAAATACTGAATTAGTTATTTTTATTATGTATAATATTTATAACAAGTTTTATAATTGTTTCATTATAAATTTCACAATAAAACAAACTAGGAGGTACTATCATTGAATAAAGAAAATCTTTTAAGATTAAGTAATATATTATGGGATAAATCTAGAGAACTTTATGGCGAAATTTATGAAAATGAAGATTCCTTTAAAGATATCATGGACTATAGGCAATTACATAGCAAAATAGTAGCTGACTTAGCTGTCAATATGTTTGACAAGTATTTTTTAAAGCTTTTGGGCACTGCTGATCCAGCTTATAGACCTTCATTATATTTTGCTTGCCTTATCCACGATGTAAGAAAGCTTAATAAGAAACATAATTTAGCAGGAGCAAGATTCTTCTTAGAAAACCAGGGATTATTAACTTCATCACTTTATGATTTGCAACTTGTTTTCTGTATAGTTAATTATCATAGTGCTGATAAAAAAGGCAAGGATTTAGAATATATTAATGAAATACGTAATCTTAGTGATGATATTAAACTTTTGTTACTTTTTACTCGCCTTTCAGACAAGCTTAGTAAGCTAGTACTTAAAAGCCATTATAAAGAAATATCACCAGAAGAAGTAGATATGGTACTTAAAAAGATAAATAATAATTCTAAGGAATTGCTAAATTTTAATGATGGTATAAGTGAGATACTTAAAGAAATTGAAAATAACTTTAAACATAAATATTGTATATAACTATAAAATTAAATTTACAATAAAAGGTATTAAATGAAGTAACCATTTAATACCTTTCTTTTTTAGAAAAACAAAAAAGTGCTTGGATTTATACGCTTAAAATTCTTTAACATCCTATCATCTACTGCAATGACATAATCTTTGTATTCTCCTCTTCTCATAACTGTCAATTTAAGCATTGTATAATTATCACTATCTCCTACATAGCACTCCATTGCTCCATCACTTTTTAAATATTCACTTACCTTACTTGCCCTTTTAATATTATTTAAATCTAACTTATCAATTAATTTTCTTCTGCTTTCACAAACTATTTTATAAATCCTCAATTCATTTTCACATAAATGATATTCATACTCTGCTAATCTTTTATTACTGTATATTAATGTTAGTGCTAATAAGATAATTGGAATTATTACACCCATAATAATTCTAGCAAAAAGGCATGTTGCTGCTATTATTAGTAATACAACTTGAACGAATTTTATAAACTTAATCTTACTTTTATGATCCTCATATAAAACTTGCTCATAATATTCATCCATAAGCATCACCTAACCTTTATAATTAATCTATTATAATTTATTACTATTTTTTATTACTTTGCAATAAATTATCACTATTTTAAATTATTGACACTTTATTATTATTTAATGCTTCAATTTATAAATAAAATAAGGACTAATCACTTTTGGTGCTAGTCCTTATTTTTATCTACCAAACCTCAGAAATATAATTTATCATCTTTATATTAACATCGGCTATATATTCATAATTATTCTTAATAAAATATTTCATCATTATAAGCTGTATCATATACAACATATTTTTTATACTTTTTTCTTCATCTATATTCATTTCTACAATAGCTCTATATCCTAAGATTACTTTTCTAGCAAAACTTGGCCATTTTTTTCTCTTTGAAAGATTATCGAAGCCACTAGCCAAGGCACCAGTACATAAATAACACAAATCATATAACCTGGCATTCTTTTCATTTAAATCAAAATCATTATATCCAGCTAACCTTCCATTATTAAATATAATATTTTGTCCATGAAAATCTCTATGAATTATTTGTCTAGGAAGTTTTTTGTAATCCTTTTCAAAATTATCAATAATATTTAAATAAATCTTATTAAAAGTATCCATATCTTTTTTAGGTAAATTACACCTTTTTAAATATTCATCTATATCTTCTTTTCCCCAAGTATTTACCTCACTAATTGTATAATTATCATAAATCATGTAATTATCATCTAAATTATCTGTTATCTTTTCCAAAGCCTTATGAAGCTTTCCTAAGCATTTTCCTAAATAATATGCTCTTGCAATATAATTGCCCTTATAATAATCAAATAGGGCTTCACCTTTAATTTTAGTAAATAGTGCATAAAACTTATTATTAATTTTTATATAAGTGTTTCCTTCTAAAGATCCTATAACTTTTGGTACAGGTATGCCTTCATTTAAAAGTAACTGAGATACATATATTTTGTGCTTAATATCCTCTTCACTATTACTCATCTTTAATATATAATCATCACCTACAGACCATACATTTGTTTTACTATACACTTTATCATTCTTTTCTTCATCTGATAATTCTATTTCCTTTTCATGAATCCATAAAGGTAATATATCATTTGTAAAGTTATCATTCTTTGAAGTTTCACTCATGGCTTTCCTCCCATATTTTTCACTTTATTTAATACTATGATTATTTTTTAAAACATATCATTAAGTAATATTTTAATTCTCCTAATTTAATAAATTCTTGATATATTATTTTTTTCCTTCACTGAAAATCTCATAAAGGTATATAATTTATGTATAGTATTATATTTTATTGTTAATATTCTAGATAAGTATTCTTTAGAAAGGAGTATGTTATGGGTATTTTAATAAGTTTCTGTTGTATATTTACGTTAGTTACTGTCTTAGCAATGATTATAGAACCTTCAAGATTTAGAAATGGTATTCTTATTCTTTTCTGTATAGCTTTTTGGTGCCTGGCCTTAGTAGGTCACTTTTTCAAAAATCCTGATTCTTGGACAACTTTTCTTATTGTAACCTTAATAATGATGGTTCCTATCTGTTATGGACTAATAACATTATTTTTATTTATTAATGGAATAATAGTTATTCTTAGAGAAGGTTTTTCATTTTCTCATAGCTTAAGCTTAATATTATCACTAATTATGTTTACTCTTCCCATTGGACTTGTACTGTTCATAATTTCTAATATGCATAATGGACGTATAAATATCTTATTATGTGCTCTTACATTAATTTTCTATTTTATGATTTCCTTTGGCGGATACTTTTGTTATTCACTGGTATACTCTATTATACCTAGACGTTTAAAATGTAATTATATAATTATCCACGGTGCTGGCTTACTACCTGATGGAACCATGACTCCTCTTTTAAAAAGAAGAGTTGACAAGGCCCTTGCCATTTATTATAAGTGTAAGAAAAAGCCTAAAATTGTTGTATCTGGTGGTAAAGGCAGTGATGAAAAAATTTCTGAAGCAGAAGCCATGGCTAATTATCTTTTTTCAAAAGGTATTGCAAGAAATCAGGTAATATTAGAAAAAAAATCTACCAACACTTATGAAAACTTAAAATTTTCCAAGGAAATCTTAGATGAAATCGAAAATCATGGATATTATAAATGTATTTTTGTAACTAATAACTATCATGTATTAAGAACAGCTTTTTATGCTAGAAAGCTAAATCTTCACGCAAAAGGTGTAGGTTGCCATACTGCTGGTTATTATCTTCCTAGTGCCTTTATACGTGAATATCTGGCTGTGATGAAAATGAATACTAAATCTCTTGTAGTTCTGGCTCTTTTGCTAGTTCTAGAATTATTTTTAATTTAAAGGCTTTTTCTATATGGAGCTTATGGCTAATAATTTCATTTATTATTATGATAATGTATGAATTAAACTGGTTAAAATATTTTAAGAGCAATCATACCTTAGAAAACTTTTATAGTAGATTTTGTGGTATCCCTGTAGCTGGCGCCACATTACCTGTTATTGCTTTTTTTCTTCTAGGGATTTATGGTAAGATTATTTGGCTTATCATTTCGGTGATAATCCTTGGTATTGGCCATATAGGCATTCACATGCAGCATTTAAATGAACTAAAAAACTGCAAATAATTCACCTATTTCTAGTTTATTGTTATGTTTGGCTATAAGAATTTTATTACTTTAATCAGTCCCTTTACTTCTAGCCTATCAATTATGTTGCTTAAAGTGCTTTTGGGAATATGGAGTACTTTTAAAATATCACTGATAATGCCTTTTTAACCTTCATAGGCAATCTTCAAAATAGATATTTCGTTGCTATGTAAATTTTTCTATATTTATCTGTTATGAATAACTGTTGTTATTACACTAACAAATACTCTAGAAATTATTAAACTATACAGGAAAAACTTCTTTATATGTAGAACTATTATATTATTACAAATTATAGGAGGTATTTATGGGAGAAGAATTATTAAAATTATACGAAGAAAAAGTAGGTATTAAAAATTTATTTAAAAAGGTAAATATTATTATTCCTTTACTAATTACTATTATATCCTGGATGCTATTCATATTTAGTAATTGGAACGTAACTATACACGTTATCTTCTTATTAATATCTATATTTGGTATGTCAACTTTTTTTCATCAAGTCGATAATACACTAAAGCAAATGTACAAAAAAATATATGGCAATGTACAAAGTAAAAAAGAGTATCCGAGTATAAGGAATGATTTAATTTTAAAATTCTTAGTTGAAAAAGATATATATAAAGAAAAGAAACATATAGAAAATTTGATTAATTATTATTCTAAAATGATACAGAGAAGACCTAGTAGCTTCATTAATTGGGCTGTACTTATATCAATATTATTACCTATATGGAGTAGATTTCTATATTTACAAGATGATATAAAAATTTTATGTGCACTTGGCATAACAGCTTTCGCTTTTGTATTAACGATTGCTGTTTTTAAAAATATGTTTTCTGAGCTTAGTGAACTTTTTTTATTTAATAATAGATATAATAACATGAATGAGATAATTCGTTGTTTAGATTCTATTTTACTTGACTATGATTTTATGGAATACAATAAGAAAATAGATTTATTTAAAAGACTAGATTCAATCAATATAAACTAATTCTTTTAGTATATTTGCCTTACTATGTAATCTTTATAAGTTAGATAAATATTAAATGTTAATATTTTTTATAATCTATAAGCCTATAACTTTAAATAAAAAAAGGACAATGTCATTTGTCCTTTTTTCTTATTCTTTCTCATATTCTTTTGGTGCTCTGCAGTATTCTTTTAATTCTTCTTGTACTGCCCCAAACTTTTTATAATTTTCCCTGGCTTCCTTCAGCAATAATCCACCATTTTGATCACTTGCTTCAGTAAGACCATTAATAAAGCAGTCTATTTCCCACATAAATACTGGACATATAAAAGCAAGAGCATCGCCTTTATTAGGAATTGTTATATATCCACAGCATGGACATGGAGAGTTGCCTATTACTGCATTTTCACACTCTTCCACCACTTCACAATTAACTTCTGGTAAAAAACTATATTCAATAAGATCCATTATCCTATCCCCTATTATTTATTTCATCTTCTATTAATGCTTTTGCAAGATACATTGCTTTTATAATTTTATTTAAGCGAGTGTGATGTCCTGTTCCCTGAGCAAATTTCAACTGTGCTTTTTCTGATTTACTGATTATTGAAACTACTGGTGGCAATGCTGCTAGCATATCCTCTTTTGTATACTGCTCTATAGTATTTTCATTATTCATCAAGGCTTTTGAAACATACAAAGCTTTGATTCTATTTTTTAAAAGTGTATGCTGGGATGTCCCTTCTGAAAACTTTGGATGTATTTTTTCACAGTTTCTGATTGTTGAATCTATAACATTTAAACTCTCTATTAACTCTTCTTTATTATACTGTTTCATAAATGCTCATCTCCAATTTTAACAGTTATTATTTATCATATAAATGATGCTGTTGTTTATTATACATGGAGATAAAGCATATTTCTATAAAACTTACCTCTTTACTTCATTAATTTTATAAAAATTAAATCATTGCACAAAGAGTTTATTTATTACTACTCATAACCCCTACTAATGGATGTGGTTTATATAATTCTTCTAAATACTTAATTTCTTCATCACTTAAAATGATATCAGCTGCCTTTACTGCAGCATCAATATGATGTTTCTTAGTAGCACCTACCACTGGTGCAGTAACTTTTGTCATCAACCAAGCAAGGGAAATTTCTGTCATGGAAATATTTTTTTTATCTGCTATCTCTTCTACCCTTTCAATAATCCTTAAATCATCATTATAAGAACCATCATATTTGCCTTTAGCATATTTATCTTCACTTAAACGTTTTGATTGTTCTCCTGGATGCTTAGCAAGTCTACCTGATGCCAGTGAACTATACGGTGTCATTGCAATATTTTCTTCCTGACAGTATGATACCATTTCTCTTTCTTCTTCTCTAAATATTAAATTATAATGATTTTGAACTGATATAAATGTTTCCCATCCATTAGCTTTTGCAATTTCATTGGCTTTAGCAATCTGCCAAGCATAACAATTAGATATTCCTATATATTTTACCTTGCCAGCTTGAATCATCTCATGAAGGATTTCCATAGTTTCTTCTACAGGAGTATTATAGTCCCACATATGCAAAATATATAAGTCAACATAATCCATTTCTAATCTCTTTAAACTACTATTTAGACATGTTTCAATGTGTTGTCTTGCGGTTATGCCTTCCTTTATTTGCTCCATAGTACGAGGTATAAATTTAGTGGCAATTACCACATCTTGTCTTTTAGCATATTCTCTCATTGCCTTTCCTAGAAATTCCTCACTTGTTCCACCTTGATATCCCATTGCTGTATCAAAGAAATTAATACCATTATCTAAAGCATATTTTATGATTTCTTTTGATTCTTCTTCTGGTAAAGTCCATGAGTGCATTCCTTTTTCTGCTTCACCAAATCCCATACAACCTACGCATACCCTTGAAACCTTTAAATCTGAATTTCCTAATTGAACATATTTCATTTTTATATCCTCCTGCTTGTTTAATTTTGGAGCAACTACTTGCCTCTTTTCATTTATCTTAATATACGGAAAAGGGGAATTCAATTTACATAAAAATTCAGTTGTCTAAAAGTTGACATTTCACGTGATTTGTCAATTTCTCTTATATGGATTACCTTTGGTCTTTCCATTCTTAAAAAGCTGTTCCATGCCTATGCCACGCATTTCAGTAATCATCTTAGAAATTTCTTCACAAGATACAGGCATATCAGATAATATCCATGAAAGAGTCATGCTACTTGATGCAGTTGCATGATATTCTGTGGCAAATCTTAATGATTCAGGCATAGGCTCGTCTCCATATAGTTCTTGATGCCACTTCAAATCAAATTCTTTACAATGATTAAATATATAGTCCTTTAAACAATTTTGCCCTTCCATAAGGCATGCTTGCTTCATAAAATAATGATATTTTTTCATATTTTCAAAAGCTATTACTAGCGAATCATAAAAGCTTATGTTCATATTATTATCATGAAAATCTGGAATAATCTTTTCCTTATAGACATATTGGATTAAATCATTCTTATCAATAAAATGATTATAAAATGTTTGTCTACTGACACCACTTTTTTCTAAAATCTGCTTTACTGTTAATGCTTCTAATGATTTTGTCTCACACAGCTCAAGTAAGGCACTGGCAATGATATTTTTTACATTTATAGCCATAATTAACACCAACCTTTTGATAAATTATATCATATTCATAAACACTTATCTCTATTTGATTGTATAAAAAAACAGCCAAAAACGGCTGCTTAATCATAATCTTTTAATATTTCTATGTGATTTTGCTTAGGTATATTTTTCATAATACTTGCTTTAGTTATTATATCTTTTATATCTGTTCGTTTAGCATATATTATGCTTAACTTTTATCTTTCCATATGATGTTCTGTCATTTTTCTTGTCTTTTTTATCTCATCCATCTTCTTTCTTCTCTTCGCTTTCAATTCTGCTTCTGCTATAACCTCATTTAAACTACGTCTACGCACTTCGTCAACTAGCCTCATATTTCCCTTTTCACTTTGCTATAAAACTTCTTTTTCATGTTCTTTCTCTTTTAATTTTCTTTCTTCCTCTTCTTTTTCTTTCTTTTCCTCGTAATATCTAGCACTTGTTTTTATTATACTTTCTTCCATACTCCTAGAATAATCATCATAATCTCTTTCTCTAACTAAATCTTCCATAGTATCTTCACTATTATTTTCTTTATAATCAACTATATTTATCCTTGCTATATCTTCAGAATAATTCTTATTTATTTTAAAATTATCTTCACCTTCATCACATGTAATAATATCCTCATCACTCTTCTTAATAAAAATATATTTTCTACATATAATGGTAGCAAATATAATTATCACAACACCAAAAGGTATCATTAGTTCAAACTCCATTTCCCTACCTCCTTAAATAAATTTACAATATTTGTAATTATATCATATTTTACTTATATTGGTATATATAAGTTTAAATGAAAAAGGAGTCGTTATTTATGTCTTATAATCATAATGGCACATATGTCTGTAAAAACTGTGGCAAAGAAGTATTCGTAAATGTTATGGAAGAGGATGTACCTAAATGTTGTGGTCAAACCATGAGCAAAAACAAAAGAGCTAGGATTTTTCCTTAGCTCAATATAACTTACATATTTAATTTTACTTCTTAAATTACTTAATTTATTTCTGTATTACCGTAAGTTGAAATATGATACAATAATTTTCAGTTAAAATTTTTCATTTAAAATCTTAAGGTGATATTATGAATTTAAAATTAAATGACTTTATTTTAAAGGAGCTTAATTTCAATATTAATGATGTTTCTATTAAGACAAAACTATCCGGACTTAATAATGAATGCTATAAAATTGAATATTTAAATACTCCTTATTTTATTAGAATATGTAATAAATCTAAAGACATGGAAGAAAAAAATATAATAAAAATATGCGCACAAAATAACATAGCTCCAAGGCTTTTATATTATTCAGCCGCTTCTGGCAATATGGTTACTGAATGGATAAATGGACACATGCCAAATGAAAGAGAATTTTCTTCCATAGGTTTCATTGCTGATTTAACTACAAAATTAAAAACTCTTCATAGCTTGAAATGCTGTAAGCACTTTAATCCTTTTAATGAAATTAAGGAAAGCTTATTATTATGCGAAAAAAATCAACTTCAATTACCTACCTTTATCAATATACTAATTGATAAACTAAAAACTATTGAATATTTTTGCTTAGAGAATATGGATATAGGACTTTGTCATAATGATCTCAATCCATCAAATATACTTATTACAGGCAATGATTTATACTTTATAGATTATGAGTTTTCAGCCATAGGTGATATATTCTACGACCTTGCCACTTTATCTTGGATGATGAATGATGAGGGTAAAAAAAATCTATTAAAGTTCTATTTTCATAAGCCTACCAATTATCACTATAAGAAGCTTGCTTATTATCTTTATGTTGTTAAGTTTTGGAATGCCTGTTGGTCATTACTGAAGTCTAAAGACAATACCAGTACTTATGACTATAAAAAAGGTGCTGAAATGATTTTTCAGGATTTATGGCAGAATTATAGTTTAGATTAACCATATTTTCTTTATCAAAATAGAGGCAGCCCTAATGGGCTACCTCTTTAATTGATATTAATAGTTATAAATAGCTTTATATTTATTATCTAAGTATTGAAGGAAGTACTTTGCTTGAAGCTCTTCCCCAGTAATTTTCTTTATTAAATTACTTGGATCATAAAGATTTGCATATTCATGAACATTTTCCTTTAACCATTTATGCACTGGCTGAAGATTTCCTTTACCAATTTCCTCATAAATTCCTGGTACATCCTTAGTCATCTTATGAAGCATTTGTGCACCATATAGATTTCCTAAAGCATAGCTTGGAAAGTAACCAAATGATCCATCTGACCAATGTACATCTTGCAGTACACCTTCCTTATCA
>JABLTL010146169.1_pt1 | contig 11142 bp, 6 predicted proteins | sample 7160151 | NCBI WGS metagenome assembly JABLTL01 (sample SAMN14651223, study PRJNA627086) | human gut metagenome | isolation source: feces | host: Homo sapiens
CAACTGATTTCCCGGGAAATATTCCTAACGCTGATTCGGACGTTATTTCCCGTGAAATACTTTCCGACGGCTGCTTCATGCCTGAAATTTTCAACCTGTGCTTTATTTGACTCGTCAAATATATCTTCATTTCAAGCTTCTTCGGGGTTGCATTTTCTTGATTGCTTTGGTATAATAAGCGACGCAATCAAGTTTGGCCGGTTCGTCTAGTGGCCTAGGACACCGCCCTCTCACGGCGGCAGCAGGGGTTCGACTCCCCTACCGGTCACCAGCGCAGTGAATTCAGTTCGCTGCGCTTTTTTCATTTTTCATTTCCCGTTTATCTCTCCGTCTCCTTTCAGGCAATAATCAAAGGGCCTGCCTTGCGGCAAGCCCCGACAATCCGTTTTTTCATATTGCAGTTGAAATCCGATTAGAATTCCATCAGGAAACATGTTTCGCCGAATAGCTGAGTCCGTCATTTTGGTACAAATGCGAAAGAGTTGCCTCAGCCTCCGTAAAGCAAACCTCGGTTCCCTCGCAGTAAAGGGCATTCACTCCGCGCTTTGCAGTCGAAAGCACCGCTTCGGTGTCAAAAGAATCCGACGAATACAATCCGTAGCCCGCAAGCGCAATTTCCGCACAACCGAGTTCGTCCGAATACATCAGCAGATCACTTTTTGACGCCTTACAAAGTCCGTCCTTAGGATCAACAAACGGATTGCGGACTTCACCGTTCGAATAGGTGTAAAAATGCATCGTGTCCATATCGGAATTTTCATAATTCCTGAAATAAACAGCATTGCGCGCCGTCTTAAAATCCATCTGCGCCGCAGGGATTCCGCGTCCGTCGGCCTCGTCATAAAAATTCATTGACAAGGCCATGCCCGCTCCGCCGAGATGCCGCGTATAACCGTCATACGTCGTTATTGTTCCGTGAATATAGCTGTTTTCGGCCAAATGTTCTGCAATGTAATCAACGATAAATGCATTTTTCAGCCAGAAGAAATCCAGATATTCTCCGATATCGTTTTGGGATGCAAAGTCGACGTATTCGTCCGAAACATTGAGTCGAAGTTTATTCTCACCCAGGAGCTCAATGTCGATTGCATCGGGATTATTTACATACGTCAGCGTTTCATCAACAAACCCGCGTACTTCCGAATTAAGCATCGGGTCAAATTCCTCGGCCTCACTGTCGTTTTCGCAGGAGAAGAGCCCTTTGTATTCCGTATAAACGGGCGCAAGATACGGATATCTGCTGCCGTTATCTCGAATCAGCTCAAATGCCGAATACAACGCGGAATCTACCGTCACAACCTCGTTCGGGTGTTTATTCAAATAAGCGAGGTTTGCTGCCGGTGCATCATCCGCGCCGAAATATTCCTCGTCTGATTGAAATATGCGGTAGGCCTCGCTGCACAAATTTGAATACATTTCCGCCAATTGTTTATATTCAGTCGTTGTGGAAATATCGTCGCGCAGGCCTATATCATACTGAAGCAGCAGTTCATCGGTGCAGTTATCCTCACCGGTAACAGCCGCTTTGATCGTTGTCCATCCGCTCGGCCTTGTAACAAGCCGGTACACCGCATATGACATCGCAACAACCGCAAACAGGATGCAAATCACGAAACACACAATTCGCAACGCGGTATGTTTGTCCGACACTTCAATGCGTTGTACCGGCTTTGGCCTCGGAAGACTTTTTTCTTTTGCTGTTCGCCTCATACTGAATTCAGTCCGCCGTCCTTTTTAAAAGTCCGATTACAGGATAGAAATTATCAGCATAAGTCCGAACAGGACAATAATTGCTGCCGTTGTGATAAGGCCGGCAATCGCGCCCTTCTTGCACTTCTTGTAATTGCGGATATAGTTGTTCTTTTTGAAAATCGCACCCGCAATCAAGCCGGGGATGGCAAGGAAGAAGGAAAGGAACGCAAGCCAGAAGCTGCCGGTATCGTGCAGCGGTGTATCAAGGATTGAACCCTCGATTTTTTTCTCTTCAAGCTGCTTTTCGACAGTTTTTGCATCCGCAGGAGCATTAACGCCGGCAATGGTAACGCTCTTGAGGGGAGTTCCCTCCTCACGGAGACGCTTATACTCTTCGATTTCTTTCTTGTTGCCGAAAACGAAGTGACCATGGCCGATATCGGTAAGCTCGGGCTTATCCTCGCTGTAATCATGCTGTGAAGGATCATAGCTGAACAGCACTTTGTGCTTCTCAAGATTCGGATCCGGAATCGGGATCGCGGAAATCAGAGAGCGGGTGTAGGGATGCATCGGGAAGTCAAACAGTTCTTCTGCGGTTGCAACTTCAACGATGTCGCCCTTGTAGATAACGCCGATACGATCGGAGATAAAGCGAACGATCGAAAGGTCATGAGCGATGAACAGATAGGTCGTTCCGCGCTCACGCTGGAACTTTTTGAGCAGGTTCAGAACCTGTGCACGGATGGAAACGTCCAGTGCGGAGATAGGTTCGTCTGCAACAACAAGCTCGGGATCCATGACCATCGCCCTTGCAAGACCGATTCTCTGACGCTGTCCGCCGGAGAACTCATGCGGATAGCGGGTCAAATGCTCGGGGAGCAGACCGACTTCCTGAATGATATCCTCGACTTTTTTCACGCGATCCGCCTCATTTTCAAAGAGGTGGAAGTTATAGAGGCCTTCGGAGATAATGTAGTCAACGGTTGCGCGCTCGTTCTGAGATGCGGCGGGATCCTGGAAAACCATCTGGATGTTGCGGATAACTTCGCGGTCCAGTGAATGGGGAATCTTGCCGGAGATGCGAACGCCCTTGTAATAAATTTCACCGGCGGCGCAGGGGTTGACACGAATTACGGCACGGCCGATCGTGGTTTTACCGGAACCGGACTCGCCGACGAGAGAGAACGTTTCACCCTTGTAAATGTCGAAAGAAGCGTTTTTGACTGCACGCACGGCATTGTCGCCTTTGCCGAAGGTGATGTCAACATTTTTCAACGAAAGGAGAACTTCCTTGCCGCTTGCATCAACAGGAGCTTTTTCGGGCAGATGGGAAACCCTACCCTCTTTTGCGGTAATTTTTTCTTTATGTTCCACAGTTCTACCCTCCCATTAAATATTGAACGCTTTAATCATCTTGTCGTGGATGTTGTCGATCGCGGCAGGCTTGTCGATCTTGGGCGCTCTGGGATCAAGCAGCCAAGTCTTTGCATAGTGAGTTTCCGTGATTTTGAACATCGGCGGAGCTTTGACGACATCGATTTTCAAACAATAAGGATTTCTCGGTGCGAAGGGATCGCCCGCAATCTTATTGTAGAGAGAAGGCGGCGTACCGGTGATTGAGAACAGCTCGGTGTCGCGCTGTGCAAGCTGCGGCAATGAGGAGAGCAGTGCCCATGTGTACGGATGACGCGGGTCATAGAAGACCTCTTCGGTCGTGCCGACTTCAACAATCTGTCCTGCATAAAGAACTGCAACGCGGTCGGCAACATTTGCAACAACACCGAGGTCATGCGTGATGAAAACGATCGTGTAATTGAATTCTTTCTGCAAATCTTTGATGAGCTTGAGAATCTGTGCCTGAATGGTAACGTCAAGCGCAGTGGTGGGCTCGTCGCAGATGAGGATCTTCGGCTGGCAGGAAAGCGCAATTGCGATAACAATACGCTGACGCATACCGCCGGAGTACTGGAAGGGATAATCGTCGTAACGGTTTTCAGCATTGGGGATGCCGACCTTACGCATCATCTCGATTGCACGCGCACGTGCTTCAACCTCGGAGCAGTCCTGATGCTTCATAATGATGGAGGAAATCTGCTTGCCGATGGTGATGATCGGGTTGAGCGATGTCATAGGATCCTGGAAAACGGTTGCGATTCTTCTGCCGCGGATACGGGTCCAGTCCTTTGCATATTTAAGCTTTGCAAGGTTGATAACGCAGGTACCGTGGATGCGTTCTTCGTTCTCGTCAAGGAACCTGACGCGGAAAGCGACATCATCGAATACATCGGTTCTTGTTGCGTCATCGTTAAGGTCGAGACCGTTTTTCATTGCGTTGCGAACAACCTTTACAAGGTCGTTAATCGCCTTGATGCGTTTTGCAACATTGTATCTGCCGACGGACAGATAAATTTCTTTTGCGATGATCTCGTTGCGCGCAATTTTGTCTGCGGAAACGGGCTGAGCACATGCCTCTCTGTACTGAGCGGTAAGCTGAGCCATTTCGGTCTTGAACCGGGTGTTGTACGCAACGTCGTTTTGCATTGCCTGCTTATGTGCGGCAATGGTCTTTTTGCGCTCATCTTCAAGCTGCTTCAGTTCCTCGTCCATTTTTTTGATGCTGTGAGAAAGCTCCTTAAGGCGATCTTTCTCCTTGGACGGGTCAATTGTGAGCTTGAGGTTATAAGTCTCGGCTCTGCGGAATCTCAGATCCTCAATGCGGGTATCGAGCTGTTCAGCCTCTGCCTCGCTGAGGCTGGACCTGCGGATCCTGTCCTGCTTAAGCTCATTGATGCGGCGGTAGATTGCGGCACCGTTTTCATAGCGGGATGCTGCATTCAGCTTTGCATGAATGGACTTAATGCGCGCCTTAACCTCGGGGGTGTTGGGAACTGTTGTTTCGGCAAGTTCGGGATCATTGAAAACGATGGAACCGTTGCTGACATAGCCGTTATCATCGAGCATACCTGCGAAGGTTTTCGTGAATACGGATTTACCCGCAGCGGATTCGCCGACGATTGCGATCGATTCGTTTTCGTAAATATCCAGAGAGATGCCGCGGATAGCTGTCAGAATTCTGCCGCGAACGCGGAATTCGACTTCAAGATCCTTAACGGATAACAATACTTTCTTTTCTTCCATAGCGGTGTCCTCTTATCTGTGCGTTCTCGGGTCGGATGCATCGCCCAGGTTCTGACCGACAACATACAGGATAATCGTGATAATGGATGCCAACAGAACGGGGCTCCAGAATTCGATTTCCCAACCGGGGGTAACCATTGCGCTCTGTGCAGCTTCGATCAGCTTACCAAGGGACATCTCGGAAAGACCCATGCCGAGGTAGGACAGGAAGACTTCATAAGAGATGTAAGAAGGAATCTCGGTTGCCGCAACGGTAACGATAACGGAGGTCATGAACGGGAGGATGTTTTTCATTGCAATGCGAACGGTGGAAGTACCGAGGCACTTCGATGCAAGGTTATATTCGCGGTCGCGGATGATGACAACCTGCGTTCTGATGAAGTACGCGATACCTATCCAGCCTGTGATCGTCATTGCGAAAACCATGGACCAGAAGCTCGCGGTGAACAACATAACAAGAACGGAAATCAGCAAAATGTACGGAACATTGCCGACAATGTTGTAGATAACCATCATGACGGCATCGACTTTTTTGGAGAAGCCCCAAAGTGCGCCGACGGTGACGCCGACAGTCATGTTGATAAGTGCGCAGACAAATGCAAGGGAGAGGGAAATCTCCGCACCGTGCCAAATCGCATCGAAAGTGGACTGGCCGGCACCGCCGGTACCGAGAATGGTATGCAGGCTGAAGCCCCATTTGTCAATCGCCTTTGCGGGACTCAAATGCTTTGCGGTTGAGTCGAGCAGGTTTGCGTATGCATCATATCCGGAGAAAATCGGATAAATGTAGGAAAAGATAATGATGAACGCCAGAATGGCAAGAACAACGATGTTTATCTTTTTCTTGAAGAACACACGGAAAACCGAATGCCAATAGGAGTAACGCGGCGCGGTAATCTTTTCGGAGTCGATGTTGCTGTCGCAGCGGGAAAACAACTCTTCCTCTTTCATACCGAGATCGCTGACATTTACCAATTCAGAAGCCATTTCTATTACCTCGCTTTCTGTACGAAGGAGATTCTCGGGTCAACGAGCGTCATGAGGAGGTCGCCCAGAATGATGGCAACAACCGACAGCAGCGCGTAGAACAGAGTCAAACCGACAATAACATTGTTATCGTACATGTTGATAGCCGTGGTGAGCAGGTTACCTGCACCGGGAACAACGTAAACGCGTTCGGTGATGATCGCGCCGACAAGTGCGAACAGAACCGTGCCCGGGATACCGTGAATGATGGGGATTGCAGCATTCTTGAAGATATGCTTGCTGAAAATCTCACTCTCGGAAAGACCGCCTGAACGAGCGAACTTGACGTAGTCGGAGTTCATCTGGTCGATCATGTAGCGGCGCAGCCACTTCATCAGGTTACCGATGGAGGGAAGTGCGAGGGAGATAATGGGCAAAACATACATCAGCCATGTACCTTTATCAAGGTCGAAGGTTGTGGGCATACCGATGAGTCGGCCGAGAGCCTTAACCATGAAGATGTACGCAAGGGAGGGAACGGCGAGACTGAAAACGATATAAATCGTGCCGATCTTGTCGCCCAGCTTGTCTTTTTTGCGTGCCATGGAGATGCCTGCGGGAATACCGATGAGGTATGCAAGAAGACTGGACAGAATACCGAGGATGAACGAGAAGCCAACCTTGGAATAAGTCTTGTTGACAGTCTGAACGCTTGTGTAGTCATCGGTGAAACGCGCTGCGGTAACAGGGGAAGAATCCTTCGAACCTGCAACATAAGTCGCTGTGTGAAGATCGTCCGCACTTTCCTCAACGAAACCGGTGGGGAAAGTCATCGGTCTCTTAACGAATGAACCCTGGGATTTGGTCATCGTTGTGAACACGTCGACGCCCTGGTTAACAGCAAAAGAAGTACCGAGGGAAATGGTCAGAAGGTTCTGATGAACATAAGGGAATTTGTTGTTGAAATAGAGCAGATACTTGTGAGTTGTACCGTTGCCCATGATAGCCGGGGAGAAAACTTTCTTTTCGGAACCGACGGGGTTATAGACGGGATCATAGAAAGTGAATGTCAATCCGCGATCGGCATCGGCAACGCCGCTTGCCTTGTGGATATTATCAACTGTGAAAATGCTCCCGAAGTATTTAAGCACGCGAGAAATGAGGGGGATGTCACGATGCGCAAAAAGCTGAGGTGAACCGCCCTCGGCAAGACCGCGTCCGCTGGGTTTAAGAACGGCATCAAGTCGCACGACTTTATAGCCTTTGCCCTCATAGTATTCGGTGAATTTTTTGATGTAAGCTTGAGTTTCTTCAGAATCTTTTTCGGCAGTTCTGCCGAGTTTAACGGCGGTCTTTGCGGTTTCTTCATCGACCTCGCCGTTTCTTACCAAGCTGTTTACATAGTCAGCATAGGTAACATAATCAAGATAGCCGTATTCTCTCCATTTGCGGTACTTATAGGCTTCTCGAGCATTATTCGTCTGATGACTGTACACGGAGTCCTTTGCAAAAATAAGGTTACGATCAAGCAAAGAGAAAATCATGATCATAACGATTATCGTTGCAGCACATGCCGAAAGCACACCGGTCAGCAATCGCTTTAATAGATATTTCGTCATATTCAGCCCCTACTCCTTATAAAGATTACAACGGGGGAAGATACGAGGTCTTCCCCCATTGTCCGTTAGTGTTCTATAAAGCTAAGCTATTGTGCGAATGCGGTATTAGAAGAGACCGAGGCACTTAGCCATGTAACCTGCGCCGTCACCGAGCATGGTGTCGAGGTAGGTTGCGGGATCACCGTAGTCAGGACCCCAACCGGATACGTCGTACAGGGTGTAGTTAGCATCCTTGCCGGATTCGGTGTAGTAACCTGCATAGTACCACTCCTGAGCATCTGCACAGGAAACGAGGTTGACAACAACGCAGCCCTGGAGAGCTTCTTCAACAGACTGCTTGAGGGTCTGAGCGCGGTTGGTGTAGATGTCGGCGCCGGAATAGTAGGGCAGGTCCATAACGATGGGGTTATCCTTGGAGATCTCAACGCCGAATTCTTTGAGCTCGGTGATTGCCTGCTGAAGCTCTTCGTAAGCGTTAGCAGGATTGTGCCAACCTGCGAAACCATCGCTGGTCTGGTTCTCTGCATCCCATACCTTGATCTTAACGCCGTCAGCGTCGATCTGAGCCTGCATGATCTCACCGTAGTAGGTGCCCTTTGCAAAGGTCTTGGATTCGCCGTTGATTTCGACGGTTACATCTTCTTCAAGAGCGACGAAGTTACCGGGGGTGTAGGAGTTACGTACGGAGTTGAGCTTGAGCTCTTCGCCGACAACCTGTCCGTTGTAGGTAGCGATGTCAAGACCCATGCCGATTGCACGACGGAAGTGAACGTTGAGCATTGCAGCGTCGGTCCTCTTCTTCTGATCGTCGGTCATAGTGGAAACAGCCTTGGTCTCGTCGTTGAAGTTTGCATACGCATTACGGTTAAGGTTGAGGAACAGAACGAAGGAAGTAGCATCGGTATCGGAAACGGTGCAGTACTTTTCGAAGTTGCCGTCTGCCTTGCAGGCTTCGAGGGAAGCGGAAGAGAGACCGCAGCCGTCAAGAGTGCCTGCTTTAGTGTCTTCGTATGCCTTGGTGGGATCCTTACCGTCGTTGAACTTCCAGGTGAGGGTCTTGATGGTGATGTTGTCCTTGTTCCAGTAGGTGGGGTTCGCCTGGAAAACGATGGTGTTTTCTGCGGTGTAGTTGGTTACGGTGTAAGGACCGCAGTAAGCGATGTCGTTAACAGTCTGACCGTACTTCATGGTGCCTGCGTCAACAGCTGCCTTGTAGTCGTCCTTGCCGAATACGCCGCCCTTGGACTCAAAGTAGGTACGGCTCATGGGAGCGAATACGTTGTAGCCAAGCATGGTGATGAAGTAGCTGGTGGGCTGGCAGAGGGTGTAAACAACGGTGTTGTCGTCGGTTGCTTTAACGCCTACTTCTGCAAAATCGGTAACGTCGCCGGTGTTGTATTCGAGAGCGTTAACGATGATGTTTTCAACGAGGTATTCGAGACCGCCGCCTGCATCGAGCATATGCTGCATACCTGCAACAAAGTCGTCTGCCTTAACGTCTGCAACTTCACGGCCCTGTGCGTCAACCCACTTTGCACCCTGACGGATGTGGAAGGTGTAGGTTTTGCCGTCTTCGGAAACTTCCCAGGACTCTGCGAGAGCGGGCTTGATTTCGTTCTCGTTATCGTATTCTACGAGACCGTCGTAGGTGTTAACGATAGCTTCGGAGTCTGCGGAACGGGAGGTTGCGAGAGCGTCCCAGGTCTTGGGGTCGCTGGCGTAACCCATGTTGTAGGTGTCCTTAAGGGTGTAGCCCTTTTCCTTCAGGTAATCGGTTGCCTTCTGGGAGTAGGTGCCGGTTCCGCGAACCTCATTCCACATTGCCTTGAGGTGAGTCTGATCCTCTGCGGAGATGAGCTCGGTGGTTATGAGAACATTGTGGAAACGGTCGGAGTCATTGCCCCAGAGAACGGTGGAAGCGGAACGCTTTGCAACACGGCTCAGACCGTAGTTGCCGCCGTTGGTGGTGCCGGGGATGAGAACAGCAGCTTCAAGAAGCTTTGCCTCAGCCTGTGCCATGAGAGCATAACGCTTGGAAACGTTTTGCTCTTCTTTTGCAGCCTGGTAAAGGGTGTTGAATGCGCCGAGCTGTGCATCATAGATAGCAGCAGACATTGCATTGTAGTCGCCGGTGGGGAGCGGAGTGGTGGGAACCGTGGTTGCGGGAACCTCGGACTCTGCCGGCTTGTTGGTGTTGTTGGGTGCGGGTGTGGTCTTGTCATCGCCGTTGTTCTTGCAGCCTACAAAGCCGAGAACCATGACGAGTGCGAGAAGAGCACACAGTACTCTTTTTAGGTTTTTCATCGGATGTCGTCCTTCCTAAATTTTTTTATTTTCACGCACAAGGCGCAAAAACCGAATTAAATGATGCAGATACGTGCGCCGCAATTAAGAACCCCGTGATTCGGGGTAGTATACGCCCGTGCACTTTAGTCTGACGCATTTATTATATCATCTTAACCGCCTTATCGCAAGTGTTTTTCTAAAACTTTTTTTATTCCTGCTTTTTTCAAAAAAACCTTTATCGGCTTAATTTTTCAGGAATATATCTTTCTTTTTTGATATTATATGCACAACATTTTTTCGTCTTTTTTCAAAAAAAGTTCGTTTGCTGCACCTCCGAACGGTTTCGCGGCGGAGCGATTCCCGCCCGGTTTTCGTCAATACTGTAATTTTGTGTCATTAATACGGTATTGCACCGAACGGCGGTGTATGCTAAAGCGGAGGTACCGTGCCGCTCATGCCGTCAATCAGAAAGAGCCCCATCCGTGCGGATCGGGCTCTTCGTTCTGCGCACCTCCGTCATGCGGAGTGTGCTTTGTATTTACGTTTATCTTTTGTTTTTATAATACATGCGCTGGAAGCACTTTACGATCTCAACAATTACGATTGTTGACAATGCAAGTGCGAACGCGATAACGAATTCATCAAAGCCGAAGTCCGTTGCAAGGCTGAACACTTCCGCTATCGGATCGATGAAAACAACCGCACTCGTGAGCAGCAGCGCAAGCGCAAACGAGCCCCAAAGCCACATGTTCTGTCCCTTTTTGGCAAATATGCTGCCGTGTTGGGTACGCATGTTGAAGCTGTGGAAAATCTCCGCAAGATTCATCGTTAAAAACGCCATGGTCATGCCGTGCGGACTTGCCGCGCTGCCGATAACGTTCCATGTGCCAAGGTCACGGAAATGCCCGATGCAGTATGCCGCAACGGTTATTGCAGCCAGCATAACGCCCTGATAGGCAACTTCAAACCCCATGCCGTTTGCGAATATGCCTTCTTTCGGGTTGCGGGGAGGACGCCGCATAATGTCGTCATCCTCACGTTCCATTGCAAGCGAAAGCGCAGGGAAGCAGTCCGTGATAAGGTTTATCCAAAGCAGATGCACGGGTTCAAGTATCGTGAAGCCCAAGAGCGTTGCCGTAAAGATGCTCAGCACCTCACTCGCATTGGAAGCAAGCAGGAACTGAATCGCCTTGCGGATGTTGTCGTAAATGCGCCTGCCCTCTTCAACGGCGGAAACGATGGTTGCAAAATTATCGTCCGCAAGCACCATATCGGCAACATTTTTTGTAACATCCGTGCCCGTGATGCCCATGCCCACGCCGATATCGGCTGTTTTGATGGAAGCTGCATCGTTCACGCCGTCGCCGGTCATTGCGGTAACTTTGCCTCTGCGCTGCCATGCCTTGACAATGCGCACCTTGTGTTCGGGCTGCACGCGGGC
>JABLTL010121759.1_pt1 | contig 11139 bp, 10 predicted proteins | sample 7160151 | NCBI WGS metagenome assembly JABLTL01 (sample SAMN14651223, study PRJNA627086) | human gut metagenome | isolation source: feces | host: Homo sapiens
GACAGTAACTTTGTGGATACGGAGCAGAGTTCGAAGGGGACGGTTTCCCTTGTGAATGCCACGCCGTATGCCAGACGATTGTATTACCATCCGGAATACGAGCTCCTTTTTGATGAGAAGGAGAGAAAGAAGCTGGACGCCATGAAGCTGAGTTTCAACGACTTCCAGACGGTGATCATGGGAGCCGTATCCGCAGTGACTGGCGTCGATATGGACGAGGTATCCGCGAAAAAAGAGGACTGACCCATACTATGACCTGTTCGAAGATTTTGACCTGATTCTGTCTTCGATGCGGTCACAGTATGGGCTTAGCCTGGCATCACAGGAATTCCGACAGATGCGCTGGGATGAGTTCGCGGCGCTTCTGTCCGGAATCGGGCCGGAGACGGCTCTGGGGCGTGTGGTGGCGATCCGGTCGGAGACTGATCCGGATATCCTGAAGCATTACACGCAGGAGCAGAGACGGATTCGGGATTCCTGGATGGCCAGAAATAAGGCAACGATAAGCAAAGAAGAAATGACGGATGCTCTGGAGAATATTAAGCGGGCACTGATTCAGATGGCGGGAGGAGGTGGTTAAATGGCAAGAGATAGTGTGGGAGAGATCGCCCTGGATCTCTCATTAAACTCCAATGGCTTTAAAAAGCAGCTGTCAGGGATCGCGGATATGGCAAAGAAAGCGGGGGCTATGATTGCCTCCGCTTTTGCTGTCAAGAAGCTGGTAGAATTCGGAAAGTCCTGCATTGAGCTTGGTTCCGATCTGTCGGAAGTACAGAACGTTGTGGATGTTACGTTCCCGCAGATGAGCGCCCAGGTGGATCAGTTCGCGAAGTCAGCGGCCGCTTCCTTCGGTTTGTCGGAGACAATGGCCAAGAAGTACACCGGTACTTTCGGCGCGATGGCGAAGGCGTTCGGCTTTACGGAAGAGCAAGCCTATCAGATGGGTACATCTCTGACCGGTCTGGCTGGTGACGTAGCTTCCTTCTACAATATTTCGCAGGATGAAGCCTACACGAAACTGAAGTCGGTATTTACCGGCGAGACGGAGAGTCTGAAGGATCTGGGCGTGGTAATGACACAGACAGCCCTGGACAGCTATGCGCTGGCCAATGGCTTCGGAAAGACGACATCGCAGATGTCGGAAGCGGAAAAGGTTGCGCTGCGCTATCAGTTCGTTCAGAATCAGCTGACGGCTGCTGCCGGGGACTTCGCCCGGACTTCCGATGGTTGGGCGAACCAGGTGAGAATCCTGAGCCTGCAGTTCGATAGTTTAAAAGCGACCATCGGACAGGGGCTGATTAATCTACTCACTCCGGTCATCAAGGTCATTAATATCATTATCGGCAAGCTGACCACGCTGGCGAATGTCTTTAAGGCATTCACGGATATGATTACCGGGAAGAAATCTTCCGGAGGCGTCAGCAATGTAGCCAGCGACCTGTCCAGCGCTTCCAGTGCGGCAGATTCCCTGTCCAGTTCCACAGATAAGGCTGGCAGCTCCGCGAAGAAGGCAGCGAAGGAATTTAAGCAGCTGGCGGGCTTTGATACGATTTCGAAGCTCTCCGACAGCAGTGATTCGGATTCTGACAGCGGTTCTTCCGGAGGCTCTTCCGGCGGTGGCGGAGGCGCTGCGAACGTTGACTTCGGAGCGATTTCTCTGGACAGTACCGCACTGGATGTGCTGGATGAGAAGACGCAGAAGATCATGGATGACATTCAGAAAGCCGTTCAGCCGACGATCGATGCGCTGCATCGCTTGTGGGAAGGTGGTCTGTCAGAACTGGGAAGCTTTGCACAGACGGCTCTGCAGGACTTCTATGATCATTTTATCTCATCCGTAGGAGAGTGGGTTCTGGGAGAGGGACTTCCGCGCCTGATCGATCTGCTGAACCAGCAGCTTTCTTCGATTGACTTCGATAAGATCAACGATGCGCTGGTAGGGTTCTGGGATGCCCTGGCTCCGTTCGCGGTCACGATCGGCGAAGGACTTCTGGACTTCTACGAGCATGTGATGGTTCCGCTGGGAACCTGGGTAGCGAATGAAGCCGTTCCCAGGTTCTTTGATACGCTGTCAACGGTGATATCGGCATTAAATTCGATACTTGAAGCGATACAGCCATTGCTTATATGGTGGTGGGATGATGTATTAAACCCTATTGCAAGTTGGACAGCAGATCTCTTCCTGGATGCCTGGGATGCGATCAATGAAGCTTTGAGCAGTTTCAGCGACTGGTGCAAAGAACATCAATCAACGATTCAGGATATTGTGATTGCTGTTAATGCGTTCTTTGCAGCCTGGGCAATCTCTTCACTGGTAAACGGAATGGTTGGCTTCGTTGCTTCCGGAGATCTTGCAGTAAAAATGATGGGTCTGCTGGAAGGCGGCGCATCGTTACTCGGGAAAGCGATCGCATTCATTACAAGTCCTGTTGGTATCGCAACTGTTGTACTGGGGACTTTGATTACGATCGGCGTTCTGGTCTATAAGAACTGGGATACCATCAAGGAAAAGGCGATTGAAATCTGGGGAGCGATCTCCGAATGGTTCTCTGAAACGATTGAAGGAATTAAGGGATTCTTTACCGGTTTGTGGGAAGGAATCCAGGATACTTTTGCCGAAGTTGGCGAATGGTTCCGAGGAATTTTTGAAGGCGCCATGAAAGCCATTCAAAAGGCTTTCTCCACGATCGGAAGCTTCTTCACCGGATGCTGGAATACAGTGAAGAGGGTATTTTCATCGGTTGGCAGCTGGTTCTATGGGATTTTCTCCGGCGCCTGGTCGAAGATTACGAGTGCATTCTCCAGTGTGGGAAGCTTCTTCAGCGATGTATGGAGAGGCATCCAGGAGGCGTTCGGCAGCGTGAGTTCCTGGTTCCATGATACTTTCACAGAAGCCTGGACAGCGGTAAAGAATGTATTCTGTACTGGCGGCGAGATCTTCTCCGGCATTGTGGACGGTATTCTGGATGGTTTGAAAGGGGTAATCAATGCGATTATCAGAGGCATCAACGATGTTATTGCGATTCCCTTTAATGGCCTGAACAGTGCACTGGACAATCTCAGAAGCATTGAAATTCTTTCTATGAAGCCGTTTTCCTGGCTGCCTTCCATCAGCGTTCCGCAGATCCCGGAGCTGGCTCAGGGCGGATACGTGAAGGCGAATACGCCGCAGCTGGCTCTGATCGGTGATAACCGGCATCAGGGCGAGGTTGTGGCGCCGGAGAATAAACTGCGGGAGATGGCAGCGGAAGCATCCGGAACAGGCAATGCGGAAGTGATCCGTCTGCTGAAACAGTTGATCGGAATCGTGGAAAGCATGGATCTGAATGTGATTCTGGAGTTCCGCGGCCAGCTGTCCGCACTGGCCAGAACACTGGAACCCTATATGGAACGCGAGAGAAATCGCAAGGGCAGAAAGCTGACGACAGGAGGTGTCGTGATTGGGTAAACTGATCCTGGACGGGAAAACCTACGATGTGGATGTACGGAACATTAAGAGAAAGTTTCAGATACTGGATGGATCGGAAGCGACCCGCGTGCTCTCCGGCAGCATGATCCGCGATATCATCGGCACGTATTATAACTATACGATGGAGATTGAGACGGAGAAGCTGGGGCGTGCTGCGTATGACAGTTTATACGAGACGCTCTCTGCGCCAGTAAACAGCCATCACATGGTTGTTCCTTACGGTCAGACAACGCTGGACGCAGATTTTTATGTTACATCCGGAGAGGACGCGGTCTTCCGTGAAGACTCTTCCGGCAGAACATGGAACGGACTGTCTATCGATTTTGTCGCAATGGAACCGGCAAGGAGGCCATAGATGGCAGGAAATTTTGAATACAGCATGATACCGTCCGGAGCTCAGGAGCATTGCTTTCCTGAGCTCTTAAAAGTGGCGGACAATCAGATCGGGAATCTGGCACTGTGCTTCCCGAAATACAGCCGTCTGGATGGCAGCGTAAAGAATGCAGCGAAGCAGGAGATTGCGGGGTGGGTATCGAAAAAGATGTCGGATAAGAACGGCAGCTTCTCCACATACCCAAGCATGACATTGAAATTTGCCAGGGCAAAGAACTGCAGTGGAATTTCATTGAGTTTCAACCGGACTTCCGGGGATTTTGCTAATTTCCGTATTCTGTGGATGGACGCTTCCGGCACAGTTCTGAAGTCGGAGAGCTGTTCTCCGGCAGACCCGGAGGTTTCTGTTTTTACAGAACTGTCGGGGATTGCTTCGGTGAGGCTGACTTTCCAGAGCACGAACCGACCATACCGGCCGGTATTCCTGGAGCGGGTGGAATTCCTGAACCTTCGCGCCTATGAGAGCTTCAAGTTGGTCTATGATGAGCTGGCTCCGGGCGCAGCGGAAAATGCGGTGTTCAGTTCTACGGCGAAACGGCCGGAGATCACAGAATTATCCTGGCTGACGAGCGGAGAGAGTCAAAACCTGGCTTTGTGCCTGCCGAAATACAGCCGTCTGGACGGAACTTTTCGGAATTACAGCAGCAGTAAGATGGCTGGATGGGTCTCACAGGCGATATCCGATAGCAGCGGAGCATTTGCCAGCGCACCGGCTCTTCACTGTGAACTGGGAGGTGGCTACTATTCCAGTGCAGGAATTCATATCCGCTTCGGGCCGAGCGAGAGAGATTACTGCAGCAGTATCACCATCGACTGGTATAACGGTGATACGGTTCTGGCCAGTCAGGACTTCACGCCAGACAGCAATGATTTCTTCTGTGAAAAGTCAGTGGAAAATTATACCGGTATTCAGATTACCTGCAAAAAGACGAACTTCTCCTACCGGCCGGCAGTGATTCGGCTGATTGAATTCGGTCATGAAATCGTTTATACGACGGACCATGTGGATGGAAACGAGATTCTTTCTGAAGTCTCTCTGCTGTCGGATGAGCTGACCGTGAATACCGCGGATTTCACGCTGCGTGTTATGGGAAATGTCAGCTTCCAGCGCCGCCAGCAGTTGACCGCTTATTATGATAATGCGGTTCAAGGCGTGTTCTACACAGCAGGTTATACCCGATCCGGAACAAGAGACTATGATGTGACGGCTCAGGACGCAACTGGCTTGCTGGAAGAAGACTATTACGGAACGGAGATCGGAAACCTTTTCCTGTGTTCTTATAATGACACGGTTTCATCGGTCGTTGGGAGGATTCTGCAGGGAACCGGGCTGAATTATCAAATTGCTGCAGGAGTCGCGTCTGCGAATGTAAAAGGCGTTCTTCCGGCATGCACCCGCAGGGAAGCGCTGCAACAGGTCTGCTATGCAGCCGGAGCTATCTGCAATACCTTCGGCGGAGCGGCGATCCGGATTGTTCCCCTAGATACCACGGGGACGCCGGTAAGGATCACACAGGACAAGATTTCGATCAGCAGCCTGAGTATCGAGGATTTGGATGAAGTCAGCAGGATTGTGCTTACCTGTCACAATTATGTGAAAACATCCGAAGAAAAAGAACTGTACCGTGGAAAACTTTCCGCAGGAAAGAACAGCATCGTATTCTCCGGTCCGTCGGTTATTACATCAACAGAAAATGTGGCAGAGAAGTACAGCGCAGCCATAACAAATGCAGCATATGCGACGCCGCTGGATGCCAGCAAAGAATGTGTTCTGTACGGCTATGATTGTACGGACAACACATCTGAAGTGACAAAGTACAATCCGAAATATGAGGCATCCGGGAAGACAGAATTTAATGTGATTCAGGTTCAGGATGCGTATTTCGTACATACGGGAAATGCAGCCGCTGTGCTGCAGAGAACGTATGATTATTATCAGCGAAGACACAAAATCACGGCGAAGACGATAGATACGGATGTTTCTCCGGGAACAAGGGTAACAATTGACACATACGACGGAACTTATACCGGCAATGTGGAACGGGTATCCAGCCGGTATTCCGGCTCCGTATTCCGTGAAATCGTTGTGCGTTAGGAGGTAGTCAGAATGCAGACAGTGATTATAAATCCGGGCGCGGCGGTAACAGCGATTCGCACGGCGAAAGTGAATGGCCTGACGGCAACTTTTTTCAAAAAGGAAGCAAATGTGTGGCAGGCGCAGGTCAAAGAAGCGGTAAACGGCCGCTATGAAGTTACCGGAACCGCCGTGGACAGTTCCGGATCCTGGCCGTTGTGGATTGTGAAGTATTATGGTGTCAGCCTGATTACCGATCGAACACAGGCTGATCTGGACAATGATACCGCAAGGGCATACATCGATCATGATGACCTGAACCGGCTGGAAGGGGCTGTACAGTGGATCGCAGAGCATTTGCAGGATGCAGGGTATCCAGTCAGAATTACCGAGCGGTTGAACTGGCTTCCGGCAGATGTGCGGACGCAATCAGACATGGACCGGCTGCGGGATAATATCAATAATCTGCGCAGCGCATATGTGACAGTAAGCACGACGCCGCGGACTCCGGCATCGATCACGTACAGCAGTATTAACCAGGCGAACGAGATTGAACAGATTCTGGCAGATCTGTATCAGCTGATTAATGGAATGGAATCACAGTACCGGTACAGCGGTGAAGCAATCGCAGGAGAGGAGTAAACAATGATCAAAGTAGTGGATCGTGTCCCGACACAGGCGGGACGCTATAAGATGACGCTACCGGATGGCAGCACACAGTATGTAACAATGGAACGGGCGGATGTGCCGAGCGTGGCAGGTACGCCGTTAAACAAGGCACTGTTTGATTCCATTCAGACAGATCTGGATGGAAAGGCATCCACGACACATAACCATGACAGCTCTTATGCAGCAAAATCTCATACACACGATGACCGGTATTATACTGAGACGGAGATGAATACGAAGCTGTCAGGCAAATCAAACACATCTCATAATCATGATGCAAAATATCTTTCGCTCAGCGGCGGAACCATGACAGGAGATATCAAAATGCCGCTGAACGGAATGATCAGCTGGGAACACAGCGGCAAGGATGGGAGAATCTACTGCGCTTCTTCTCAACAGATGTTTCTGGGAGCATCGAAGGATGGAAAATATTTTATCCATCTTGGTGTAAGGGATAATAAATACTGGACACTGGACCCGGATACCAATGAAGTTATGCAGCTTGGTTCTCCCAGTCATTTGTGGGAGCAGGTCTATGCTAAAAATTCATCGATTTCCAGTTCTGATCGGAACAAGAAGAAGGACATCGAACCGATTGATGAGAGATTGAAGGGCTTCTTCCGAAAGCTGAAACCGGTATCCTTCCAGTTCATCAACGGAACTTCCGGGCGAACGCATACAGGATTCATTGCACAGGATGTGGAAGAAGCAATGAACGAGGCCGGACTTACCGCCCAGGACTTTGCCGGATTCTGCAAAGATCAGAAGATGGAACAGGTGCAGAAGGTGGAGCTGGTGGACGTTCCTAACCCGGAGACCGGTGAGATCGAGCAGGTAGAGAACACCTACACAGAAGATCAGCCAGTAGAAGGCGAGTACGTGTACGGACTTCGCTATGAGGAGTTCATTGCGCTGAATACCGCTATGATTCAGGAACTGATGGATCGGGTAAAGACGCTGGAAGCGGCTGTGCTGGATCTGCAGGCGAAAAAGTAGAACAGGAAAGGCTGGTGGCAGCAGTGAAGCATGTGATCGAAGCGGATCTGACCGATAAGACCTATGTGACAGTCAGCGGATTGTGGCAGTGGGATTACGGTCAGATTTTGCGTATTATTGGCCTGGAGCTGGATGCTTCGGTAGAAGTGCATTTCTCACTTACGCGAAACGGAGAAAGTCTCAGCAGGGCAGGAGCGATGCATGACGGTTATACAGATGTTGAGATTCCGAATTCTCTGTTGAAGAGCGGAAGCGGATACATCTACGCCTGGGTATATGTCAACGACAAAGAATCCGGGTATACCATCCGAAGTATTGATATCCGTGTACAATCCAGGGCAAAGCCTGGCAACTGGAATCCTCCGACGGATGCGCCGGAAGAATCCACAAAAACCTATACCTATGTGCAGACCGTACCGGCGAGCACATGGACCATTAATCATAAACTGGGAAGAATGCCTGCGGTATCGGTTGTGGATTCCGCAGGCAGTATTGTTTATGGAGATGTGGATTACATTGACAGCAATACGATAAGAGTTACATTTTCCGGAGCTTTTGCCGGAAAAGCGTATCTTAATTAGGTCTGCACAGAACGTATTTGATGCAGACCTGCACAAGAAAGGAGCATATCTATGCAGTTTTTATCCCCGATTGACCTCTCAAAGAACGAATTACAGAACGCACGGATTCAGAATCTGGCAACGGCACCGACCAGCCCGGTTGACGGTCAGATGTACTATGACACCACTCTGAAAACTCTGCGAGTGTATGCCAGCGGTACCTGGAAAGACGCCCTGTACAGCTACGGCGGCCAGACGCTGACAGCAGATGACAGGGCGAAGCTGAACGCGGCCAGCCTGACGGAGTTTGGCTATCTGAAGGGCGTAACCTCTGCGATCCAGACGCAGTTAAACGGCAAGGCATCCACGTCCCACGGCTATCATGTGCCGACACCGCAGACGGCGGATGCTCGCAAATTCCTGCGCAATGACAATACCTGGCAGTCGCTTCCGGCGGCTTCCACCAGCGAAACCGGTATTGTGCAGCTGAACGACAATATCAACAGCACTTCAGCTACACAGGCAGCGACAGCGAATGCAGTAAAGAAAGCCTATGATAAGGCAAATCACTCTCATCCGTACCTGGCTACTTCTCTGAAGGGAGCGAAGAACGGTGTTGCCAGCCTGGATGAGAACGGCTTGGTTCCTTCTTCTCAGTTGCCTTCCTACGTGGATGATGTTCTGGAGTATGACAAGCTGGCAAGCTTCCCGAAGACCGGCGAATCCGGAAAGATTTATGTGGCACAGGACAGCAATAAGACATACCGCTGGTCCGGTACGGCCTACGTGGAGATCTCCGCTTCCCTGGCATTAGGCGAGACATCTTCGACCGCTTACCGAGGCGATTACGGCAAGATTGCATATGATCACAGCCAGAAGGCACATGTAACCGGTGTGAAGGGCGACGGCGAAACCGCATACCGTACTGGCAACGTCAACATCACAAAAGCGAACGTTGGTCTGGGAAATGTGCCGAACGTGGCGACGAACGACCAGACACCGACCTACACGGCAGCCAGCGCGAACGCAAACCTGACCTCCGGTGAGAAGCTGTCCGTAGCGATGGGCAAGATTTCCCGTGCAATCACCAGCCTGATCAGTCATCTGGCGGACAGTACCAGACATATCACGGCGGCAGAGAGAACGGCGTGGAACGCGAAAACCGGAAAATTCACAGGGACAAATGAAAATTATTCAACAAGCGATGACAATGCTTCGAGCGGATGGGTAACGGTAGCACATAATCTTAACACAGAAGATGTTGTAGTTTCTGTGTGGGATGCAAACGACAAAAATATGATTGCAACAGATGTTTCTATCGTTGATGCAAACGCAGTTATGGTATGGCTGCCTAAGGCAGATGCAGGGACATACAAGATTACTGTTATTGGATAGAAGAGGAAAAGTGTATATGAAGATTTTCGGAGTAGAATTACGCTTTAATGGTTTCCGGATCTATCATGAAGGCGATAAGCCCACGCCCTCCGAGATCGGCGCGGCAGCCAGTAATCACACACATACGACAATGGGAGCGGCTTCCGCTTCCGTAGCTGGGAAAGCGGGCCTTGTGCCCGCCCCTCCGGCAGGAAAGCAAGGCCAGTTCCTTCGTGGTGACGCGACCTGGGCGGTTCCGTACACGCATCCAACGACTTCCGGCAATAAGCACATTCCTTCCGGAGGCGCGGCCGGGCAGGTGCTGGGCTACGCAGCAGCCGGAACAGCCGCCTGGAAGACGCTGAACGCTTCCGATGTAGGAGCAGCGGCAAGCAGTCACACACACGCAGCCATGAAGGCGGCGACAGCCTCTGCGGCCGGTAAATCTGGAATGGTTCCGGTTCCTGTGGCAGGAGCACAGGCGAAATACCTGAGAGGTGACGGTACCTGGGCAACACCTCCGACTTCATCTTATACGCATCCGACTACGGCAGGTTATAAGCACATCCCAGCCGGAGGAGAGTCCGGACAGGTTCTTGGTTACTCTGAGGATGGCACAGCTGCCTGGAAGACGCTGAACGCTTCCGATGTAGGAGCAGCACCCAGCAGTCATACCCATGATGATCGGTATTACACGGAGACGGACGTCAAGAACCTGATTGACGCCACCTTCCTGACAAAAACATTTACAGGTGCAAAGGTCAGCATTGCCGGAAAGACAGCTAAGGCAATCACAATCACCTGTGCAACGCCCAGCGGTTACACAGCAATCGGTGTGATCGGTTACTATACCGGCAGCACGTACGTCCTGCCATGCCGTGTGGCAAAAGGCCGTATGGATGTATACAACACGGACAGTAACACGATCAGCGTCACACCCACGATCACAATGCTCTATGCCAAGAGCGGAGCGGTATAAGGAGGCAGCATGACAGCAATTCTTCAGGCAGTTGGTATTTTCTCAATCCTCGTTTCCGCCCTGGTCGGATTCTTCTTCTGGCTGATCCAGCGGAACATCAATCAGCGGGACGCTGCGGATCAGCGCCGCAGAATCGTCCGGCAGCAGGAGCTGGATCAGAGAGAGCAGGTGCGGTATCAGCATGAACTCTATATGATGAAAAGCATTGATGCGGCAATTGCCCTGGGCGAAGCAACTGCGCGGGCGGTGCAGCGTATCCCGGACGCACATTGCAACGGGGATATGCGCGCAGCGTTAAACTATGCGCAGAAGGTCAAGCATGACCGGAAAGATTTTCTGAACGAACAAGCATTGCACATTATTTCGGATGGCCCCATGACGGGAGAAGGAGGCACTTATGATTAACTGGAAACTGAGACTCAAGAACAAGGCAACTCTGCTGGCGATCGTCACCGCCGTGATCGCGCTGATCTACCAGATCTTTGGTATGCTTGGCATCGTTCCGGCCGTATCGGAATCGGAAGTCACGCAGGCGGTAGGTCTTGTAATTAACATCCTGGCGATGATCGGCATCGTGACAGATCCGACCACACAGGGCGTATCCGACTCTAACCGGGCGTTGACA
>JABLTL010102201.1_pt1 | contig 11134 bp, 10 predicted proteins | sample 7160151 | NCBI WGS metagenome assembly JABLTL01 (sample SAMN14651223, study PRJNA627086) | human gut metagenome | isolation source: feces | host: Homo sapiens
CGTTGATACCGGTTTTGAAGGTGTTTTGTGGGGAGATATCCCCGTTCGAAAATATAACAAGATAAAGGGCCGCAGTCGCAAGCGCCCGCAGCCCGCCCACAAAGCCCCGCAGTGCGGGGCTTTTCAGGGAATCGCCAACCGCCGTCGGTTTGGCGGTTTTACAAAATGATCGCAGTCGGTCATTCGGCAAAGTCCCGTGTTTGCAGGGCTTTGCGGCGATTTTGACCGACGTCACAGAAAGGAAAGAAGAAAAATGGATGATAACAAGAAAAGTGCCACGATCTGGCTGCGCCCCAGCGTGATCAGCCGCATGGACGGCTGGTTGGAAGCAGATAACTGTCAAAGCCGCAGCGAATTCGTAGATAAGGCCCTGCGCTTTTACATGGGTTATCTCGGCACCGAGGACAACACGACCTACATCTCTCGGGCCATCCTGACAGCCATTCAGGGTACGCTGGACGACAACAACAATCGGCTCTGCCGCATTCTTTTCAAGTGCGCGGTGGAACTGAATATGCTGTGCCACACCATCGCCGCGCACTTCCGCGCCGACCCGATCCACACGCGGGAGCTGCGGGCCTACGCCGTGGACGAGGTGAAGCGCACCAACGGTCAGGTGAGTTTTGAAAGCGCGGTGCATCAGCAGCGCAGGATCGAATATGAGGAGGATGATTTTGAATGAAACAGGATTGGGAAATTTATCGTGATACGGGCATCCTCGGCGCCTACCGGCCGGAGCAGGTCATCCTGCGCCGTTCCGAGGACGGCGGCGTGGAAACATTGTTCCGTGACAGCACAGCCAAATGGGAGGGCGATGACCTCACCCGTCAACGGGCGATGCTGGTCGGTGGGAAGTGCTTCCTTGTGACCTCCGTATTCCCCGGCGGCGCATCGGCAACGCCTACAGACAAGCTCCTGCAGCTTATCGACACGAAGTTAGAGCGGGAGCATCATGAGCAGTAAAATTCCGGTAGACTTGCGAGAGCCGGTGCGGTATACTCCGTGTTACCGTACCGGCCTGCCCCAACGAAAAGGAGGTAACTATGGCAGGTCAAGAAAATCAGCAATACACCGTACTCTACGGGCGGCTCAGTCAGGAGGACGAGCGGGCCGGAGAGTCCAACAGCATTCAGCACCAGCGCACCCTGCTGGAGAAATACGCGAAAGAAAAGGGCTTCGAGAACACCATCTTCCTTGCGGATGACGGCTACTCTGGTACGAACTTCGAGCGGCCTTCATGGAAAAAGATCGTGGAGATGATCGAAGCGGGACAGGTGGCGAACCTCATCGTAAAGGATGCCTCCCGCTTGGGGCGAGAATACCTTCAGGTAGGCTACTACATGGAGATATATTTTCCCCAGAAGAATGTCCGCTTCATCGCTGTCAACGATGGCGTGGATTCCACGGTGGAGAGCAGCAATGACTTCAACCCCATCCGCAACTGGGCCAACGAGCTTCACGCCAAGGATACCAGCCGCAAGGTCCGCGCGGTCATGAAAATGAAAGCGGAGCAGGGAGAGCGGCTGGGCGGCAGACCGCCCTACGGCTATCGGAAAAGTGATGGTGACGCCAACACGCTGGTTCCGGACGAGGACACCGCACCTGTGGTGAAGCGCATCTTCTCCCTCTGCGCCGCTGGAAACGGCCCCAAGCGAATCGCCACCATCCTCACCAAGGAGCAGGTGGTGAACCCGTCCAACGCCTACTACCGCAAGACCGGGAAAAGCCATCGAGGACTGGACACCACCAGACCATGCCTGTGGTCTTCCAACAGCGTCACCAGCATTCTGAACAATGAGGTCTACCTCGGACACTCGGTTGGGCTGCGTACCACTACGATCTCCTACAAAAACAAGCAGCGTGTGGAGCGCCCCGAAAGTGAGCGGTTCGTGGTGAAGAACACCCACGAAGCCCTTGTCACACAGGAGCAGTGGGACATCGTGCAGGAGGTGCGTCAGCACAAAAAGCGTGTCCCCAAGCACATGGACGAGCCGAACATCTTCTCTGGACTGGTGTTCTGCGCGGATTGCGGCAAGCCGCTGGTGCTGCACAGAGCCAGCACGATGAAAAAGGCGGAGTACAACTTCAAGTGCTACACCTACGGCAAAAAGGGCAAGACCGTTTGCACGCCGCATCACATCCGGGAGTTTGAACTAAAAGCCGTTGTGCTGGAGGACTTGCGCCGGGTGACACACTTCGCGCGGATGAAGGAAAAGCAGTTCGCCGCCTACATCGGCAGCAAGAATACGCTGGAGCTGCGGCGTGAGATGAACACGCTCCAAAAAGATCTGGATACCATGCGGCGGCGCAGAGAGGAACTGTCCAAGCTGTTCAAGCGGCTCTATGAGGACAACGTGCTGGGGCGGGTGACCGATGAGCAGTACCGGATGCTGGCGGGCGATTACACTGGCGAGCAGAAAGCGTTGGAGGAACAGATCCCCGAAAGGGAGGCCCGGCTGGAAAAGCTGAAAGCCGCCTCCGCAAACGTGAACACGTTCGTTGAGAAGGCGAAGCAGTACACCGCCATCGACGAGCTGACGCCGGAGCTGCTGCGGCTGTTCATCCAGCGGATCGAGGTAGGCGAGCGGACGGAGAAATACTCCCGCAGCTCCCACCAGAGCATCCGCATCGTGTACCGCGACATCGGCACGGTGGACAGCGCGATGGAGCAGGGCGAGGCGCAGCCGCGCATTGCGCCGCCCCTGAGTGAGGTATTCCAGCTTCCCGCATAATAAAAAAGCAGAGAAAAAACGCAAGAAAGCGGACAGCAAACGCTGTCCGCCCCCTTGCAAGACATGGTGTCAACTTGTGTCCCTATGAACATTACCCGAAGGGTTACGGGACTTTTCTTTTTTTTATTCACAGCGCTTCCCACGCAAAAAAGCGGAATAAAAGCGGAATAGGTAGCGGAATAGGCGTCTGGAAAAATTTCTATAAAAGATGTTATTGACAACGAAAATCGCTTATTAGTATAATATATTTATATAAGAAAAACGATATAGGCGAATTTGTGACGGAGGTGCTTACATGGACTATGCTGCCCTGGCAAAGGTTCTGCATGAAATTATGCCCGATAGCGTTAGCGAGGTCGAACGGTATCTTATCTGCTTTAGCTGTTTCCGCCACCTAAAGAATATAATTGAAAAAAAGGGGTGGAAATATCCTCACGCTGCATATGCCAATAATCTTACGGCTCTGTCCCGCCTGTATGACGTCGCATTTAAGTATGATAGGAGCCTTGATAGCGGCATTGATCGTGTTTATAAGTTATTTTCTGATTTGCCGGTCACGGACTTTCTGCGCAGCTATGTCGATTGGCCGCAGGCAGTCCGTACTGCCGACCAGATCAAATTATATTCCAAACATATAACTGATGATGCCCTTTGCATGACGCTCGTATTGCTGTTCCGCGAAATGTCAGGTGAAGAGAACAAGCAGCCATATGTATCCACATATAAAGATAATTTTTTAAAGGAACAATGGGAGGATATGCTGCTCTTTGCCTCCTCGGATATTACACCACTGATATATAAATCGAAGGTTCATGCATCTTCACGAGAAGCTTTGAAGCTGATGAAAAAAGCAGGATTTAAAATGCAGGAACAACTTCAAATCTTTCAGATGATCCGAGAGGAGATCGTTGGCTCGTATCACTATAGGAGGAAAAGTGCTTGGAAGCACAAAGCTGATTATCCGTGGAGATATCTTCAAAAGCTGCACCGAGAGCATCCTCGACTTGACTTGCTTGGCCTGAATGAGTGGATGGATTCTGCTGCGGACTCTATTGCGAAAATCAAGATCCCAACTGATTATTTGACAGCGATGTATGATCTATATCAGTTAGATGATAGCGATTTGGAACATGACTTTATCCTGCCGGCATTTGTGGCAGAGCTGTCAGCGGGCGACACTATTTTAGTTGTGAATCCTGCTCCGGATTTTTTAAAATGCTATCCAAATGAGTGGACTTCATCGACAACCTTCTGTGTTCAGTTTGAGGAATTAGCTGCTATTTTGCGCGAAGAATTTCCGACGGCAGCGTTTATTACATTTGAAGAATTGAAGTCTCATGCTGATAGCAGCAGCTCGATAAAGTTCTCAAAGTCGCTTGCCTTTTTGCGTGGGACTGCTTCGGATCTATGGGAACAGTGGTTTGAAAACATACACAAAAGCATGAAAGAAGACGGCCGCTTGTATGCGCTTTTGCCTTCTGAGTGTGTCATAGCTTCATCACGGAGCACACCATATCTGTTCGATGGTTATTCCATTGAGACGATCGATATTGTATTGTCTGCGCTTTCTTCCCGCTCAAAGCCTGTCAATAAAGCATTCGTATCAGCGTGTGTGCAATGCAGCGGTGAGGATATTACCATTCGGAAATACGAGTTGCTTTCCGGTGGGGTGAGCAGACCAAGCTTCTTGAAAATGAAAGGGACGGTGGCCTGTCCTGCTGAGTCCCTTTGCACAGATATGAGCCTAAATAAGCTGTTTGCTCATCTTGAAAGGCGGCCGTCGGAGGTGATACGTTCTGAACCAGACACCTTCCGGTTTACCCCTGAAATTATTTTTTGGTTTAAGAAATCGATGACCCGTACCGGAAAGCTCAAGGCGGAGGCATATGTTTCCGATTACGCGGATCGGAAGCAGATGAGGCGCACATCGCTTGGGCGGGGAAAGCGCATTAAGGGAGGCTACTGTTCGACCATAACTGGATCGGAGTCCGAATTAGATGAGTGGTTGACGGAGAAGCTTCCCTATTCCGGGCGCATCCATGACAGCGCTGTCAGAGCCTATGAGAATGCAAAGAAATGCGGAGTAGAAAAATATCCACTTCTTCAGAATGGCATTTGTTTGGCAACTCTTTGGTACCTGTATTTGGATATCCCAAGAGATAAAAAGAAATATCAGCCGCCGAAGGAGGAACTGGAATTCTTTAGATTTCAGGATATTGCGCTGCTTCGTGTAGCGGATCTGGAAGGAGAGGATGGACCTGTAATTCTCGATGACAAGATGCGGGCTTTTCAAGCTGCAACAGGCCACGAAGAATTGCTGCCCTACTGGGCGCGCCTTGGGCATCTTTTGGCTGCTGCCCTCAGAAATGGCGAAATTAGTAAAAACCCTGTTGAGCAGATTTTGGAGCGGGAGAAAAAGCAGCAGTCTAAGAAGGATATTGCTGAGTTAAAAAATGCTCTTGCTAAGCGCAGCTTTCGCACAGATGAAGAGAGCCTGCTTTTAAAAATGCTGCACCTTGATACCGGAGACAATGCAGAGCATCTTGCTGTGGTGATTCGCTTTTTCACCGGCATTGAGGCCAATATTGTCAGCGCCCTCACATGGAGAGATATTTATCATATTCCGGTAGTTGGCATAGACCAGTTCCGCATTTACCGGCAATTCGATAATATTACGGCGAAGATCCATCCCTTTGACAGCCCGTCATCCTATCGCCGTATTCCGATTGCCCCTACGCTGAAGGCAGCTCTTGATGCGCGGAGGAACTATCTCATTAAAAACCTGCACATTGAGAAGATACATGACCTGCAGATCGTAGCGCCGGACCCGTATGTCATAGATGTCACCAAACCGCAGATCGTCCCGCGGACAATTAACAAATGGTCACAGAAAGCGGTGCAGAGGATAGGGATCGAGGACAACTGCATTACCACATCGGATGAAAAGGGTGTGATCGAGACCAATTTGTCCGATTATCACGGAGATATTTTTCGATCAAATTTTAAATACCGCGCGAACTATACCTGCGGCTTTACCGAGGCGGAGGCGTGCTATGTTCTTGGACTACGCCAAAGCAGCCCTTTTGGAAAAAACTATTGCGATTTCACCAACGATTTGGCGCAGTTTGTTATTTACCAAAAGCTGTGCCGTTGGGAAGCGATGCTGGCAGAGACTCCCGCCATACCTTCAAAACACATCAGGAGCATATCTTCCATCGCAGACATAGGCGGTGCGGAGCTTCGTGTTGAGATGGAGGCTGGAAAAAGTGTGGAGCTAACTGTCTCATGCCCATCTGCTTTTTCCGGAGAAGTCCTGCTTTTCGGAGAGGAGGGACGAAGCTATGGCAAGCAAGAATTATGAATTACAAGACAATATCGTTCGTGCGGGTGGAAAATACACGTTCTATGGGGTGCTGAAGGAATTCTACGGAGAAATATTTAAGAATGCTAAGGCAGAATCAACCAGAAACAGCTACAACAGTATATATAATCGTCTGATTTTGCCGGAACTGACAGCGGAAAGGGCAATCGAAACCTACACGCTGGAGGACTACGAGGGCGTGATCGATCGCATTAAAGAAAAAGGAAGCTATAGTGAAGCGACAATCGGAACCTACCGTTACCTTATACGGGCAGTTGTTCGTTTGGCCGCCGAAAAAGACATCTGCGAAGATGTTTTGTTCGGAACGGAGTTTTCCATTCCTCCCACAGAAAAGCCGGAACGAGCGACAGAAAAAGAGTTGGTTGTAAACCGCAAGTCGCTTAGCGCCAGGGAGGAAGCAGCACTATATGATGAGCTGATGGTCGACCCCATGCAGACAGGGGAGAAAATGGGGCTCGCATTGATGTATTGTCTGGGATTGCGGAATGAAGAGGCTTGCGGTCTCAAGTATGGTGCCATCCGAGGCATGAGCCGCCACCCTGAGTGCTTTTACGCACAGATTTTCCAATCCATCAATAATGAAACCGGAGAGGAACACATTGGAGGAAAGACCTCCAATATGTATCGGTACGTTCCCGTTCCCGACCGCCTGCTTTGGATGATCAACCAACGGGCCCATCGCTTGGAGGAAGCCTGCGGAGAGCGTGTTGATGAGTATTATATTGCCTGCCGAGGAGACCAGTATAAAGAACAGTGTGTTTCCAGACATCTGACTGCGGCCGGACGCGCCGTCCTTCGGAAAATTCATGTCAACGAGGACGTTGTGTCGTATATTGACCGGAGACTGCATCAGGACGCAGGGGACATGGACCTGAGGGTAAAAGACCCTACGACCTATTTGCTCCGTAGAAACCTTGGAACACATCTTTACCTTCTTGGAATGAATGAGACCGAGATACAGTACATTATGGGGCACAGCATAGAAGATCCGTATATTATCCGAAACCACTTCGGAAATGAGGATCTGCTCTATGAAATTCATCAGAAGATGAAAAATCGGCCGTTTCTAAATGATCTGTATCCGTATATGTGTGAGGTGGGCTTAGATGATGCACATCGCTATCATCATGTTGCCTCTGCTCCGGAAATACATTTGTCAGCGGCATCTCAGGAGAAGTCCACGCTGCTGCTTAACCTCGTGTGTGACGAACCTTGCGCAGAAATCGAAATAAAAGCGCCGTATGCAGTCCGGACAGAAGTTATTACGACCCCTCCGCACGCAAAAAGCCTATCCCGCAGGACGAATATTATTAAAAAGTATCACGGGGTATACAAGAAAGCGACGAGGCATTTAGTAGAAGGCTGAAGTAAAACAGCGGGCAGGTATGCCGTCAGTTGACGGCATGCCTGCCCGCTGTTTATCTATTGGAAATGATTATTTGCCCCGCTTGTCACGCTCCATGGTCTCAGCAATAGCGCGGTTGATAAAGGCAGTCGCGCTCTCGCGTTGATCTGCTGCGTGCTGCTGAAGGACATCTCTTTGTAAAGGTGTCATTCGAACTTTGACTTCAACATAATTTTCCATATATTTTTGGTGAGCTTTTTTTTGGGCATTGGTTGTTTTTTTTACTGTATTCATATGTTCTTTTCCTCAAAACAAACATATGTGGTCGTACATATTTGTTCAAGATGCCGATTGATATACGACCACATATATGTTATAATGTGCTCAAGTTAAAAAGTAGCAGCACGTGAGAGCTGAACCCTCCCACGTGCCTGCACAGGTGAACGTGGCACCGGCACAGTAGTAAAACTACGCTACGGGAGTATTATACCCATTTCTGAGCCATTGCGCAAGCCCCCATTTTGGGAGCGGTGGTAGAATGAGACCTCCTTATGAATGTAGTGAAGCGCTATGCGGGTACCGACCTGCATGGCGCTTTTTGACTGCATTTTATAAGGAGGTTTCTATTATGAACGAAACCAAGCAGCTCAACCACGATTATCTTACCATCAGCGAGGTCAAGGATTACCTCAACATCAGCCAGTCCAAGGCGTATGAATTGGCACACCGAAAGGACTTCCCGATTTGCCGTTTTGGCGGCAGCATTCGCATTCCCAAGGCACCCTTCCTGGCATGGATCGAGGCGAAGACCTACCTGCCCAGCGGCTTGCGGCTGGGCGCGTGAGGGGGGTGATACCATGGCAGGAAAGCGCTCAAACGGTGAGGGCAGCGTCCGCAAAACGAAAAACGGTAGCTGGCGCGGAGAGATCATGGACGGCTACACGCCGGATGGAAAGAAGAACATCGTCCGTTTCACAGCCGAAACACGCGCCGAGGTCCTCGATAAGCTCCGCGCGTACCGTGCCGGCATGGATTCCGGTGTGCATATTGACAAGAGGATGTGCTTTGCCGACTGGGCGGATACCTGGTATGGCGACTACAAGAGCGAGGTGCAGCCATCGACCTATTCCGGCTATCAGTACACGCTCAAGGCGTTGAAGAAAGGCTTTGGGGATCAGCCGCTCGCGGAGATCCTTCCCATCCATGTCAACCGCTTTCTGGATAAGCTGAGTACCGACGGCTACTCGCTTTCAATGATTCGCAAATGCCGTGCCATGCTCATCCAGATTTTCGATGCTGCTGACAGCAATGGCCTGATCCTGCGCAATCCTGCGCGCAAGGCCAAGACCGTGCGCAGCAAAACGAAGGGCTTCAACGGGGAACACAGGGAAAAGGATGCATTCACAGAAGAGGAAGTATCCCGACTGATAGAGGAGCTGCCGGACGATTTGCTCGGCAACAGCATTCGCACTATGCTCGGAACCGGCATTCGCGCACAGGAGCTGCTGGCGCTTCGCCCTGAGGACATCAGCGAGGACGGCTCCGTCATTCATGTTGAATATGCCGTGAAGATGGTGAACGGTGTGCCGCAGCTCGGACCGCCCAAGAGTATCCGCAGCCGCCGAACCATTCCGATCCCGGAGCAGTTTTGCCCGTATGTACGCTATCTCCGCGAACACAGCGGCACACCCTACGTTTGGACCTGCTCCGGAGGGAACCCACTCTATGGCGTTGGCTCCTTCCGCCGACGCTTCTATACGGCGCTGAAAAATGTCGGTCAGGTGCGTAAGCTCTCGCCGCATTGCTGCCGCCACACCTATGTGACGATGCTGCAGGCAAACGGTATTCCCATGGAAACCATTGCGGCGCTCACGGGACACTCTGACATCAAAACGACCGAGGGCTATCTGCACCAGTCTGCAGATACGCTCGCAAAAGCGGTCGAAGTGCTCAACGGCAAGGCGGCCTCCTGAGCCGCCGGAAAGGAAACTATATGGATAAGAAGATCGCTATTCACACGATGGAGCTTTGGCTCGCAAATCTGCCGGTCACACCCGGACATGTCCAGCACGGCACCCGTCCCGTCGTTATCGTGTCCAACGACGTGGCAAACAACTTCAGCCCCATCGTCACGGCCGTACCGCTGACGAGCAACCGCAAGGCAGCAACTCTGCCGACGCACGTCTGCCTGCGCGGCTATGGACTTGCGGCCACCAGCATCGCCAAGTGCGAGCAGGTCATGGCGCTGGACAAGTCGTGCCTCATTCGCCGTCTGGGCGAGGTCTCCGATTGGTATGACCGCCTCGCCATCCAGCACGCGCTGGCCGAGCAGCTCGGCATCGAGCTGCAGGTCAACCTCGCGGCGTAAGGGGGGGTGAGACAGTATGGCGAAGACCTTTACGAACGACGAAAAGAGGGAGATTGAGGAAAAGGCGAAGTACATCCTCACAGCCATGGATGATATCGGCAAGAATGGGGACGCCTACTGCACGGACGAGCAGCTGTTCCGCGCCAGCAAAGCGGTGAGGCCAAGCCTCACCGGACAGCGGTATCGCACCGATAAAGCTCTTCTGCTGCAAGCCGGTTTCCTCCATCAGGAGGGGTATCATCTGTATGCCAAACGGACGTGGGACTATGAGGTGACTGCGGCAGAGCAGCTCGCTGACATCCTTAAAGCCCCGGCTTTGCCGGTCATGGAGATCCCGAGGGAGCTCCGCGCCGGTGACATTCTCCTCAGCGAACAGCAGCGCGAGGCGATCGAGCTGGCGCTGAACAGCCGCCTCTCCGTCATCCTCGGCGGCGCGGGCTGCGGCAAGACCACGCTCATTGAAGCCATCGTGCATTGCTTCAGAGAGCGCAATGACGCTTTTGTGCCGTATGTGGTCGCCGCCCCACCGGCAAGGCTGCACGCAACCTCACCGAGCGTACCGGTATTGATGCACGTACGGTCCACAGCGCGCTCGGCAAGCATCCGGATACAAACTTTCTGGACGCCGTTTCGTGGAACTGCATCGGACTGGTCGTCGTCGACGAGGCGTCGATGGTGTCCTTGGAGATGCTCGCCGGCATCCTCAACCGTGTTCGCAGGAATTGCCGCGTTGCCCTGCACGGCGACCCGAATCAGCTGCTGTCCGTCGGGGCAGGAAACGTCCTTTCCGACCTTCTGACGCTCGGCGTCCCCTCTATCTGCTTGCAGCAGCAGTACCGTCAAAGCACGGATGCCGCGGCGCTGCGTCAGAACGTCGTGGACTTCCCGAAGCTGAACGGGGAGCAAGAGCTGCGGTGGGATGACAGCTTCCGCCTGCTTCCCGCGGATGACCGCGCCATTCCCGACCTTCTGTGCGAGGAGGCTGCGCGGCGTTACCGGGCGGGCGAGAGCATTCAGGTCCTCTCGCCGGTGAGGGCCAAAACCGGCTTTTCGGTGCAGGCGCTCAACACGCGTTTGCAGAACGAAGTCAACCCGTTGACGGCGGAAAAGCCGACATGGGGAAAATTCCGTGACGGCGACCGTGTCATCGTTACCCAAAACAACGCTTATTACAACATCTGCAACGGCGACGCCGGCGTGCTGCATATTCGCGGAGAAAAGCCGCACCGTGTTGCTGTGCTGGCAGTCAGGGGTACGCTGAAGACATGGCAAATCGACCGTGGACAGGGCGAATACGGCATCGGTCA
>JABLTL010131127.1_pt1 | contig 11132 bp, 7 predicted proteins | sample 7160151 | NCBI WGS metagenome assembly JABLTL01 (sample SAMN14651223, study PRJNA627086) | human gut metagenome | isolation source: feces | host: Homo sapiens
GTGTTTAGAAGGCCTGTTTTTTGTTTAGAAGGCCTGTTTTTTGTTTAGAAGGCCTGTTTTTTTGTTTGGAAGGCCTGTCTTTTTATTTGGAAGGCCTGTCTTTTTATTTGGAAGGCCTGTTTTTTGTTTGGAAGGCCTGTCTTTTTATTTGGAAGGTCTGCCTTTTACTTGATTTCCGGCTTGACGTTTTCTCCGAAACGTGGGTACAATAGTAAGGATTCAGAGTTTTCGAATGATATAAAAACGATACAGGAGCAAATTTCATGAAATTAATCGTTGGTTTGGGAAATCCCTCCCAGAAGTACGAAGGAACGCGTCACAATGTCGGTTTTACGGTCATTGACGTGCTGGCGGAGGAATATCATATCACTGTCAATAGCAACCATCACAAAGCGCTCTGCGGTAAGGGCTGGATCGCAGGCGAGAGTGTGCTTCTCGCCAAGCCGCTGACTTATATGAATCTCAGCGGCGAGAGCGTAAGACCGTTGGCCGATTACTATAAGGTAGAACCGGAAGATATCCTGATTATCTACGATGATATCAGCCTGGAGCCGGGCAAGATCCGGGTGCGGGCGAAGGGAAGTGCCGGCGGTCACAATGGCATGAAGAGCATCATCCAGCATCTGGGTACGGAGGCGTTCCCCCGCGTGCGTCTTGGCATCGGAGAGAAACCGGCGCAGATGGATCTGGCGGACTATGTGCTGGGACATTTTAATAAGGAAGAACAGGCGCTGATGAAAGAAGCCGCGCAGACGGCAGTGGAGGCAGTCACCTGCTATATCGAGCATGGCATCGCCGAGACGATGAACCGCTATAACGGGAAGAAGAAAGCGGAGTAGTGAAAGCAGAACGGCTGGAGAGAGCGAAGTGAGAAGCGAAAAACGCAGAAAATTGCGGAAGATGCATCGAAGAAAACGAAGAGAAAGAGCAGAAGGCAAATAGCCGGAAAGGGGGCCGTATGGCATCGTTTCAATGTCCTCTGGAGGAACTGAAGGACTATACAGACATGAGCCGGGTGCTCCGGGAGAAGAAAGGGCCGCTCCTTGTGAGCGGCTGCATCGACTCTCAGAGAGTACACCTGGCATGTTCCCTGAGGAAAGACTACCCGTTAAGCCTGATTGTCACGTATCAGGAATCCAGGGCAAAAGAAATCTACGAAGACGCGAAATGTTTTACCGATTCGGTCTGGTTCTACCCGGCCAAGGATCTCCTGTTCTATCAGGCGGATATTCACGGAAATGTGCTGATGCAGCAGCGGATGGCGGTATGGCAGCAGATGCTGGAGGAAGGCAGCGGCGTGATTGTGACGACGATTGACGCCTGCATGGATCAGGTCGCCCCGGCGAAGCTTCTGCGCAGCTGCATCCTGTCATTCTCACTGGGGGACACGCTGGATATCGAGGATTTTAAGCGGAAAATGGCGGAGATGGGCTACGAGCGCCTTCCGCAGGCGGAAGCGCCTGGTCAGTTCGCGGTGCGCGGCGATATCGTAGATGTGTATCCTCTGACAGCGGAGGCGCCGGTGCGCGTGGAGCTGTGGGATGACGAGATCGATTCCATCCGCGTCTTTGATCCGGAGAGTCAGCGCTCTCTGGAGAACCTGGATGAATTCTCCATCTATCCGGCGGTGGACATCCTGGAGGGAGAGATGAATAAGGAGACGCTGGTTTCCTTCCTGGATTATTTTCCTCCGGACGCGCCATTCTTCCTGGACGAACCGGACCGCCTAATGGAGACGGCAAATGCGGTTTCTCAGGAGTTCCGGGAGAGCATGACGAACCGCCTGGAGAAGGGATATGTCACGGCGGAAGAGCTTCCGGCTCTGTTTACTCCGGAGCAGGTTACGGCGATCCTCACCCGTCCCCGAACCGTTCTGATGACCGGTCTGGAGCAGAAGGGTGGCAGCATCCGCCCGGCCTGGCGATTCTTCCTGGCGGCGCAGACCGTGAATTCCTACCAGAACAGCTTCGAAATGTTGATTGCGGATCTGAAGAAATGGAAGCGGGACAAGGCGAGAGTGGTTCTGCTGGCGGGTTCCCGCACGAGAGCGGAGCGTCTGGCACACGATTTGCAGGAATATGAGCTGGCGTCGTTCTATACCGGCGAGGAGGATCAGGAGGTGCAGCCGGGGCAGGTACTTGTAACCTACGGAAATATCCACAAGGGCTTCGCCTATCCGGCGATTCGCTTCTATATCCTGTCAGAGGGAGACCTCTTCGGCAAAGAGAAGAAAAAGCGGAGAAAGAAGACTACCTACGAGGGGAAACATATCCAGGAGTTCTCGCAGCTTTCGGTCGGGGATTATGTTATTCACGAGAATCATGGCCTGGGCATTTATCAGGGCACCAGCCGCATGACAGTCGGCGGTGTCGAGAAGGATTACATGAAGATCACATATGGCGATGGGGGCAATCTCTATATCCCGGTCACGCAGATGAACCTGGTTCAGAAATATGCTGGAGCGGATGCAGAGAAGGTTCCGAAGTTGAACCGCCTGGGCGGCGCGGAGTGGCATAAGACGAAGACGCGGGTAAAAAAAGCGGTAAAGGAAGTCGCAGCGGATCTGATCCGCCTGTACGCGGCCCGTCATAATGGAAAAGGATTCGCCTGCGGCCCGGATACGGTATGGCAGAAGGAGTTCGAGGATCAGTTCCCTTATGAGGCGACGGACGATCAGCTGGCGGCAATCGCCGCCACGAAGGCGGACATGGAGAGCGATAAGATCATGGATCGCCTGATCTGCGGTGACGTCGGCTTCGGTAAGACGGAGATCGCGATCCGTGCGGCCTTCAAAGCTGTGCAGGAGAGTAAGCAGGTGGCTTATCTTGTGCCGACGACGATTCTGGCGCAGCAGCATTACAATACGTTCGCGCAGCGCCTGAAGGATTACCCGGCGGAGGTTGGCCTGCTGTGTCGCTTCTGCACACCGGCAGAGCAGAAGAAGTCGCTGGAGCGGCTGGCTGAGGGCAAGCTGGATATCCTGATCGGTACGCACCGTATCCTGTCGAAGGATGTGAAATTCAAGGATCTGGGTCTTCTGATTATTGACGAGGAGCAGCGCTTCGGCGTCTCGGACAAGGAAAAGATCAAGAAGCTGAAGGAAAGCGTGGATGTGCTGACGCTGACGGCGACGCCGATTCCACGCACATTGCATATGAGTATGATCGGGATTCGCGATATGAGCGTACTGGAGGAGGCTCCGGTGGATCGCGTTCCGATTCAGACATATGTAATGGAATATAACGATGAGATGGTGCGGGAAGCGATCAGCCGCGAAATGACCCGGGGCGGCCAGATTTATTATGTATATAATCAGGTTCGCACGATCGCGGAGATGACGGATCATATCGCGGCGCTGGTTCCGGAGGCGACGGTTGTGTTCGCGCACGGACAGATGAAGGAACGGGAGCTGGAGAGGATCATGCTGGACTTTATCAATGGAGAGATCGATGTGCTGGTATCGACAACGATCATAGAGACCGGCCTGGATATCTCCAACGTGAATACGATTATCATTCACGATGCGGATCGCTTCGGTCTGTCCCAGCTGTATCAGCTGCGCGGGCGTGTCGGGCGTTCCAGCCGGACAGCGTATGCCTTTCTGATGTACCGGAGAGATCGGATGCTGCGGGAAGTGGCGGAGAAGCGTCTGTCGGCGATTCGCGAGTACACAGAGCTCGGTTCCGGAATCAAGATTGCCATGCGGGATCTGGAGCTTCGCGGCGCAGGCAATCTGCTGGGCGCGGAGCAACACGGCCATATGGAGGCAGTCGGTTACGATCTCTACTGCAAGCTGCTTGGCATGGCGGTGCAGGAGCTGAAGGGTGAGAAAGTTTCTTCCGATGCGTTCGAGACTACAATCGATCTTCAGGTGGATGCCTTTATCCCGGATACCTACATTCGGAACGAAGCGCAGAAGATGAGCGTGTATAAGAAGATCGCGGCGGTAGAGACAGAGGAAGACCTGACAGATATGCAGGATGAGCTGATCGACCGCTTCGGCGATCTGCCCCGCGCGGTTCAGAATCTGATCCGTGTGGCGCTGATCCGGTCGCTGGCGCATGAAGCCTATGTCACGGAACTGTCCGGGAATCGGGAAGAGCTGAAGTTTCAGATGTATAAGGAAGCGCCGGTAGATCCTTCCCGTATCGCGGATTTCCTCGCGCCGTACCGGGGTGATATCCGGGTGAGCGTCGGACCAGAGCCCTGCTTCACCTACCGCGATCAGAGAAAACGGATTGTGGATACGCCGTCGCTGCTGGATGTGGTTCGTCAGATTCTGACGGACATGCAGGGGCTGGTTGCTACAAATACAGAGAAAAAAGCATAAATCGTTAAAACTTTGTGACCTTTTGATAAATAGGTTGCGGACTTGGAGAAAAAGTCTTATAATGTAAAAGAATATGTGCAAACCGGCATTGGTTTGCCGGTATCTTGCGGAGGGGATTATGAGCAAAGCAACAAAAGCAATGGCAGTCGCTATGACAGCGGCAATGGCTGCAGGTAGCCTGGCAGGCTGCGGCGGCGTTTCTATGGACAAGTATGCATCGACAGTAGTAGCAACGTACGGCGATGAGGATATCTACCTGGATGAAGCGAACTTCTTCCTGCGTTACCAGCAGTGGACCCAGGAGGCGATGTACTGGGATATGATCACAGCATACACCGGTTACACCGATCTCTGGACTTATCCCAGTGGCGACGGCGAGAAGACCATGGGCGACGATCTGAAGGAGCGCGTGATGGCGCAGCTGCTGCAGACCCGCATTCTGATCGATCATGCTTCTGATTACAGTGTAGAGCTGACGGATGAGGACAGAGATCTGGTGGCAGAGGCGGTGAATGCGGTACGCACGAACTTCGCCGACGAGTTCTTTAACTACACGAATCCGAGTGATGAGGATCTGACCACCTGGTTCGAGCAGAACGCTCTGGCTTCCAAGGTATGGCAGGCAGTAAAAGATGCGGCGGATGTGACTGTATCGGATGAGGAGTGCCAGGAGTTCACTCTGGAGTATGTACTGGTTCCTTTCCCGTCGGAGGATTCTTCTGACACTGAGGAAACTACGGCAGCGGATGCTGAGGATGGCGACAGCACGCCGGCACTGGAGGGCGAGGATCTGGCGAACGAAGTGCTCAGCCGCTTACAGGCAGGTGAGGACTTCTCTGACTTTGCCGATGAGCTGGGCGTGAGCAGCACGACCAACAGCTATCTGAAGAATGCAACTGACAACACCACGGATCTGTTCCTGCGCGGCGTTACCATGGCAACCGGCGATATCGAGATGTTCGAATCTCCGGACAATGGCTGGTATGTTGTAAAGTGCGTATCTGACCTGGATGAGGAAGCAACTGAAAAGCAGCGTCAGACCGCTATGGACGAGAAGAAGGATGAAGCGTTCAATGAGGTCTACACCGGATGGGCAGAGGCAGCTCCGGAGTTCAAGGTAGAGGACTGCTGGAATAACCTGTCCTTGGGCGGCGAGAAGATCTACGTAGCACAGACTACGACGGCTTCCGAGGAGACGAGCGCTTCCGATTCCGATACGGAGACGACGGCAGCTGAGGAAAGTGCGGTTTCCGATACGGAAGAGACCGCTGCAGAAGATACGACAGCCGCAGAAGAAACCACAGCAGAGACGAGTGCTGAGGAAAGCTCCTCCGCACAGGGCTGAGGCATTACAGGATGAAGTGTAAATAACATCGGGCCGGGATTTTGAATCGAATGGCTGGATATTTCTGGGGGAAGGGAATCATAAGAATACGCAATGCGTGCGTGTTCCGGTGATTCCCCTTTTCTCTTATTTTGCGATTATTCGGAGCCGAAGTTACAAATCGCGCAGGCTATAACACCAGGAAAGAAGGGATGATTATGCAGCCGCCGTATGATGTTACAGAAGGACTGAGTTCCTCGCAGGTGGAGGAGCGGGTCCGGAAGGGGCTGATCAATGGAGAGCAGGAGATCAAAACCAAATCATTTAAGGAGATATTTCTCGCGAATATCCTGACGCCGTTCAACCTGCTGAACGTCTGTCTGGCCGTTCTGATCCTTCTGGTAAGATCGCCGAAGAATGCGCTGTTTATGGGAGTTATCTTCAGCAACGCGCTGATCGGAACGGTGCAGGAGATCCGCGCGAAGAAGCTGATCGATAAGCTTTCCCTGATCGCAGCTCCGAAGGCGACAGTGATCCGGGACGGTGCCGTGAAGGAGATTCCGGTCGCAGAGCTGGTGAAAGATGACCTCACGAAGCTTCGTCCCGGAGGTCAGATCTGTGCGGATAGCGTGGTGCTCTGCAGCGAGTGCGAAGTGAACGAGTCCCTGATTACGGGGGAATCCGATCCGGTTCTGAAGCGGACGGGCGACAGGCTGATGTCCGGAAGCTTCGTGGTATCCGGCGACTGCCTGGCGATGATCGAGCATGTAGGAGCGGACAATTATGCCGCACAGATTACGAAGCAGGCCAAGTATTTTAAGCGTCCCTCTTCGGAGATCATGGACGGCATTAACCGCTTTATCCGCATTATTGCGCGCCTGATTGTTCCGATTGGAATCGCGCTGTTCCTGCGGCAGTATTGCGGAACCGGCAATTCGCTGAGGGATTCTGTCGTCAGCACGGTCGCAGCTCTGGTCGGAATGATCCCGGAAGGGCTGGTACTCTTAACGAGCGTCGTCCTTGCCGTCAGTGTAATTCGCCTGGCGAGAAAGAATGCTTTGGTGCAGGAGTTGTACTCGATAGAGATGCTGGCAAGAGTCGATGTGCTCTGTCTGGATAAGACCGGTACGATCACGGAAGGTTCGATGCAGGCGGATCGCATTGTTCCTGCTGCCGGTTATACAGCGGAGCAGATGAAAAAGAAGATTGGCCTTCTGATGGGAGCCCTGCCGGATGAGAACCCGACGGCGATGGCTCTGCGGGAGTTCTGTCCGGAGCTGACTTCGGAGGCGGATATAAAGATCCCGTTCTCCTCCGCCAGAAAATGGAGCGGGGTACATATCCCCGGATACGGCAGTCTGGTGGTCGGCGCATCGGAATTCGTGCTCCGGGAACTGCCGGAAGCTTTGCAGGAAGAGAGCAGGAAGGCTTCCGCCGCCGGTCAGCGTGTGCTTCTTCTGGCGGAGAGCCGGGAAGCCTTTGCTGGTCAGCAGCTGCCGCCGGATCTTGTCCCGGTTGGCCTGATTCTACTGAGCGATCGGCTCCGCCCTTCGGCGAGAAAGACGCTGGATTACTTCGCAAGGCAGGGCGTTACCATCAAGGTCATCTCCGGCGATAATCCGCTGACCGTCTCGCAGATTGCGAAGCGCGCTGGTCTTGCTGACGCGGAGAACTACGTGGACGCCTCCACACTGGCGGATGAGGCGGCAGTGAAAGCGGCGGCTCTGCGCTATACGGTATTCGGCCGGGTGACGCCGGAGCAGAAGCTGTGGCTGGTGCAGGCGATCAAATCCGAAGGGCATACGGTTGCCATGACTGGCGACGGTGTGAATGATGTCATGGCATTAAAAGAAAGTGACTGCAGCATTGCGATGGCGTCCGGCAGCGACGCCGCGCGCAACGTCAGCCAGATCGTGCTGCTGGATTCTGACTTTGCCTCCATGCCATCAATCGTGGCGGAGGGGCGGCGCTCCATCAACAATCTGCAGCGTTCGGCCTCACTGTTCCTTGTAAAGACGATTTTCAGCACGATCATCGGTGTGCTCTTCATCTTCCTGTCGCAGAAATACCCGCTGGAGCCGATCCAGTTCACGCTGATCAGTTCGGCGACAATTGGCATGCCGTCGTTCTTCCTGGCGCTGGAACCGAACGCAGAGCGGATTTCCGGGCACTTCTTCATCAATGTCATCAAGAAGGCACTTCCAGGCGCGCTTACGAACGTGGTGAATGTACTGATGGTTATAGGAATTGCAGACCACTATTCCTTCACCTCGGCGGAAATCTCCACACTGGCGGTTCTGCTGATCGGCTTCACCGGACTGCTGTATCTCTTCAAGATCTGCGTTCCGTTTAGTTGGTCGCGGATGGCGATCTTTATCCTGTCGTGCGCAGCGTTTACGATCAGCGTTCTGTTCTTCCGGAACTGGTTCTCTCTCGTTCCGCTCACCTGGCATCTGATGCGGGCGGCGATTCCGCTGGCAGCAATTTCCGCCGGTGTGCTGGCAGGGCTGATGTTATTTGTAGAAAAAGCAATGAAAGGGCTTCGTTAATCGAAGCCCTTTCTGCTTAATGTGCTGTTGTGATATTCCTTCTCAAAGGTGACGTCTCTCCCGAACCATTCCGGCGGAATGAAGGCGACGGCCTCCAGCTCTGTTTCAAATTCCACCTCTGCCAGCATCAGTCCCTCGAACGGAGCCTCGAAGATGTCCAGCTCGATCATGTAGGACTGCCACGGGATGCGGGTGCGGCGCTTGCGGATTACATTTCCGTCTGCTTTTTCCAGCAGATGCTCATAGGCCTGTTCATTGAGCGGCAGGTTATATTCCTCGCGAACCATATGGCCCTTTCCCTTATAGGTGAGGATATATTCATCGTCCTGACGGCGGACGCGCACCACCGGGTCCGTGCAGAGGTAGGCCTGCTCTAACTGCTGCGTATCGTACTGCTCCAGGTGCTCCGGCAGACGGTCTACTAAAAATTTGCGTTCGATCTCCATGATTTTTTCTCCTTTGTTCTCGTATTGTACACGGGATTCCCGGATTCTGCAAGGGGCGGATGCAGTGTTTTCCGAAATCAAAAATTAAAACAGTTGACAAAACGAGACTAATCGTATATGCTTGAAAAGAAATTCCGGAATTTATAATCAAATACAATGTGAAATAAGATTATTTTTAAATATCTAACCTGAATTATTCACGATCGTGAATTTCTGCCAGAAATCAATCCGGCTTGAAAATTGACGATGACATCTCATTTGCAAAAACAGAAAGTTACCTAAAAAAAGGCAGACTATCCCTGCTGTTATAAACAACTGCGTTTGAGATTGCCAAGGTCCACGAGTTACAGTTTATTCCAACTGTGGCTGTAGTCTCCGGATGTTGGAGAGTGTTTCGTAATACTCTCTCTTATACGGACAGCTGCTGCACAGTTTGAATATAATATACCTTGCTGAACGTACCGCTTTCGCAGCGACCTTCAGCAGCTTCAAACGAATAGTGTCTATCTGCTGTGTTCTCATGCTTGCGGATAATGCCAGGCGCCGGAACCAATTGAACAGGTTGTAGGCAAAAACATGTACCTGCAGGCGGTTTGCATTGACCGATATTCCTGCATCAGCGGTATCATGAATTGATCCGCATCCTTACTGCAATACTGCGTACTGTCACGGAGTTCTGCTTTCAGCAGATCGCCGGTCAGTCCATCATAACAGAACAGTGGATGGTATCCATGACCCTGGTAGTGGTAGTTAAAACCTTCCCCTTCCTGCATACCGTATGTGTTCAGCAACATAGAGTCCAGATCAAACAGCATGTGTTCTGGTTTTTGGACGGAATAGACAATGTCTCTCATCTTTGACTGAATCATGTCCAGTTGAGAGAGCGTATCACCGTCCATGCGGTTCCAGAAACGGGACAATATTGGTTGGGATGCCAGTGCTTCCTTATCAAGGATTGCAGTCATCACCGGATCGTTTGTCAGTTCATCTGCACAGTTGTCTTCGAAGTAAGACGCTATGATCTGATAAACCAGCTGCATCAGGTTATCCGGATCTTTATGAATACGGCATTGGGTGTGATCGTTGGTCTTGAAAAGCTGTTTCACAAGCCGTATCAAACCAATGAGGGAGGCGAATTCTTTAATGAAAAGCAGGCATCCATCGGAAGTTGATTTTTTTATTGCTTTCAAGTGAAATGGTGTTTAGAATAGTCATAGAGGACCTCTTTTCTTGGTTTGATTCTGGCTTAGGACACCTTAATTTCACCAAGAATCTGGTCCTTTTTCTATTCACTTTTCAGGTGAAAGCAAGAAAGCTTTTCAATTTCAATAACCATGCGGCTTTCAGCCGCAACCACCACTACGTGGTGAATAATTCAGGTTTAATATACCATATTCAACCAAAAAGCGGTATTACTTTTTTTAATAATACCGCTTTTAAGCAATTTTAAATTTTATCATCTGCAAACTTAATATGCAGCTTTTTGATTATAGGAAAATAGTGCAGATTGCAGGTACATAAGTAATAATCAGCAGCGCGATGGTAAATACCCCAATCATACCAAAGGATTTCTTACCAATTGTCATTGGCGGCACCTTGGAAATACTGCTGGTGACAAACAGATTTACACCAAAAGGAGGGGTTACACAACCAATGGCCAGACACACCGTCATGATAACACCAAAATGAATCAGGTTCACACCAAGCATCTGCATAGTAGGAAGCAAAATAGGAGCCATAACAACAATCGCAGGTGCAGTATCAATAAACATTCCAAGAATAAAGAAGATTACTAATACAGCAAACAGAACCAGCGGACGACTGTTGAAATAAGTTGCAATAAATTCACTGAGTGCAGCCGGTGCTTTCAGCATAACCAGAACACGTCCAAATGCAGTTGCCAACGGAAGGATCAGGCAAATAGGGGCAAGTCCCTTAATTGACACTGCCATAATTCGGGGCAGATCCTTCAAGCGGATCGACTTGTACACAAAAATGGATACTACCAAAGAGTATACTACTGACGCACAGGCTGCTTCCGTCGGAGTAAAGATACCTGCATAAATTCCACCTAATACAATTATCGGAGAAAGCAGTGCCCAAATACCATCCAGAAAAACCTTACGGAGTCCCATTTTATGAAGCTCTGAATAATGCTTGCTCAGCATTTCCTTGTTTTCACGTCCAGGCTTTCTGCAATAAATCACACAGTAAGCCATCAGCAAAAAGCCCATCAGAAAACCAGGCAGAAAACCCGCAGTGAACATATCTCCCAACGATACATTGGTACTGGACGAATACAGGACAAATGGAATACTGGGAGGAATAATGACGCCCAGACCACCGGCCGTCGCAATCAATGCAGCCACAAAGTTTTTCTCATATCCCAACCGAACCAACAGCGGGAAAGTCATCCCACCAACAGCTGCAGCAGTTGCTGGTGCCGATCCTGAAATAGCACCATAGAAAAGGCAGGTCATAAC
>JABLTL010129379.1_pt1 | contig 11127 bp, 10 predicted proteins | sample 7160151 | NCBI WGS metagenome assembly JABLTL01 (sample SAMN14651223, study PRJNA627086) | human gut metagenome | isolation source: feces | host: Homo sapiens
CTTTAAATATTATATCATGTTTCGAGTGGGATTTTTGCTACCCCATGCAAAACTATAAGTTTTATTATACTCCCCAGCATAGCTGGGGGTTTACCATTAAAGTTAATAAAAGCATTTGTTACTTCAATACAATCAAATGCTTTTATTTCTACCATTATTTTCTTAATTTCTAAAACAAATATATAAACACACATTAACGATAACCATTAATGATTTATATATTTGTATTCTAAGGAGTCTCCCTCAACAAAAAAATAAACCCAAATCGTTAAACTTTTTTTCTAACAATTTGGATTCACTTTATAACTCATATATTTCTTTTTATTATATTTTATTGACTAATTGATGTTGAAGTTTCAAAACTTGTACGATCGAAATTTGTATTACTTGGTAATATTACATTTTGTATTGATCTACAACCAGTAAAAGCATAAGCGCCTATCTCTGTCAAATATATATTTTTTCTAAAATCAAGTGTTCCGCTAATACTTGCTGAATTATAAAAAGCATAAGTGCCTATTTTTTTCAATTTAGAAGGAAATTCTTTATTTCCAGAAATATTTGGCCAAGACTCTTCTAAAGAATCTGTGCTTACTATTGTCATATTGCCATTTACACATCCTGCAAAAGCACCTTCTGGAATAATCTCTACATTATTATTAAATACTATTAACTGTAATCCAACACTTCCATAAAATGCATACTTTCCAATCGCAGTTGTATCAATCCAAATATATCTTAAATTACTGCAATTAGCAAAAATTCCTTGAGATGAAGAATCCGCATCAGGTATTGTAGAATATGGCCCAAAATGGATTTCATTAACACTTTTAAAACCTCTAAATGCCTCTAAGTCCATCTCTCTTGCATCACAATAGAAATAATTAATATTAGTATTTGATGAAAAGCTTTCTGCTACAACCCTTTGGATTGTATTTGGAATTCTTAACTCTTTAATATTTGATACAGAACTAAATGCCCCTTTAGCAATACCAGAAACAGGATCGCCATTAGGTTGATATGCCGGTATAACCATCTTATTCCAGTTATTATAATTACTATAATAACTATCATTTCTATGTGAATTACAATAATTCACATTTACACCTGTTATATATCCTTCACTATTATACAAGAAAAAGTTTGAAATTATTTCTGATTCTGAATAACATTCTTCTTCCCAATCTGGAATATTTAAATTAGCTTCTAACTCATCAAAAGTTTCTTTTGGCCTAGGATAAATTTTTCCAGATAACTTAATAGGATCAATAGCATATACCGTATGTGTAGCATCATTAATATAGTAAGTTGTATCATATGCTATATTAACATTTATTTTAGAAGTATCAACTTTATAATAATCATCTGAATCATTTGGATTAAAAAATTCTGTATCACCTGACATATCTACTCTATGTTTTAATCTCTGAGAATCGTCTTCCCCACAAATAGGCAATACTCCATTGTTTTCTAAATAGTATATTTGAGCCTTATTTTCTATCTCTTCTATATCAGCTCTCATATTACCGAATTGCTCCATCTGTATAGAATTTCTCGCATAAAAAGTCACAACTGATAATATAATGGTAATTACAATAATCATCAAAGTAACTGTAATTATTGTAACACCTCTTTCATTTGATAAACTTTTTTTCATATTAATTTTCTCCTATTACTTTTCTTCTGTTTTTTCTTCATTATCATCAACTTTAATTTCTTCAAAAAATTCTCTAAAACCTAGTGCAAATACAGCAATTACAATAAGTAAAAATGATAACGCTTTCCAAACGCCACTTTCTAGTAGGATAATTGCAAACATTCCTAAAGAAGCACTTATACAATATAAAATCATGACAGCCTCTTTTTGAGAAAATCCTTTTTTCAATAACTTATGATGCAAATGACCAGCATCAGGCTTCATAATAGCTTTAAGAGACTTATTTTTTACAACCCTTCTAATAATTGCAAAAACCGTATCAAATATTGGTAATCCTAAAATAATTATCGGTAAAACAACAACTAATGCAGTATATGTCTTAGCCACACCCAATATTGAAATTACAGCTAATGAATATCCTAAAAAGTTTGAACCTGTATCTCCAATAAAAGTTTTAGCAGGATTTAAGTTATATGGTAAAAATCCAACTAAAGCACCAATTAAAGATGTAATCATTATAATAGCCAATACTGGTGAATTACTTAATGAAAATACAATAAGCATTGATACACAGGAAATTATAGATATACCAGATGATAAACCATCTAACCCATCTATCAAATTAATTGCATTTGTTATACCAACTATCCATCCAATTGTAACTATTGTTGAAACAGTGTTTAAAAAATTAGTTGAATCTGCAAATCTTTGAAAAAATTCTATATTTGTTATATCAATTCTAATTCCTGAAGCAACAACTGCAGATGCAGCAAGTATTTGCACAATCAATTTTGTAACCGCTGACAATCCTTTAACATCATCTATAAAGCATGTACAAACAATTAATGCCATTCCTATAAAAAATCCACATAATTTCAAATGATAATTTCCATCTGTTAAATTAATCTGATTTTCTAATGTTAAACTTATTAACAAATAAATTATTGATACTAAGAAACCACATACAACAGCCACTCCTCCAAGTCTTGGCATTACAACCTTGTTAATTCTTCTTTCATCTTTTGGATTATCAACTGCTCCAAGTTTTTTTGCAAGCTTAATCGTTTTGGGTGTAATCATAAACGCCGTAATAAAAGCAAGCAAAAATGCAATAATAATATCACCCCACATAATAAAACTCCTTACTTCATATTTTCTTTTTCTATTTCTTTAATCATATTTAATCTTTCTAAATATCTTCCATTCAAAAATTCTGATTCTAACCAAGTATCAACAACTTCTATTGCATCATCAAATGAAATAAAATCTCCTGGTAAAACCAAAACATTTAAATTAGAATGTTCCTTTCCATCTTTTGCAGCCATTACAGAAGTACATATTCCAGCACGAACGCCTTTAAACTTATTGGCCACCATTGACATACCTATACCAGACCCACAAATTAAAATAGCCTTATCCTTCTCTTTATCCATTTTTTTGCATACCTCAGTCGCAATAATAGGATAATGAGCAATCTCTTTTGAATCTGTACCACAATCTTTAACTTCAAAATTCTTACTAATTAAATATTTCTTTATTTTTTCTTTTAATTCATAACCTCTATGGTCAGCTCCTAAAAAAATCATCTAAAACTCCTTTTTTATCAATATATAGTAGTATATCATTGTATCCAATTCAATACAAGATTTTAAAAAACAAAAAGAGGAATAATTTCTTATTCCTCTTTTTCTAATTTTCATTAAATATAACTTTGTGGGTTTAATGTACTTCCATTATATCTTATCTCAAAATGCAAGTGAGGTCCTGTTGAGTTACCTGTACTACCAACTGCAGAGATATTTTGACCTTGCGCAACTGACTGACCAGCAGATACATATAACGCACTACAGTGTGCATAATATGTTTGGTAACCATTTCCGTGGTCTATTATAACTAAATATCCATAACTTCCTTTATATCCAGCAAATGTTACTGTACCTGAAACAGCAGCGTAAACTGGTGTACCCGTAGAAACAGCCATATCAAGACCAGTATGGAATCCAGATGATCTATAACCATATGGTGATGTAATAATATATCCACTAACTGGTTTCATAAAAGCAGCTCCTGTTGCAGGAATTGATGCTCCAGCTGTTCCTCTTGCAGAAGAACTTCTTGCTGAAACACTTGCAGCAGCCTTAGCAGCAGCTATTTTCTTAGCTTCTTCCGCTTGTCTTGCTTCCTCTTGTGCTTTTTCATATTCTTGAACTTTTACTTCAACATCCTTATTTATTTCTGTCTTAGCAACTTCTGTTGTAGTCGTACTAGGATCTATTTCCTTAATATTTTTTTCTTGTTCTTCAACTTCGAGATTTAATTCTACTCCTTCAGCTACTGAACTTTTAATTTCATTAATAACAGTTTCAGCCTCTTCTTGAGTATTAACTAAAGCTTTTTCATTTCCGTCTAATTTAATTGCATACGTTCTACATGTAATTTCAGCATTTTCCTTAATTGTAGCAAGTACTTCGCTTTCTTGTGTATCAGAAGCTTTATCATTACTTACTAATTCAAGGTCATACTCTGGCATTGCTTCGATTTTTATTGAAGTGATGTTTCCTTCCAAGTTATTTGCAAACTCTTCGATTTTCTCTTGCATTTTTCCTTTGTCTTCAACATATCCAATTACTTTACCATTTAACGTAACTTTATACAATGGTTTATATTTAATGTAAATGAATGATGCTATTATTAAAAGACCAGCCAACACAATTAGTGAGATTTTAAATAGTCTTCTTCCATAATATTTTATACACTTACTTACTATAAATATTCACTCCTTTTCTCCTATTTTTTTCGTCACGCAAAATCTATTATACCATTTGTAGCGATTTTTATCAATTTCCATATTTTATGGTATCCCTTTTTATATCATTTTATGCATATTTCAAGAAGTTATTTTTAAATTTTTTCCATAGAATACTCGTCCTATCTTTCATTTTCTTTCATTTTCTCTATTATTTATCTGTTGACTTTCACTAAAAAAGCTGGAACACATCACAAAAATCGTCATTTTTCGACAAATCATATTTCTAATTTTTAGTCAAACTATACATATAAATTTAAAAAATTTTTCCAAAATATAAAAAAAACAAGCTACTATTATAAGTACCTTGTTTACACATTTAATCCTTATCGAACTATTTTTTTTCTTCTATTTACAATATATGTACTACCCATTATAGATTTTGCTTGGTGTTTTACTTGAGCACCAACTTCACCAATTTCCAAAGTGTTTTTAAATCTTCCAGGAGTAACCTCAACTACTCCAATAGAAATAGATGTAAGAGGAAACTGTTCAATAATGCCACGTCTATTTGCAACTTCTATATACCCTTTTTCAACATCTTCATCATTATAATAGCCTAATACATATGTATCAAAATCAGAAATTATATCTCTACATATTTTTTCATAATCAGCAGCTCCTGTTATAGCAACAAAATCATCTCCACCAATATGCCCTATAAAACTATTATCCATACCTATGTTATGAATATTATCTACTATAGTTCTAGCAGTAAATTTTATAATTTCATCGCCATTCGCAAATCCATATGTATCATTATATGCTTTGAAATTATCCAAATCAAAATAAAACATAGCAAAACGTTCTTTATTAAGTAATCTCTTCTTCATCTCTGCTTGGATTTGAACATTTCCAGGCAATCCAGTAAGAGGACTAATTCTTCTATTATTTTGAAGTAATTTCAAAATGTTCTTGATAGTAAAATATAAATACTCTTGATCAACAGGCTTAATTATAAAATACTCAATAGATTGTTCAAGAATTTTTATTCTATGTTCTTTTTCCCAATTAGAAGAAATTACAACAATCGGAGTTATACTATTATCTTCATTTTCTCTGATATTCTTGCATAATTCTACAATATCTATATCTATTGTATCTTCATCAATTATTATCATGTCTGGTATATTTTTTAATGCAAAATTCAATTCTTCCGTTTTTACAGAACTAAATTGATAATCTACATCATTTTTAAAAATCTGTTTTAATACATTTAACACGCTTTGCGTATTATCAATTATATAGATATCCTGAATCATATTTTTCTCCTTTGTTTATCTCCTCTTATATTATATATACTAAACTAGCTTTATTTTCAAGATTTTTTCATATTATTTAAAAATTTTGACAAATTCTCTGAATTCATAGTTGGGAATGCTTTCTTTAATCTTGTAACCTTTCTTTCCAACTTATCTTGTAATTGTTTTTGTTTTAATTTCAATTCACCCAAAAGTTCGTCTCTATCTGCTGCATGTGAAATTTTCTTTAAAAGCTTATAGTCATTATGCAATTTTAATTCTTTTATTCCTGAAAAATTAGTAACTGTTTTAATGTTAATAGCTTCAATTTTTTTCTTGATATTTTCTGTAATCTCATTCCAATTTTTAAGTTTAATATTAATCTTAACAAGACCAATTGTTGTTATAACAGTATCTACAAACATTACTGATATAGATAATACATCAAATATCTTTACATACATTATTGGGACTAAATCAACTAAATGTTCTACAGCAGGGTGGATTCCTTTCATAAATACAATTCCTAAAACACCCCAATACATAGAATTTAGTAAACATACTCTACCATGTATATTGAATTTTTTATTAGAATAATCCCAATACTTTGTTTTGAACACGATTTCCAAGAATAATCCAACAATATATTCAAATACAGATAAAACAATAACACCAAAAGCAAACAATACAAATATATTATCTGTAACATCTTTTAGTGATAAATACATAATCATCGCACCATAACCATATATCGGGCAAATTGGTCCATGCAAAAAACCACTATTAACAATTCTTTTTTGTAAAATAGATTTATATGTAGACTCTAAAACCCAACCAATAAAAGCATATACCATAAAATATGCTAATAATGACACAACCTCATTCATATCAAACATATCCTCCTATATCATTGGAATTACCACAAAAGGCGGATTTACCGCCTCCTGCTAATTATAAATATTATGGATTATATTCACATTCTCCTGAATCTTCTGCATATATTTGTTCTTCCTCGGCATACACTTTTACAGAAATTAAATTATACCCTTCCTTACAATCTAATGTAAGTTCATATTCCTTTTGCTCTTTTGGATTGTCAAATTCTAATGTTTTTTGTTCTCCATTAAAATCATATTCTATCTTTTTAATACCGCTATCATATGCCAGTCTTACATATATCTTACTGTAATCAGGTTCTGCTGTAAATTCTATTGTAGGTTTTCCAACATATACTTCAAAAGTCTTATTATAAGATCCTGTATTTTTGGCCTTATCTACTGCTGAAATCACTATCTCATTTTCCTCTGAAGCATTAATTTGAATATTTGTTTTTATTGTATATTTATCAACTCTCTCAGTAACTTCTTGTTCTTGACCACCATTAATTGAATATATTAATTTAGAAATTTCAGTCTCATCAATTGCAGTAACAATTAATGTTGTTCCTTGTAACTTCACATTTAATTCTGGAGCTATTTTATCAACTCCAATATCTGTATTATAAGATTGAATATATTTTGAAATCACATTATTTTGAGCTGTAACAGTTACAAGAATAGTTGTCTCACCTTTTGGAATACCTATGTTGTCTAACCTCATTGATGTCTCACCTTTACCTTTTTTCTGTTCTAGTTTTCCTAACGCTTTTATTCCATCATCTGTAACAACTTCATCATCAGCTTCATCTGAAGATGTAGAACTATCATTTCTTTCACTCTCGTATTTATCAATTTCATCAACTGTTACATTACCTCTATACCACTGATATGAAACACTTTCTATTGGTGATGAATACGTTGCTTCTATCGAAAGAATATCATCATTAGCATTTAATACAATACTTGGTCCTTGATTCAAATTAGAGGCATCTAGACTACTAGTCACCTTACTATTTTCATATATTGAATATCCTGCTTTTCCTATAAAACATAATGCAAATAAAATCAACAAAAAAGCATATACTTTTATAATTCTTGCTGTATCTCCAGGATTTCTATGTACTTTTGCCTTTTTAGGTCCACTATGATCTAAAATTTGGTTCAACTTCATCCTTCCTTTCCTTATATACAGAATATTAATTCTAAATATAAATCATCTAAACTAACTCATAAATTTATATGAAATCTCTTAATTTTTCCTAATTATATTTGTTAATATCTGTCAACCCCATTTTGCAAAAAAATTATATCATAACTAATTTTAAATTTAAACCACTTTTAAAAAAGAATTAAAAAAACTATAATCTTTTATTTTTCAAAATTTTTCACAAAAAGATGCAAGAACAAATCTGAAAACATCAAAGATTTTTTCAGTAAATTTGTTCGTGTGCGAAAATTTATGAAATAAATTTTCTGTACAGTGTAGTTTTATATATTAGGAAAGTTTCATAACTTTCCTAATATATAAAAAAGCTATATTTCCATAAATGCATGATCATGAAAATATAGCTTTTTCCACATATTAATTTATCAATTTTTTAATCTAAAACCTCTAATCCAGCATATTTAGCCATCAATCTCTTATGTCCTATCTTATCAAATGTAATATCAACTTTTGCATCATCACCTTCTGCCTCAACATAATTAATTTTACCTTCGCCAAATTTCTTATGATACACCCTTTGTCCAGCTCTATATATACTTATATCAACCGAATTATCAGCCTTTTTAGTAATATTATTTAAGAAGCTTTCAGCAGTTCTAAAATTATATTGCATAACTGGCTTTTGTGACTTCACATCATCTGATTTGTATGAAGTAACATGATTATTTCCATATTTCCATTCATATTGATAATCTTCATATGTTTTCTTTGGTGCATCTTCAAAAGATTCATTAAATCCTTCTAATAACTCTTTAGGAATTTCTTTTATAAATCTAGAAACTTGATTACAACTTGTTGAACCAAATATTGTTCTTTGTCTAGCACAACTTATAAATAAATTTTGCTTAGCTCTTGTAATTCCAACATAGCACAATCTTCTCTCTTCTTCTAATTCTTTAGGTTCGCCAATTGATTTATATCCTGGGAAAATTCCCTCTTCCATTCCAACTAAAAATACAGCAGGAAATTCAAGTCCCTTAGCACTATGTAAAGTCATTAATGTAACTGAATCTTCAGAATCATCTGCATTATCGACATCACTTGATAATGTAATTCCCTCTAAAAATTCTTCTAAAGAATTTTCAGCCATTTGTTCTTCAAATTCCATTGCAACAGTTAAAAACTCTTCTATATTCTCGAGTCTTGTTTCAGCTTCCGTTGTATCTTCATCTTCCAAAGCTTTTGTATATCCAGTTTTATTCAATGTTTCCTTGATTAAATCTGAAATTTTTATATCGTCCTTTTTAGCTCTTAATTCTTCAATTTGAGAAACAAATTCTCTAGAATTTACAAAGACTCTGTTTAAGCCAAATTCATCAGCTCTTTTTATTACATCATACATTGAAGTTTCTGTTTGAATTGCTAAATCTTGAACATTATCTAAGCTTGTCTTTCCTATACCTCTTTTAGGTTCATTAATAACTCTAGTTAAACTTAAATTATCAGATGGATTTTGGATTAATCTCAAATAAGCTATAGTATCCTTAATTTCTTTTCTCTCATAGAATTTCAAACCACCTATAATTTTATAAGGAACATTCTCTCTTCTTAAAATATCTTCTATTGCACGAGATTGACTATTCATTCTATATAAAACAGCAAAATCATTATATGTCATATATTCTTCTCTACGAAGTCTATTAATATTTTCAACAACAAAATTAGCTTCATCATACTCATCTGTTCCTCTATATATGCTTATCATTCCACCTTTTCCATTTTCAGTCCAAAGCTTTTTTTCATATTTAGTTTCATTATTTTTAATAACTGCATTAGCAGCATCCAAAATATTTTGAGTACATCTATAATTTTGCTCTAATTTTATTATTTTAGTTCCAGGAAAATCCTTTTCAAAGTTCAAAATATTAGTTATATCTGCCCCTCTAAAAGAATAGATACCTTGATCATTATCACCAACAACTGTAATATTTCCATGTCTTGCAGCTAATATTGACACTAAGGTAAATTGAGCCTTGTTTGTATCCTGATACTCATCTACCAACACATACTCAAATTTTTCAGCATAATATTCTAAAACATCTGGGTTCTCAGATAAAATTTTAATCGTATAATTTATAATATCATCAAAATCAATAGCATTATTTTCTCTTAATCTCTTTTGATAAAGTTCATAAACTTTAGCTATTGTCTCTTTTCTTAATTCATTATTTGTTCTTAATTTATACATATCTGGCTCTAACATTTCATTTTTAGCATTACTTATTTCTGAAAGAACAGCTCTATCTGTAAACATTTTATCATCAACATTTAATTGTTTTAAACATTGCTTAACTAAAGTTCTTTGATCTGATGAATCAAAAATTATAAATGAAGATGTAAATCCAATTCTATCAATATATCTTCTTAAAATTCTTACACAAATTGAATGGAATGTTCCTATCCACATATCTTTTGCAACATCACCAACTAATTTTTCAACTCTTTCTTTCATTTCATTAGCAGCCTTATTTGTAAAGGTAATAGCTAATATATTCCATGGTTTAACATTTTTTTCTTGCATCAAATATGCAATTTTATGTGTTAATACTTTTGTTTTTCCCGAACCAGCACCAGCAATAACTAAACAAGGTCCATCTGTTGCAAGCACAGCTTCTTTTTGTTTATCATTTAGTCCATCTATAATATCACTCATTTTAAAATTCCTTTCATCATTTATACATTCGTTGTTACGAATTTATGTTTGCATTATATAAAAAAACTCGTTGTTTGTAAATAGATTTTTCTTTTACATTTCATTACTTTTTGTTTACATCTATTGACATTATATTTTTTTTATTTGTACAATATAGTAAACTATATAATACATAGGAGGAAAGAATAATGAAGAATATAAAAAAAGCTCTTATCCTTTCACTATCAGTTTTATTAATATTGGCATTTGCTAATTTCTCATTTGCAGCTAGTTCAATTTCAGCAAAAAATGATACAAGTACAAATGAAAGCAGTAATACTTCTGATAATGAAGTTGATAACAAAGCAACAAATAATACATCATTAAACACTGCAAGTAACAATACATCTACTAATAATGTATCTACTAATAGTTCTACAAACGCAAGCAAACCTATTAGTTCATCAAACTCAAGTGGAAACTTACCAAACACAGGTATTGAAGATACATATTTAAACTTCGCATTAATTTTATTATTAGCTATTGTACTTGGAATGTTCTCTTTAGTTCAATACAATAAAATTGCTAAAAAAGAAGACTAATAACTATCCCCCAGTATAACTGGGGGATTTTCATTTCGGCCTATAAGGCCTTTTTACTAGCTAACGCTTAAGCGTTATAATTTGAC
>JABLTL010161873.1_pt1 | contig 11121 bp, 10 predicted proteins | sample 7160151 | NCBI WGS metagenome assembly JABLTL01 (sample SAMN14651223, study PRJNA627086) | human gut metagenome | isolation source: feces | host: Homo sapiens
GTAATGTGATAGATCAAATATTATTTTTTCTGGTTTGTAGGCTCCGAAAAGCCTTGTATTTACAGTGTTCCTAATAGGAAGTAATCATATGTCTGCAATGCGCATATTGCACTGGAAACGGTTCGTTACTACAGCGAGCAGATATCAGGGCTGATGATGGTCAGTGAAGAAAGTACACAGGAAAATATTAAAAAATATGGATTTAGTATTTGTGCGGGAATTGCATATATCGGAAGCCATTTTCCGTTTTACACCGCATATGAAGTGGCGGAAGCGTGCTGTGCAAGTGCTAAAGGCGAAGCCAAAAAGGATGAAAATAAAGAAAAATTACAGTCGGGTGGAGAGCGTATTGGCAATTATGTAGACTTTCAGATTTGTAAAAATATTCATTGTAAAAATCTTGACAAAGTCAGACAGGAAGAATACAGTACGCCGACCGGGGAAAATCTTTTAATTCGTCCGTACTATATTCCGACAACTCATCAATACGGATTGAGTAAAAATGCCGGAAAATTAAATGATTATACAAGTTTAAAAGAAAACATCAGAAAATTTTCAGATGAAAAGAATCTGCCGCGTTCTTTTGTCAAAGATATACGAAATACATACAGTCTGGGCAGATACCAGATGGATACCTTATACGCTTTTTTAAAGTCAAGGGACTGGAAGCTTCCAAAAGACAGCTTGTATGAAGAAATTAACGGCATACAGACGGCATTGTGGTATGATGCGGCAGAAATTATGGACTATAACCTGTATATCACACAGAGTCAGGAGGAAAATGCAGATGCGTAATTATCGGATTAAAATTGAATTACTAAGTGATATGTGTGTATCGGACGGTGGAATTTACAACAGTGCGATTGATACAGATATTTGTTATGACGAATACGGTTTTCCGTACATTCCGGCGAAGCGTCTGAAAGGCTGTCTGCGGGAATGTGCTTTAGAACTGAAAGACTGGGGTATGCCAATAGGTGTACAGGAAATGTTCGGCACACAGGGAAATGATGATTCGGACAGTGAAAAGGCAGGCAAAGCGGGAGCGGTACATATCCGGGATGCTTATATCGCAGACAGAGAGCGTTTTGTATCGGAAATCAGGCAGAATCAGTCTGTCAGTCCGGTGCTGTGTCATCCGCAGAATATTTTAAAGGTATTTAGTTATGTAAGAGTGCAGACATCAATTGATTATGAAACCGGTGTTGCACAGGAGCAGTCTTTACGTACCATGCGTGTTGCCAATAAAGGGCAGGTGTTTTATGCGGCAGTTGAAATGGATGAGAAGTATGAAAAAGAATTGAAAAACTGCCTTGCGGTTCTGAAACATATGGGAATTGCCAGAACAAGAGGTTTTGGTGAAATAAAAGCAACATTGGAAGTACAGGCAGAAAAAAATAATCCTGTAAAATGTGCAGCATATCAGCAGAATGCGGATTATCTGGAATATGAAATCCGGTTATTATCACCGGTAATCTGTAAATCTGTCCACGGTCAGGAAGAAAGTTCAATGGACTATATTGAAGGTGCAAAGGTGCTGGGACATATTTTACACCGGATTACAGGAGCGGAACAGAAAGAAAAATTTTTAACAGCACTTTCTGATAATAAGCTGATATTTGGAAATGCGTATTTGTCCCATAAGGGAGAAAGGCTGACGGAAGTTCCTGCGTTTCTGTATGGGATAAAGAATGATAAAGTCCATTATAGAAATAAACTTTTTGATCCGGAGAGAAATGGTCAAAAGGACAAATCGACTGAAGACCATGTACAGCTCAATCAGATAAAGCACTGTTATGTCTGCATGCCACAGGATGGCAGACTTCAAAAATATGATGTGGAAATGGAAGAACGATACCACCACAGCAGACCGGAAGATAAATCTATCGGCAGAGCGGTAGACAGTACATCGTCAAAATTTTATCAGATTTCATCAATTAAGGCGGAACAGACATTTAAAGGATTTATCAGCGGCGAACCGGAATTTATCCGGGAAATTTATGAACTGTTAAAGAAAAGCAGTCAGGCATCATTTGGATATGCCAGAAATGCAGAATACGGTAACTGTGAAATCACAGTGACAAAGACAGCAGTGCAGAAGAAACCGGAAATGCAGTCTGTGAAGAAATTTTATCTCAAATTAAACGCACCTTTAATTTTATACAGCGAAAAGGCGATGTATACAACAGATGCGAAGGAACTGGTGAAAGAACTGTCGGCAGCACTGTGGCAGAATGAGAATATATTGGAAAATTCGGTTGAGAGCCGGTACATCAAGACAACATTTGTCGGTGGATACAATGTCACATGGGGGCTTAGAAAACCGACAGTAGGTGCATTTGACAAGGGAACGGTGATACAGTTTAAGGCAGAAAATGCAGTTGACATACCGGTGGGTACAATCTGGCTTGGAGAGCGTAACACAGAAGGATACGGTGAATGTGAACTGGCAGTTTGTGAGGAAGGTGCGTACTATGGCGAGTATGTACAGGAAACGCTGTCAGCAGTCAAAGGTCAGGATACAGCTGGGAAAATTAAGATTTGTACAGAACTGCTCGGCAAGGTTGCCTGCAATTTATTTGATGAATATCTGCATGCCTATGCCGCACACAAGGCAAAAGACCATGAAAAAGAATACGGCAGCTATTCTAAAGCAACGGTCAGCAATATGCAGATTATGTGCAGTGAAAGCAAGTCGTTAGAAGAGGTGAAGAGTACTTGCAAAGATCGATATGGTGAAAAAAGTGAGGAAAAAAAGAAGAAACTTGAGCAGGCAAAAAAGATTTGTGAAGCGGTAGAACGTGACAGTAAGGATATTAAGGATAAGTTTATGGAACAGTATCACATGTCTGATTTTGAATACAAGGATGACAAAAATATAGAAATGATATATTTAAGACAGTATTTAATTCAGTTAAAATACCGGTTAAGACAGAAGGAGGGCGTACCAGATGAGCAGTGAGAACAATAGTGTAAATAGCATTGTAAAGAGAATTTATATTGCCGCAGATGTGGAACTTGCATCTCCTTTATCAATATCTAACGGTACAGCGGAAAATACGGATTCGGATGTATTAAAAAACGCTTCCGGTGAAATCTTTATTCCGGGAACTGCCATAGCCGGTGCTATGCGCAATTACTTAGGACTGGATAAAAATAAGAACTGTGTATTTGGTTATGCAGATGGGGAAAACGGAAAGATGAGTTCACTGTTTATTTCAGATGCGTATATTCAAAAACTTGATATTAAAAATGACAAGAATAAAAAATACAGTATTTCTGTTCGTGACGGTGTAGGACTGACAGAAGGAAAGACTGCCATACCCGGAGCAAAATATGATTATGAAGTGGTTGAAACAGGAAAGACTGTTATCCGCATTGAAAAAGTCATTCGCACACAGGATGAAAATTCAGACGGAGTTGAAGAAATCCGGGAACTATTGTCAGCCGTACAGCAGGGAGCAATTCGCTTTGGCTTTAAGAAAAACCGCGGGTTGGGACGATTAAGAATCAACAAGGTGTATAAGTGGGAATTTGCTTCGGGCAAAGAAAATGCTGAGGACTGGGTCTGCTATTGCAGTGAAACAGAAGAAGAACGAAGAAAACGACCGGGCTGTCTTTGGAAGGACTGGGAAAAACAGGAGGTCAGCGCACAAAAATATGTTTCCATTACTATACCGTTAAAGCTTACCGGTGGAATCAGTATCCGTAAGTATTCAACCAGACCGGAAGAAGCGGATTTTGAACAGCTCACCATTCAGCAGATATTTGAAAATGGAGAGGAAAAGCAGAGTGTTCCTGTGATACCGGGGACAAGCTGGGCGGGTGCAGTCCGCAGCAGAACAAAAAAGTTATTAAAGGATTTAAACTGCTCCGAAGAAGCGGCGGAACGCATGATAAACGGCTGGTTTGGCTATGTTGACGTTAAAGCGGAAAAAGGTAAAAAAACAGCCCAGCAGTCCATGATTGTAATAGGCGAAAGTGTATTAAAAAATTCAGTTCCGCTTGTAACTACCAGAAATAAGATTAACCGTTTCAGTGCAGCAACCGTAGATGGTGCATTATATACGGAAAAAGCATATTTTGGCGGTGAAACGCAGCTGGAGATAAAAATCAGAAAAGATAAAGAGAACTGTTATCAGTTGCTGGCAGCAATGATTTCTTTGGTAGCTGCAGATATTGTCAGGGGATATTTATCTGTTGGCGGACAGACAGCCATCGGCCGCGGCATTTTTGAAGGAAACGGTCCTGTTACCGGTACGATAAATAAGCAGGATATGGAACTTTACAAAAAGCAGCTTGCGGCAATGATACAGGAAGGGGTGTGCTAGATGGACATTTACAGCTTAGAACAAATCGGACAGGCACCAAAGCAGGGCTGTCTGTTAATGTATACCAGAAAAAAAGTTATTTTTGAAAAATATGACTGTACCGGTACGGATATAAAAGAATATATTGTGCCAAAAGTAAATGTGGAAAAAGAAGATACAATACTGGAACTGCATTTATTTGATGCAGGCCGTGAATACCGGGCAGTTCAAAGCACGGCACACCGTACATATCCGGGTTCTGCAAAAGGAACAGCAGAATGTGTGGTAACAAAAGAGGAATCACAGAAAGATGACATTGATGAATATGTGGAAGATATTCTACTTGAAAAGAAATTTAAACAGGTTGGAAGCAGGATACGTGTCATCAATTATATGAAATACGATGACAACGGAATGGCAGAGATGTATAATTACCGTCTTGCACTGCCGGAAGAAAATGGGGGTGAAGGAGAATGAATTCGAGTCAAAGTAAAAATCAAACGAAAGAAAAGATTAATCCATATGAATTTATAAAATTACCGGATAAAAAGAGAAAACAATATGAGGATGAGGATAAACATACGGGGGTAATTGAGTATACGATTAAAACATATACACCTCTTTTTATTCCAAATTCCAGTACAGATAAGGCGTTTAAAATATCGGATGAGGTATTGCAGAAAAAATCGGAAGAACATAAATCATATGATTTTTATTCTTATACAATGCTTAATGAGAATGAAAGATATGATGAAATTTATCATCAGCCTGTCATTCCGGGAAGTGAAGTCCGTGGTATGGTAAGAAACTTATATGAAACGCTTACAGATTCATGTATGAGTGGTTTGTCAGAAAATGAAATACCGGAAGTGAGTCTGCCTAAAAAATTTCAAAAGAAATTGGCAGATGTAAAAATAGTAAAAGAGAGTACAATTGGAGAGTTGGCGGGAGAGTTTGCTCCTTGTAAGGATAAGAATAATATGTGTCCTGCATGTGCCTTGTTTGGTACAATTGGAGAAGGTATTGCATCTGCATCAAAACTTCGCTTTACTGATTTGACACCGTTGGAATATCAGGAAGATGCTAAAATGTACTATGATGAAAATGTAACATTGAATATTTTAGGTCAGCCAATGACTGGAAATACAAAAAAATATTTGAAGAAGCCGCAGGCAGAAACGGAATTTTGGAGCTATAATTATTATATTAGTAAAGCGGGCAAAGTGGTTTCGGAGCCGGGAGTATTATCAGGACGTAAATATTACTGGCATCATCGGAAATGTAGAAATTTGTCAAAAACACCGGGTGTAACTTCAAGTAAGGCAGATAATCAGAATTGTTCGGTTCGTCCGCTTAAATCCAACACCGTATTTGTTGGAAAAATATTTTTTGAAGATATTTCAGAGAAACAGTTAAGTGAATTAATCTGGATTGTAAACGGTGGTAATACAGATAATGTGCAAACCAGTAATGAAAAAAATAAAGTTGATATCTGTTATAAGCTTGGGCTTGCAAAACCATTAGGTCTGGGCAGTGTAAAATGCAGTGTAAACAGAGTAGTTGAAAGAGTTGTTGAACTTTGTGACGGCAGTATCCAGTATAAAGAAACAGATATTGCAGAAAAGTATATTGGACGTAATTACAAGGAAAACCGATTTAGTAAGACAAATCAAGATATAATTTTGGAATTATGCAATTACTATTCAAAGACAGGTGTTGAAATTGCATATACCAATAAAAAGGACAGTCCTGATAAAAGCAATAAATCATATGGCAAAAATAACAGAAGCGGACGGCAATACCGTAGATAAAGTTGGTATTGCGGATAAAGCAATGCGTGGTGTATATAGAAGTTCCTATATGCACCACCTGTTGTATAGATTACAGGAATATGAGGGATTATGAGCATTTTATACATTAATGATTACGGTGTTGTTGTCGGAATGTCAGACGGGCGGTGTAAGGCAACATTACAGGAGCAGGCGTCCCCCGTTAGACCCATTTAACTCAATGTTAAGTTTCGGGTATAGTATGCTTTTACGCGAAATACAGGTGAGCCTGGAAACACACGGATTAAATTCATACTTTGGCTTTTTTCATAGAGATGCAGAAAAGTCTCCGTCATTGGCATGTGATTTAATTGAAGAATGGCGTGCGGTTATTGTTGATGCAACGGTAATGAGCGCAGTAAATAAGCATATCATAAGGCGGGAACATTTTGAACAGGAAGACGGAAAACCGGGGATTTATTTTACAAAGGAAGGTGTGCGTATTTTTATCGAAAGAATGGAGCAGAAGTTAAGTACAAAAATACAGTATCTTCCATATATTGATTATCCACTGGATTTCCGCCATGCGATTGATATGCAGGCAGTACAGCTGATTAAGGCGATGGAAGCAGAGGATGCTTCGCTATATCAGCCGTTGTGGATTCGGTAAAAATTATATTTTTGCGATTGTATTTTAAATCAAAATCCTTTATAATAAATAAAGTAAGTTGCGGTAAAAATCGAATTTTACCGCGCACCGCATGAATACTGGGCTGGCGGGTATTTTGAATGAAATTTGCATAAGGAAAATCATCAAAATTCATTCTTCCCCGCAAACTGCCATTTTTGCCCGCATAAACACTGGGATTGCAGAGATGCTGTTTAGAAGGACACTAACCCCAAAGGGGATTGAAACTCTGTTTTAATGACGTCATAACGAATTGTATTGGTTTAGAAGGACACTAACCCCAAAGGGGATTGAAACTTTTATGAAAACTCCTTTCCATGGTATCATGTAGGTTTAGAAGGACACTAACCCCGAAGGGGATTGAAACTTTCCACCCTTTGTGCGACTCCACTAACACTATGATTGTTTAGAAGGACACTAACCCCAAAGGGGATTGAAACTGTGTTAAAAACGACATCACAATCTTCTTCAGATTGTTTAGAAGGACACTAACCCCAAAGGGGATTAAAACTCTATAACCTGGTTATCAGTGATCTGATACTTAATTAAAAGTAGAACAGCTAAGGGGGATATGGGATTGGTAGATTTTTTTAAAGTGGATGAAAAAGTGGCAGATGATAGTATTCTGGTGCTGATTATTTATGATATTGAGAATAATAAAAAACGGACTAAACTGGCAAAGCATTTGCAAAGATATGGATTTCGTGTGCAGAAATCAGCCTTTGAAGGCATTATAAAAGAGAATAAGTATGACAAGCTGGTAAAAGAGCTGGCAGTCTATGGAAGTGATAAAGACAGTGTGAGAATTTATAAAATCAGGGGAAGCAGTGAAGTTGTTATATACGGTAATGATAAAGTGGAAAGACTGCCAAAAACAATTATTGTGTAAATTGTAAAATACACTATTAATAATACTCAACCCGCTTTTTAAGGGAGTCTATAATATCCTTTCTAAGGGATTCCGGTTCTAATACAACGGCGGCTCTGCCATATCCGTAAATCCATGAGCGGAAGCGGCTTAGACCGTAAACTTTGTCTTCATAATAAAGCCAGTCGCCTTTTTGGGTCAGTTTTCCGTTTGTACGGCAGGCAAGCTGTTTTTTGACTTTCTCATGTACATTTGCAGCATTGAAAAATTTTACTTTTACATCGGCAATTTCTTTAGAAGCGCATGAAAAGTTATTTCCCCATACATTCGGTGCAATTTGATTCATATGATTAATTAATTCGGTTTCCTTGTTGTTGTGAATAGTTTCATCTGTTGTTTCTAATGAAACGATACAGTCAAGGCGGTGTACTAAAAGAATATTGCAGTTATTACGGATAGAAAGTACACTGTAGAGATTTTCATCTGCATCGTAAACGATTTTGACAGGACGGAAGATAAAACGTAAGACCATTTTTTCCCGTCGGCTGTAATATTTCATATATAAGCAGCGGTGACAATCAATGGCAGTATTGATTTTAAACAGTAAATCATTTAAAGAATTATTATAATTGTGCGTATAAAGATAGCTGTCTTTTATTGCATAAGTATCGGCATAGGTTTTCTTCAAACGGTCGAATACAGACAGGGAATCCGTTTCATCGGAATAAAAGGACTGTAAAGCGGCGGCTTCGTCAGGAGTAAGGGGCAGTGTCCAGGTATTTAGAGTGTCTGCGTCAGTATCGTAAAAAATGATTGGAACGGCATCGAGGATACCGTCTGTGATCAACTGTTCAAATTCCGGGATTGAATCATTGACGGGAATGGCATCCATATAATTATCGTATAATTCATGCAGCGGGTAAGTATCGCAGATTTTCTGATATTTGGGGCTTTTATCATAAAAAAGAACGGCAAGTTCATTTTTATCACTGTTTTTAACAAGGTTCATACTGCGCTGCCATTGAAAAATTGTCAAAAAATCATTTCGTACAATTTTGGCTGGGATTTGTGTGTTTTCACAAATTTGCTGCATGGATATGCCGTTATCGGAGCGGTCAGTATAATCCATGCTGGCAGACAGCAGTGAAAAATATTCCTGGATACGGGCATATGGGTTATGATGATTCATGGTTTGTTTCCTCCTGATAAAGTCGTTGTGTTTCAGTGACGGAGTAACGCATTTTATCTCTTAGTTCTTCAGGTTCAAGAACACGCACTCCAAAGCCGAAGCGGCGCAGATAAGAAGCAAAATCATCCAGTCCGCTGACTTTGTCTTTGTAAATAAATTTTTTGCCGTTTCGTTCAATCGAAGCATTTGGGCGCTGTTTTTTTAACGAATTGATTTTTTGCTCAATGTTTCCGAAATTATCAAATTCAATCGTGACGTCATAAGGCTTATCAATTGATATACTGAACATATTTTGAAACATTTCCAGAAAAACAGTATCATGATAGCATGGATTTTCAAAGATTTCTTCTTCTGCGGCTTCAATGCGTTTCAGATTTAAAATGCGGTGGCGCAAAGATGTATTTGTAGTTTTTTCAGAGTAAACATCACCAATCAGATAAACCTGGTCTTTTTCTACATTATAGATCATTATGCCAACAGCAAAATCCAGCGTCTGCATACCTTCTGTTCGTGAATGATAGCGGATTTTAAGCAGCTTGTGTTTGTAATCACAGGATGTAATAATTTTTAAGGTATCGGCAAGTGTCTGTAAACCGTCATATCGTTTTCCGTAAATGAGATAGTTTTTTAAAGACGGAAGCTGGTCATCAAGGCTGCCAAGCAGGATATTGGTTTTGGCATAGAGTGATTTTAATTCGTCAAAGTAAGGTGTACCACTCGGAATATTGGATAAATCGGTATTCAGATTGGATATAAAGTCCTCATTACAGGTGATATTAAGCGGAATATTTTTTCCGGTAAGCCGGTATGTCCCATTGCCGGCATTAAATTCAATGTCGCCGTCTTCTTTTAATTCTTTAATCAGTTCATAAAATTTGGTCTGACCGACATCAAGCGGTGTTCCGTCAGGATTTTCATCGCCGGTGCCGGAAATAAGCGTAAATTTTCCGGCAAAGGATTCCTTTGGAACAGGTTTTGCCTGAAGCTCCCGTACAATCTGATATTTTCTGAGAATATCCAATGTAAGCGGTTCATAGCTGCTTTCTTCGGAAGAATGCCGGACAGAGTAATAGGTCAGGCGGTTTTCACAGCGCTTCTGAAATTCAATACCGGTATCTTCCAGTCGGTGAATGTAATTGTTGACGGAAATACGGTTGCAGTTTAAAAGTGTCATCATCTGTGGGATAGTCAGCTCTTTATTTTTCTCAAATGCTTCCTGCAATGTTTTTATCGCGTTTAAAGTCTTTTTTGACATAGGAATCCCCGTTTCTTAAATGTATTTTACCGGTACTGTCTGCTTTCACCCGGAAAGAAACAGGCAGACAGCGGTATGAGTTGTACAAAAAATGCGAAATACAAGTGCTTATACTGTGTTTATCGGTTGGAAACAATGAAAAATAAAGTGAACAAAGGAATTTTAGGAGGAAAAAGCAATGAAAAAAGTGAAAGTAGAAAATAATATTTTTGTCGTAGCAAGAAACTCAGCAAAGAAAGGAAAGTTAGATTATTATATGCAGCTGCCGGATAAGACAGAGTGTTATATGTTTACGAGAAATTTTTCGGCACAGTGTTACAGTATTTGCAGAGCCGGTGTTCCGGTGAACAGTCTGTTACATACCAGAAGCAGAAACAGGGCGGTAATGAAGCTTGCCAGACATATGAATTTTATGATGCCGTACTTTGTAGAGTATTTTGATTTAAAAGCAGCATGACACGAGTTGTACAAAAAATGCGAAACAGTAAAGAATAGAATAAAAGCATAGCAAACGACGGGTTCATTTGGAGGAAAAAGTTATGGAAAAGAAAAAGATTTATGAAACAATGGAAAACGATGTAATGAACACAGAACTGAATGAAGAAACAAAGAGCAGAATGCTTAGAAACATTATGAATTTAAAAAATGAAAAGATGAATATTATGATTGTCGGTGCGACAGGCTGCGGAAAAAGTTCGACCATTAATGCCCTGTTTGATACAGAAATTGCGAAGGTGGGTATAGGGGCAGATCCCGAAACAATGGAAATTAAAAAGTATGAACTCGACAACCTGATTTTATGGGATACACCGGGCTTAGGTGACGGAAAGGAAGCAGATAACAGGCATGCAAAAAACATTATTCACAAGCTGGCAGAGGTAGATGCGCAGGGCAAAGCGCTGATTGATCTGGTATTGGTGATTCTGGACGGAAGTACAAGGGATTTAGGCACGTCTTATGAACTGATTAACAATGTGATTATTCCGAATCTGGGGAGCGGTAATGAAAACAGAATTACTCTAGGGAATATGTTAAAACCTAC
>JABLTL010045556.1_pt1 | contig 11111 bp, 9 predicted proteins | sample 7160151 | NCBI WGS metagenome assembly JABLTL01 (sample SAMN14651223, study PRJNA627086) | human gut metagenome | isolation source: feces | host: Homo sapiens
AATAAATTATTTTTAAATGATTTATGAGACAGCCCCTTTTTATATATGAAAAACTAGAATATTAAGCTTTATTTTATATTTATCTTTAATTTCTAAACGCAATCTTGTAACACAATTATCAATAGAAATAATATTTTCTTTTCCACCTAAACCTTCTAAGATAATTTCAGCCATTGGTGCCTTAAAACTTAATACCCAGTCTACAAATCCTGCTCTTACAGGAAGTACTGTACATATTACGGCAGAAATTCCACTTAATACTGCATGTATAAAATATAGTCCTGGTGCTAAGAAACATAAAGGCAAATTCTAACGGCTCAGTAACACCTGTAAAGAATGCCGAAATTGATCCTGCAAGTAATAATCCATATACTACTTTTTTTCTTATTCTTCTTTTCACAATGATACATTGCTAAAGCTCCTGCTGGTAACTTAACAGATTTAAATTTATTATAACAAGCAGCTCCAATAATCCCTACTAAAATACCTGTAAACTGAGTCTGTATCTTACCAAAGGCTGCTGGTACTTCAGATACATCTACACCTTTAAACATGGCAACAGCAGTAGTTGATAATAAAGTAGTCATCATCAACCATGAAACAAGACCTGCAAGACCTGCTGTCCCATCATTATCATCTGACATCCCAATACCTACACCTATAGCAAAAAGAATTCCCATATTGTCTATTAGAGCACTACCTGCCTTAATCATAAAAGCAGCTATTAAATTATTAGCTCCCCACCCTGCTGGATCTATCCAATATCCTATTCCCATAAGTATACTGGCAACTGGTAAACATGCTACTGGAAGCATTAATGATTTACCTAGCTTTTGCAAATATTTCATGATAATAATATTTCCCCTTTTTTCTTTTGATAAGATAAAAATTATCTTTCAGTATAAACTTCTTTCCCTTTGACAAATACCTTCTTTATTGTTATATTTTCATCAAATAACAATAAATCTGCATCATAACCTTCTTTTATAGAACCTTTATAACTATGAACATTACAGTGTTTTGCTGGATTATATGTAGCCATCTTTACTGCTTCATATAAAGGTATTCCGCAATTTTTATATACATTAGCAACAGCTTTATCAATGGTTAATACTGAACCAGCTAAGGCTCCATTTTTAAGTCTAGCAGCACCATTTATCACTTCAACATCTTGACCACCTAAAGAATAACAACCATCTCTCATGCAGCAAGCCATCAATGATGATATTTTTCATATGCTTAATAATTGTATCTATATCTTGAATAAGTAAATATATCTAAAAAAATGATACCTCACAAATTTTTTAAATCATTTATGAGGTATCACTCTTAATATTTATATTAAATTAAGCACTAATTATATTTTTCACTTCATTATAATATTTTTCAACCTTAGACAAAATTTCTTGTTCTTGTGCTAAATTAGCTACATGAGCTAACGATTCTTTAACACCTTTTTCAGAAATTAGGCTTTGAAGTTCTACACTTTGACTATCTTCTTCATTATTATAATTAAGAGCAGCTCCAACTCCTAATAATAGATTGTCTATGTCTAAATTAAAACTCTTTGCTGTCATTAGAGGTTTAATTAATCTGTCATTTTCATTTAATTTTCTTAAAGGCTCTCTTCCAACTCTAGCTACATCATCCTTTAAATATGGATTTTTAAATCTTCCAATTATCTTATCTATATATTTAAAATGCTCTTCTTTATCAAAATTATATTTAGCTATAAGTCCTTGTCCACTTTCTATCATGGCCTTTTTAACTAAATCGTGGATAACTTCATCTTTTATGCTTTCATCAACAGTATTATAACCTTTTAAATATCCAAAATAAGCTGTTATTGCATGTCCAGTATTTAATGTAAATAATTTTCTTTCTATATATGCCATTAAATTATCAGCTAAATTCATTCCATATATTTTAGGAATTTCACCTTTAAATGCTTTTTCTTCTACATTCCATTCATAGAAATTTTCCACAACTACATCTAATATATTTTCACTTTTAACTGGTGGTACTATTCTATCCACTGAGCAATTAGGGAAACCTACATATTCATTTAAATAAGCTATCTCTTCTTCATTTAAATATTTTTTAACTTCTTCTTCTAATTGTGAACTTGCTTTTATTGCATTTTCACAAGCTACTATATTTAAATAACTAGTTACACCTGTTATCTTTCTTAACTTAATTCCATTAGCTATAGTTGATGCTATTCTTGGCAATACTACAGGACCTACAGCAGTTGTAATTATATCTGATGTTCTAATTTCTTCTAATATTTCATCACTTGTTGATATAACACCACTAATGTTTTCTACTTTTTCATCTTTACATTCAACATCCATTATATGAATTGTATAACATTTATCTTCATTAATCTTGCTTATTATCTCTTCGTTAACATCTGCAAATACTACATGATATCCTGATTTAGATAATAAAGCTCCTATAAATCCTCTTCCTATGTTTCCAGCTCCAAATTGAATCGCCCTTTTCATATTATTTTCCTCCATTTACTTTAATAATTTATACAATTAATTATTTATTAAATACTTTTAATATATCATTTACATCATATGTCTTTCTTAACTTTTCTACTAAACCTTCATCTTCTAATGACATTGCTATATTAGATAATATAGTTAAATGTTCATCTCCAACACCTGCAATACCCACTACTAAGTAAGCTACTTCATCACCAAATTTAATTCCATTCGGATATTGAAGTACTGCTATTCCTGATTTCTTTACTTCTTTTTTAGCTTCTCCAACACCATGTGGTATAGCAACTCCCATCCCTATATATGTTGAAACTATTTCTTCTCTTTCAAGCATAGCTTGGATATATTCTTCTTTCACATAGCCTTCTTTTGCAAGTATTTCACCTACTCTCTTTATTGCCTCTTCCTTTGAAACACTTTCTAAACCTAAAACTAAATTATTTTTATTAAATATTGAAGTTTCTTTTGCTTCTACAATTTCATTAGTTGCTGCTACTTCTTTTGCAACTTTAACATTTCCATTTGTTCTTGCTTGTAAACTATTAAATAATTCATCTAACTTTTTATCTTGTAAGAAGTTTTCTATAAATACATGTTCAGCTTGTGTTGAATTCTTCTTTGCTCTTTCAATTAACTTAACATGACTTACAACTAAATCAGCATCACTTGGTATAGTATCTACTGAAGAATTTGTAACTTCTATATTTAATCCTAATTTCTTTATTCTATTTCTAAATTTTGTAGCACCCATTGCACTTGATCCCATTCCAGCATCACATGCAAATACTATTTTATTTATAACATCTCTTTTAATTACATCAACATTACTTTCTAAGTTGCTCTCTTCTTTAGTTTCATCTTCCATATTATTTGCTACTTTTTTTACTAAAGGTGCTGCTACTAGGAATGAAACTGCTGTAGCTACTAAAATTCCTAAAAGTACTCCTAACATTTCACCTTTTGGTGCTAAAGCTAATATTGCAAATATACTTCCTGGTGATGGTGTTGCAACTAAACCTACTTTAAATATTGAAAATACTAATATTCCTGCCGCACTACCTGCTATTGGTGCTAAAAGTAATAATGGATTCATTAATACATATGGGAAATAAATTTCGTGAATCCCACCTAAAGCATGAATTATTGCTGCTCCTGGTGCTGACTCTTTCATTGCACCTTTACTACACATCCAATATGCTAATAACACTCCAAGTCCTGGTCCTGGATTTGACTCTAATAAGAACATTATTGATTTACCCATATTTTGAGCTTGTTCGATTCCTATTGGTCCTATAATTCCATGATTGATTGCATTATTCAAGAATAAAACTTTTGCTGGTTCTATAAATATTGATACTAAAGGTAATAACCCTTTACTTATTATAAATTCTACTCCACCTTTTAATACCCCTGTCATCATAACAACAAATGGTCCTACTGCATAGAATCCCACTATTGCAAGTATCATACCTATTATTCCAACTGAAAAGTTATTAACTAACATTTCAAACCCTGCTGGTACTTTACCTTCAACTGCTTTATCAAACTTTTTAATAATATATCCACTTAATGGACCCATTATCATAGCACCTATAAACATTGGAATATCAGCTCCAACAATAACTCCCATTGTTGCTATTGAACCAATTACTCCACCACGAACTCCAGCTACTACTTTACCACCAGTGTATCCAACTAATATTGGTAAAAGATATTTTAACATTGGATCAACTAGTCCTGCTAATTTTTCATTTGGAAACCATCCACTGGCAATAAAAAATGCTGTAATAAATCCCCAAGCTATGAATGCTCCTATATTAGGCATTACCATACCACTAAGAAACTTTCCAAACTTCTGAATCTTTTCCTTCATATTTATTTTCCTCCTAAACTTGATAGCATATTTATCTATAAGCTGTATTTGAAATTTTAATCTATCGCTTACAAGTTTATTTTATTTTATATATACGTTTACATCAACAAATTGATAATTACAACTTGTCCTTAATATTAGTGACAAATTATTTTTTTAACAATACCTTATATTTTGTCACTAATAAAGCAATGTTTTTAGTTATAAATTAAATAAAAGGTTAAGCACATATAATAATTATGCTTAACCTTTTATTTATTATTTTATTATTCAACTGTAACAGATTTTGCTAAGTTTCTTGGTTTATCTATATCGCAACCTTTTTCACTTGCTACATAATAAGCTATTAATTGCAATTGAACCGCTCCTAAAATAGGTGCTATCATATTAGAAGTTCTAGGAATTCTTAATACTTTATCAAATACTGTTAAATCTAATTCTTCATCTTCATAAGCAATTGCAATTATTTCAGCTCCTCTAGATTTAACTTCTCTTATGTTGCTAATCATTTTATCTTTTAATTGACTTTGAGTTAATGCTGCTATAACCTTTGTTCCAGGTTCAATTAATGCAATTGTTCCATGTTTAAGTTCACCACCAGCATATGCTTCAGAATGAACATAAGATATTTCTTTAACTTTTAATGCACCTTCTATAACTAGTGCATAATCAGCTCCTCTACCTAAGTAGAATAAATCTGTTTCTTCCGCTAATATTTTACTTACTTCAGCAACTTGTGATTTCATTTCAAGCACCGCTTCAATTTTTTCAGGTAAACTTAATAAAGATTCTTTAAGTTCCTTTTCCACATCTTTATCTAAAATTCCTTTTAAGTCAGCAAAATACATTCCAAGTAAATTCATTACTACAACTTGAGTTGTATATGCTTTAGTAGATGCAACAGCAATTTCTGGTCCTGCCATAGTATAAATTACATTATCAGCTTCTCTTGAAATACTGCTTCCAACAACGTTAGTTACTGCTAAAGTTTTAGCTCCTACTTTCTTAGCATCTCTTAAAACTGCTAAAGTATCAGCTGTTTCTCCAGATTGACTTAATGTAATTATTAAAGTTTTATTAGTTACTAATGGTTCTCTATATCTAAATTCTGAAGCTATTTCAACTTCAACTGGAATTTTAGCTAATTTTTCTATGGCTACTTTCCCCATTAATCCAGCATTATAAGCTGTACCACATGCTATTATATAAATTCTATCAATTTCATTTAATTCTTCTAAAGTTAAATTGAAATCTTCAAATTTAACTTTATCATTTAATAAAACTCTTCCTGTCATTGTATCTCTAATAGCCTTTGGTTGTTCATGAATTTCTTTTAACATAAATGAATCATATCCACCTTTTTCAGCTGCATCTTCATTCCATGTTACTTTATAAATTTCTTTTGATATTTTCTCTCCATTTAAATTAAATACTTCTGCACTATTTTTAGTTATAACAACAATTTCTTTATCTTCTAAAAGATAGATATCCCTTGTATAATTTAAAACAGCTGGAATATCTGAAGCTATAAATTTTTCATTATCTCCAAGCCCAACTATTAAAGGGCTATCTTTTCTTACTGCTACTATTTTATCTGGTTCATTACCACAAATTACTCCTAAAGCATAACTTCCCTCTAATCTTTCTATAGTTTTAGCTACTGCCTCAAATAAATCACCATTGTAATAGTAATGAATTAAATTTGGTATAACTTCTGTATCTGTAGCTGATTTAAACTCATATCCTTTATCTTTTAAGAATTTAGTTAATTCAGCATAATTTTCAATTATACCATTATGAACTACAGTTATATCTCCTTTTGAAGCTTGGTGAGGATGTGAATTAATATCTGATGGCTCACCGTGAGTGGCCCATCTAGTATGTCCAATTCCTATTGTTCCTTCAGCAGGATTATTTTCTAATTCTCTTGATAGATTAGCTAAACGTCCTTTGTGTTTAACTATTTCTACTTCACCATTATTAATTACAGCTATCCCTGCTGAATCATAACCTCTATACTCAAGCTTAGATAATCCTTCTATTAAAAAATCTGTTGCATTTTTATTTCCAACATATCCTACTATTCCACACATATTAAAAATCTCCCTTACATTTATAAAAATAATTTTACTTCTTCAAGACTCTGTTCTAACATAAATTTAATACAGAGGTATAATGTTCTCAGAAATCAAAAATCTTAAATGAAGGTTGTATACCCAATTGAATTTGTTCTAGAAATCACTTTCTAGGTTTGTCAATCTTTAACAGTAGCATACAAGTACTGTGGGGCATCCGCCGAAAATCTCGATATTCCCCAACCTCGTCAACTTAGTAAATGTTTTAATTTATTTACTAAGTTCTGGCGCTTTTATTATTTTTTTAAAAATTTTTCTTCTATAATTCTCACCAACTTATTTAAAATTTTATACCTCTCGTTTAAAATTATATCATATCAATAATATTTTTGCATTAATATTTTTATATCAAATAAACCATATAATTGTAAATAATCAAATAATTAATAAAAGGAGAATACAATATAATGAATTTATTGCCACTAGGCTCTATAGTAGTTTTAAAAAATGGTTATAAAAAACTTATGATTATTGGTAGAAAACAAATACAACAATCAGAAAATAAAATCTGGGATTACTTAGGTGTATTATATCCAGAAGGTTATTTAGGATTAGGATATACATTTTTATTTAATAATACTGATATACAGCAAGTTATTTTTAAAGGATATCTAGATTTAGAAGAAGATGCTTTTAAATTAGCTTTAAAAAATTTAAATAAGTAGATATAATAAACTTAGATAAGAAATATCCTTTATCTAAAAATTATAGCTTATTTTAGGAGATATTTAATGAAAAAAAATGCTTTAACATTAAGACAAAAGAAAATAATAGAAATTTTAACCAGTCCTAATAATACTGATTTTATAACAATTTCTAATATTGCAGAAAAATTAGGATTAAGCAATAGAACTGTATTAAGGGATATGCCTAATGTGGAGAAATGGCTTTATGAAAATGACTTTAATTTTATAAAAAAACCAGGAGTAGGTCTAATTATTGATGAAAGTTTAGAAAACAAAGAATTTATATTAGAACTACTAGAATTTGAAAATATAAAAAAAGAATACACTAAAGAAGAAAGAAAAAGAATAATATTAGGAGAATTAATACTTAATAAAACTCCATTAAAATCATATTATTTTACTTCAAATTTAAAAATATCTGAAGGAATTTTAAATAGCGATTTATATGAATTAGAAAATTGGTTAAATCAATTTAATATTAAAATTATAAAAAGACAAGGTGTTGGAATTTATTTAGAAGGTTCTGAAGAAAATTATAGAAAAGTATTATCAAATATTTTATATAGTGCTATAGGACAAAATAAAATTATAGATTTATTAGGTAATAATAATGAAATAGATAAAAATCTTAAGGATTTAACATTGGAAAATAAATTACTAGATTTTGTAGAGGAAGACTTAATAAAAGCTATTCAAAATGTACTAAATAATATAGAGAAAAAATATGAATTTAAGTTATCAGATAATTCCTATATAGGACTAATAATACATTTAACTTTAGTAATAAAGAGATTGCAAAATGGCGATACAATAATTATGGATAAAGATGTTTTATTAGAATTAGAAAATATGGATGAATTTAAAATAGCAAAAAAAATTGCTAATAATTTATCTAAAGAATTAGGTATAGAAATATCAAGAGATGAAATGGGATATATCACCATGCACATTAAAGGTGCAAAATTATCACTAAATAAAATTGAAGATAACATAGATTTAAATAATTTGGATATTAGAAAAATATCAAGTACTATTATTGCCAGTATAGAAAACGATTTCCAAATAGATATAATAGATAAAGATAAATTAAATAGAGATTTATCTAATCATTTAGTTCCTGCTATAAGTAGGTTAACCATGAATCTTAATATTAGAAATCCATTGCTTGATAGTATTAAAGAAAAATATTATGAAATTTTTAAAGCTTGTGAAAAAGCATGTGAAATACTAAAAAATATAGTTAATATCTCTAAGATATCAGAATCTGAAATTGCATACATAACATTACATTTTGCAGCTGCAATACAAAGAACTTTAGAACAAGAAAAAATAATAGCTGTAGTAGCATGTCCATCTGGCGTTGGGACATCTAGGCTTTTATCAAGTGATATACAAAGATCATTTAATAATATAATCATTAAAGATAGAATTTCTATTATTAATATAGACATTGATAGTTTAAAAAATCAAGGTATAGATTGTATAATTTCTACTGTAAAATTAGATATAGATTATAAATGTATATCAGTAAATCCATTGTTATCAGAAGATGATAAATTGAAACTAAAAAATTTTACAAAAGAAATATTGGATAACAAAATAAATATGGTATCTAAAAAAGCTGAAAAAAAAATATTTGGAAAAGAAGAAATACAATTAATATCTAATTTAGGTGATATTATTATTAATCTGTTATCAAATATAATTTTGAAAGAAGTGAAAACGGTTTTAGATATAAATGATTTAATTTATGTGTCCAGTAAATTATTTAGCGATAATGAAGAAGATAGAATAAACATAGAAAATAGATTATTACAACGTGAAAAATTAGGAACTACATATCTGAAAGGATATGACTTAATGCTTTTACATTGTAAAAGTGATGTAATTAAAGAATGTAAATTTGGAGTAATTCAACTAAAAGATGAATTACTAATAGATGGAAAAAAAATTAAATCTGCAATGCTTTCTTTATTACCAGAAAATGCAAAACAAATAGAATTAGAAGTTATGAGTGAAATAAGTTGTGAATTAATAGAAAATCTGTATTTTTCAGAAATAATAAAAACAGGAAGTATTCATGATATAAAAAGAGAAATTGAAAAAAAACTTACTTATTTTTATAAAAATAAAGTAAAATCAACTATTAAATAAAGAATATGGATGTCGCATTAAAAATCACCGCAATATATTGTATTGTTTATTCTTAATGCGACATCCCCAGATTCTTTGTTATATATTTTTTGCTTCAACTAACTTTATTTTCATTTCACATTTGCTTTTATTTATTACATATTTATACGCTGGAATAAGAAATGCATCAGCAAAAATCCATGCTACTGGACTTGCTAAACATACTGCAACATAGCCAAAAATAGGAACTAAGATAAATCCACATAATGCTCTAGCAATCATTTCACACACTCCTGCTAATATAGCAAAAGTTGAATATCCCATTCCTTGGATAGTAAAACGTACTACATTTACTATGCATAAAGGAATATAAAAAGCTGCTACGATAATTAAATTTTCACTTACCTTTGCAAGTATTTCTATTTCATTTTCATTTACGAAAAGAAGGGCTAAGCTCTTGCCAAAAAAAACAGATATCATTAAAGCAACAATTGAATAAACTGAACCAATTATCATACTCTTCTTTATGCCTTCACTTATACGTTCTAATTTACCAGCACCAATATTTTGTCCTGTATATGTAGCCATTGTAGACCCTAATGCATCAAATGGACAACATAAAAACATAGAAATTTTTCCTGCTGCTGTTACTGCTGCTACAATTATAGATCCAAGACCATTTACTGCTGCTTGCAGTATGACGCTTCCTATAGCAGTAATAGAATACTGTAGCCCCATAGGTACTCCCATATAACATAATCTTCTTATGCAATATCCATCAATCTTCAATTCATCACTTTCAAATTTTAGAACTGAATATTTTTTTCTCATATATATTAAACATAATATACCTGATACAGCTTGAGCTATAACTGTTGCCCAAGCAGCACCAGTTACTCCCATATGCATATAGATAATTAAAAATAAGTCTAAAATTATATTTATTATAGATGATATTATCAAAAAGAAAAGTGGCGTTTTACTATCACCTAGTGATCTTATAATTCCAGATAACAAGTTATATAAATAAGTTGCTGGTATACCTAGAAAAATCACATATATATAGCTATAAGCCCCTTGAATTATATCTTCTGGTGTTCTCATGGCTATTAAAATTTGTCTACAAAACACACAAACTATCAATGTCATGACTACTGAAAATACTATAGCTAAAAAACCACTATTAAAGACGTACTTACGTAGTTTTTTAAAATTTCCTGCTCCAAATTTTTGTGCCACCGGTATGGCAAACCCATTGCAAACACCCATACAAAAACCAATTATCATAAAATTTATTGACCCAGTAGACCCTACAGAAGCTAATGCACTTACCCCTAAATATTTACCTACAATAATTGTATCAACCATACTATAAAACTGTTGAAATAACATTCCTAATAATAACGGAATTGCAAAGCCTAAAATAATATTGAAAACATTTCCTTTGGTCATATCTCTCATTTCACTTTTTCTCATAACCCATAACCTCTCTCTTTATATTTTCCTTAATTTTTATTACTCCAAAGATATATTATTATATAATGTCTACAATTTCCATATATTTCACATAATTATTTTTTACAAAATTTTACTATATTTTCGCAAATTTCTTTTTACTCTTCCACCTCATAGTAGATAACTTTGTCATTAACTAGTGGTTCTAGTACTAAGCCTACAAACTGACTTTCACCATTAAGTTATTGAATATAGTAGTCACACATAAAAATCCAGATATACAATTATTTAAGTATATCTGGATTTATTAATTTTAATT
>JABLTL010111577.1_pt1 | contig 11090 bp, 10 predicted proteins | sample 7160151 | NCBI WGS metagenome assembly JABLTL01 (sample SAMN14651223, study PRJNA627086) | human gut metagenome | isolation source: feces | host: Homo sapiens
GACTTGTTTTGTGATTTCTTTCCTTATAAATCACAAAACTGGCAGCGCCATCAGGCGATGCCTTCCTGATTGAAATCAAAGATTTTAATCAGGAAATAGTATCAGAATTTGCCCCCGCGCGCGGAGGGTAAATCGCGCACGGGGGCAGTCTGGCGTTGCTCAGAGGCCCTTGTCTACCGTTTCATAGGCGTCTGCAAGATGCTTTCTTGCGGCCTTGAGCCAGGCTTCATTTTGTATTCTGACGGCCTGCCCGTCATCGAGAAGCTTCTGCGTGTCCGCAGGCTTCGGCGTCCCGCCGGTGACGGCTGCGTTGAGGCTTGCCAGCGGGTCGAGCATGTTGTTGATCTGCTCCTGCGTCCGATCGACCTCAATGCCGAGCATCTTGACAGAAGACTGCTTCATCAGTTCCGGCGTCATGTTTTCCACGCGCAGACGGTCTTCGTCCATCAGCGTATGGATCATATTGCCCACAATATGGTGCGTTTTGACAAACGGTTCCCCGACCTCCATGGTCAGCTGCTCGGCCATATGGGTTGCGGCGGTGAAGCCGTCTCTTGCGCGAAGGTAGGCGACATCTTTGCGGATCTTCGTGTGATCCAGGGCCATGCGCAGGATCTTCATGCTGCCGACGACATTCTCCAGATTCTTGCTGAATGCGGGGTAATAGTCAAATATCGTATGATCCGGGAACATGGTGACGGAGCCTGCGCTGGTCATGGCATCACTCAGGTAGGAATAGAAGTGCGAGGCGCGTGAACGCAGCGTGCTGCCGGGATCGTAGTTCTTCTTCTGCGGCATGATCGAGGAACCGGAGCAGACGGCGGCGTCGCCGTCGAGAATGTTGCACTCGGCGCTGGAGAAGAAGGCAAGGTCGCTGCCGACACGGCCGAGCGTTGTGTTGAGAATGGCCATGTCGGAGATGAGCTCCAGAAAATAGTCTGCCGCGGCATTGGCGACCGTGGTGTTCTCCAGCGTTCCGTCGAAGCCGAGCAGCTCTGCCACGCGGTATTTGTTGAGATGGAATGCCGTGCCGATACCGGCGGCCGCGCCCATCGGGCATTTGTTGATGGTCGCGTAAGCGTGGCGCAGACGTTCCAGATCGCTTTCCAGATAAGCGTGGATGGTCATCAGATAGTGCGCCCATGTACCCGGCTGCGCGGGCTGGCCATAGGTGTAGAAGGGGATGATGGTATCCAGATTCTCGGATGCGTGCTTTTCAATGGCCTTCTGCGTTTCAACAGCCTCTTCCATCAGATGCAGCGCAGCTTCACGCAGGCTCATGCGCCAGAGCGTGAAGTAAATGTCGTTCCGGCTGCGGCCGACGTGAAGCTTGCAGGCTGTATCCATTCCAATCTCTTCATAGAGCGCGTTTTCATAGTAAAAATAGATGTCCATACCCGGCGCGGCGTTTTTGAACCGCTCCATGGTCTCTCTGGCCTGTACGCTGACAAGGCCGCGGTCAATTTTCTGATAGTCTTCCTTGCTCAGAAGATTCTGTTCGACCAGCATCATACCGAACGCACGGTTGAGCCACGTCTGGTACCAGGCGCGCTGTTCAAAATCGGCAAGACCTTCCTCGCGATTGGCCTGCATGAAATAATTCAATAATTCGTCCAATGTTATTTCTCCATTCTGTATGTGTTAAGCTGTCAAACGCTTCTTTTGCAGCTTGTCCAGGCATTTTATAAAAAACTGCAGCAGCCCGCCGCTGAGCGCCAGACTGGCCAGCGTTCCCCAGCCCCAGGTCCCGCCGAGCGTCCAGCCGATTCCAAACCACAGCGCGTCAGAAATCATCCGCGCCGCACCGATTGGAATACCGGTTCTGCGGCAGAGGCACAGCATCACAATTTCCACACAGCTCCCGCCGCGCCCGGGCCGGAGATAAATGGCTGCACCCAGACTGGAAAACACAATACCCGCCAGCATGAAAATCACACGCACGGAAAGATCTTCCGGTGCAGCCGGAATGACCAGCGCCCAGAGGTCAATGAACACACCGCTGACCAGAGAGGTTACGACTGTGGCCAAACCGATGGAACGCCTGTCCAGCAAGAGCCCGAGCAGCAGAAAAATGGCGCAGACGCTCCAGATTGCTGTCCCGAGACTCACATGAAAAATTTTACAGATGCCTTCGTCTACCATAAAGATGGGGGCGACCCCCATCGCACTGCTGAACAGCAGCTTTGAACCAAGTGCGCCGACTATTGAGCCGCCCAGAATGACCGCCAGGTCCTTCAAAAGCTGTCTGGTATTCAGCTGTTTCTTTTCCACGGATTACAAGACTCCTTGCTGCGTTGGTGTTCCCCGCAGGGGAGCCGCCAGCGCGGCCCCCCTGCGGATAGAAAGGAAGGATATATGTACGGGAAATGGAATCAGGCGGCGGCCTTCTTCTCCTTGGCGTTGAAGTAGATCGAGCCGAAGACGTTGATGACCAGGCTGAGGGCCGCGGCATACATGTTGCCGATGGCGCCGACGCCGACGACATAGACAAAGTAAATGTCGAGGCAGACGCTCACGATCACGGACAGAACCATTGCGATGGAAGTAGCCTTGTCATTGACGCCCTTCCAGAAGAAGCTCAGCAGGACCGGAATCGCTACAACGGGGCCAAAGGCGTTGGCGCCGATCTTGAAGGCCGTTGCGATGTCGGGAACGATAATTGCGATCAGGGCGATCAGCGTTGCACCGCCGGCAATGACGATACGGCTGATACGGAGCAGGGATTTGTCGCTCAGGCCGGGCTTCATGGGACGGATAACGTCATCGGTGATGGAGGAGGTGAGCAGCAGGAGGAAGGAGTTGCCGGTGGTGATGAGCAGGGAGAGAACGACCGCGATGACCATGCCGCGCAGGCCGACGGGCATATAGGTGGCGACCAAGCGGGTAACGAACAGGGAGCCGTCGGTCATATCGGGGAAGATCTGGTTGATCCACAGGGGCGGAATGACGGAGATGAGCCATACGCAGGTACACACGGCCCATGCGATCAGCTGGCCGCGGACCGCGGATTTTGCATCCTTTGCCGCCAGGGAGTACTTGGAATAGGAGGGCTCACAGGCGACGTTCAGGCTGCTGCTGACAAGGTAGGAGAAGAACAGGCTCATGCTCATCGAGGAGTTGCTGAAGCTGAGCTTTTCGGGGTCAATGTTTGCCATGGCGGTGGAGAGCCCCCCGGCTGCACGGGAAGCAGTGAGTGGGATAACCAGAACGACAACCGCCAGAATGAACAGGGACTGGATCGTGTTGGTGACAGCGGAACCCCACATGCCGGAGAAAAACGTGAACAGGACGATGACGGTGGCGCCGAGGATGATGCCGGTCGTCGGATCGCAGATGTTCAGAGCCTCGGCCATTGCGCCGATGGACTTGAACTGCGCTGCGCAGGTGGACAGGCCGACCAGAACGATTGCCCAGGCGGAGATCTTCTGTGCCCGGGGGCTGAAACGTTTGGAAATGTAATCAGGGATGGAGGAAGCCCCGGTCTTGCGGATACGACCGACAAGCAGGACCAGAATCAGCCATGCACCATACCAGAATGCGCTCGTGATAGCCGCGCGTATACCGCCGGCATGGATGAGCTGATAGTTGGAGAACAGAACGGATGCACCCATGCAGGTGGAAATGATGGAACCGGCTACCGTGAAGGTGCCAAGGCTCTGGCCGGCGGTGGTGAAGTCAGACGCCTTCTTGATCTTTTTCTTGGCCAGGTACATGCCGACTGCGATCAGAATGACGTTATAGAGAATAATAACGCTAAAGTCAATACCGTTGAGTAATTTTTTCCTCCAGCTCGCTGTTCTGATGTTCCAGAGCGGCGGCCTCGTCCCGCAGCTCTCCGGTCCGCGCCTGAATGCCGGTGTGTACCCACCTCAGAGCTGCCAGCGCCGCCATAGAGAATACGATAAGCACTGCCACGATGATCTTCAGTGCCAGCGAGCCTGACCGGAAAATCACTTTTCCCCTGCGTTTCTGTTCCAATGGGTTCACCTCTTCGTTTTCGCCGTTTTTCCCGACGATGATTCCACTTTATTGTAACCCATTTTTTCGCAGATGCAAATAAAATTTTTGCAAATTCGGAAAATTTTTTTGCGGGCAGCAGCGCAAAGCCCAGGATTGCCCTGACGAATTTCCAGAATCCGGAAAAAATGGGTGCGATCAGGCTGCCGAACGCCAGATCCCAGACGATCCCCCCCGCCAGCAGCCCGACGGAATACCCCAGCCGCAGGTCGCCCCTGCACACACGAAAGCTCATAATCAGCCAGACCCAGACGCAGCCCGTCAGAAACAGCGCGTCCGCGGCAAGAGTATACCGTGGACGCAGGGGACGTAAGAATTCGTAATACACCCCCAGCGCTGCCCCCAGCAGGCAGCAGCACACGAATCGGTGGGCTGCCAGCGCGGGGGCGGTCATCCGAACAGACGGCGCTTCCAGCCGGCTGCCTGCCTCGGTTCCTCGTAGGCCAGCGCGGAAACACTGCCATCCACCTCCACCTGCCCGCCCTCCAGTGACAGGGTTTTCAGCTGCAATTCCTTTCCTTGCACGATCAGCGTCCCCAGAGAGGTCTGCAGCACCACCGTCGTATCGTCAAAGCTGACCACCTCTGTCACCCCGGTCATGGTCAGCTGCCGCCGCTCATTCAGACAGAGCTTGTGGGGCATATGCTCATCCGCCATAGCCATCCCTCCTTGCCTTGCCATACGCTATGCCTTAGGCGGCGGGAATATGCCGCATTTCTTATTTTGCTATGCTTTTGCACAGCAAAAAGCAGCCAGAACGTTTTCTGCGTTCTGGCTGATATCATCGCTAGTTCTCCATCTGCTTTCCCAAAAAACCGGCAGCGGTCTTGACCAGCCCCTGATCCGCTTCCTGCAGGGGACTGTCGTTTTCCCCCAGAAGCAGCAGCACGCAGCCCATAAGGTCGCCCTGAGACAAAATCGGCGCGGCGGCGCCAAGGTGGTATTTCTCCTCCCCGTCGGCCGCCAGAATGGGGGCGTCCCCGTTTTTGTAGAGGTAATTTTTCCGCTGTTCCATGAGCTTTTCCAATTCCGGCGAATTGGGTTTGTCCATCAGCTCCCGCTTGGGGATACCGTAAAGGGCGATAATGCTGTCCCGGTCGGTCACCGCGGCGATATGCCCGGTAGCGGACCCGATGGACTCACACATCTGGGCAGCGAACTCCTGCAAGTCGCCCATAGGGGAATACTTACGGAAGATCACGCCCCCGTCTTTCTCCGTATAAATCTCCAACGGGTCGCCCTCGCGGATACGGAGGGTTCTTCTGATCTCCTTCGGAATGACGATCCTGCCCAGATCGTCCCTTTATGTCAAGTAGGTGCAAAAAAATTTTACAAACTATCCGAAAAGCCTTTAATATCAATGGCTCTGGGCTTTCCGGACGGTGCTACGATGCGCCTACGAGGTTTCGATAGATTATGTTATTTTAGGAGCAAATTCGACAGATTTGCCCCGAAATGAAACACCGGAGTCAATTCGCAACTCCGATGTTTTCATCGGTGTCGATTTTTGATTCGTTGAACTTCCAGACAATTTCGATTGTCTCAGTGTCATAAACAAGTACACGTTCAACTGCATCATATAGATGCTCTCTGAGTTTGTCATCGGGCAAGCCGGTCATCCGGCTTGCTGCTTCATGTTGTTCTTCTGCATCGAGACTTTGCTGATGGAAGACCTCAAGCTGGGTTTCACAGGATTCAAGCTGCTCTTTCAGGGCGGCTTGTTTTTGTGCAAGGGCGTCTTTGCCGGACAGATACTCTTCCGGAGTCAGCTTCCCTTCACGGTAGTTTTCATAGATCGTAAACTTCTCACGATCACCAGCATCATACTGAGCTTTCAGCAAGACGAGCTGTCTTTCCAGACTTTCACCTTTGCTTTTCGCTGTTTTTCTGACGGCTGCGGATTCAATACTGACGATCTCGATCTGTCTTTTCAGTGCTTCAAAGACGATTTCTTCAAGTGCGCTTTTTCGCCAGCGGACGTTTTCACACGGACTGCCATCGTGATACCGATGGGACGGACAAGCAAATACAGTTCCATTGGCTTTCTCAAGTTTTCCGCCGCAATGGGCGCAGAAGAAAACTCGGTCTGACTGGTCATGGGAACTTCGGACAAACTTTCTACGCCTCTGGATTGCCTCTTGTGCCTGTTCGTATTCATCCTTTGTCACAATCGCCTCATGCGCATTTTCGCGGATATACCATTCTTCTTTGGGAACGCGCCGCTGGTTTTTGTCACGGATGAATCTGCTTTCGCGGATATGGTTGACCATTGTTCCAGTGTACTTCACGCTCTCTATCATAGTCAGAATACCGCGATGTGTCCACTGTGGCTTCTTGGAAGACGCCTTTCTGGACACGGCTTTATGCTGGGCGGGTGTTGGAATGCCCTCCGTATTCAGTCCCTTTGCAATCTGTGTGCAAGACTTGCCACCAATCACTTCCATGAAAATACGGCGGACTATCGGAGCGGTTTCCACGTCGATGATAAGGTGATGCTTGTCAGCAGGATCGGCTTTATACCCGTATGGGACTGTGTTCACAAACTTTGCCTTCTCCTGTTTCATTCCCATTGCAGACTTGACCTTCTTGGACAGGTCTTTGCTGTAATAGTCATAGATAAGGTTCTTGAAGGCAATATCCATACTGATAGTCTTGCCTTCATGTTTCGCGCTGTCATAATGGTCATTGATAGACTTGAAGCGGATACCGAGAAACGGGAAAATATGCTCCAAATAGTCACCAACTTCAAGATAGTCTCGACCGAAACGGGAAAGGTCTTTCACTACGATGCAGCTAATTTCTCCATGCTTTGCGCACTCTATCATCTTTGCAAAGTCAGGACGATCAAAGTTCGTGCCGGAGAAACCGTCATCGCAGAACTCTATACGAGGCAGATCGCAGAGAAGCGGGTTCTGATCCAGATGACGATTGATGAGCATACGCTGCGATGCGATACTGTTGCTCTCGTCCTTGACTTTGTTTGTGCGCTTGTCAACGTCTTCAAGCGACAAGCGCAGATAAATAGCGATTTGTTGTTTCATCAAGCAACCTCCTTCCTGATTTTCTCGCAAGTCTTCGTAAGTGCTGCAAACTCATCCATATAGCTGAGTTTGATTTCCAATGTGCCGTCCTCATGAAGTTTCATAGTCTCGATGAAAGCGTCCGCCATTTCTTCGGAGATTTCCGCCGCGTTGTAGAAACGTCGGATCATCTGCTTCCACTTCATTTCGCCGGTAATCTGTTCCTCCGTCTGATTCTTTGGCGCTTCCAGCTCGGAAAGATTTCTCTCAATCGCCCGGATGTCCTCCATGACGATCTCTTTATGGTGGCTGTACTCGGCGTCAGAGAGCAATCCTTCCTTGAGATCAACATACATACCGCTAAGGAGAGACTGTTTTTGCGCAAGTTTTTGACGCAGTGTCCGTATCTCCTGAACGGTATTGTCTTGCTTAATCATGACTTTTTTCATTGCCAGCAGAGAATGAAGCGTCTTCTCCATATCGAGGAATACTTCCATCTGAGACTTGATGAAGGAAAAAACTGCATCGTCAAGATCCTGCTTCCGTATTTTCACGTCGGAACAGCCTCTTGTTCCATGCTCGGCGTAGGTCGGGCATTTGAAGGTGAAATACACCTTGTCCTTCTTCGTGCTGATGGAACGCTGCAATTTCATGATTGCCCCGCACTCGGCACATACAAACTTCTTCCCATAGATGTTTTTCGCTTTGGGTAGATGATCGTACTTGCCTGAATTGGCTCTCGTGCGTTCTACGGCTGCACGGTTGATCTCCTGCACTTTCTCAAACAGCTCTTCACTGAGAAGTGGTTCATGGGTGTTTTTTGCGATGACCCATTCGTCTTCGGACGTGATGTGATAAGGGATGCCTCCATAGAGACACTGACTGCCTTTCTTTTGAGCTAAATGCCCGATATAGACGATGTTTTGAAGAATTTCGGTTATCATGTGCTTATTCCACAGGATGACCCGATCCTTCTTATTGAAGTTCGTTTCCACACCGCGCACCCGTTTGAGTTGACTGGGGGAAAGAATACCGGCGTCGTTGAGCTTTTTGTTGATGCCCATGTAGCTGACACCTTCGGCTCTCCATTGAAATATCTGGACAACAATCGGCGCAGTCTCAGGGTCGATCAGAAGATGGTTCTTGTTCTCAGGGTCTTTACGATAACCATACGGTGCATAGTTTCCGATATAATCCCCGCGCTCCATCTTCGCTTGAAGGGCTGTTGTGACCTTGCGCGAGATGTCCTTCGCATAAAAATCATTGACGATGTTCGACAGAGAGGCGGATAAATGCCCCTCGCTTGTTACCGTCGCAGTATCAAAGGAGTCATTGACAGAGATAAATCGCAGATCGAAGAACGGGCAGATCTTTTCAATGAACTGAGAGGTTTCGATATAGTTTCTGCCGAGGCGGGATAAGTCCTTCACCACGATGCAATCTACAATGCCCATCTTGACGGCTTCCATCATCCGATTAAACTCTGGACGGAGAAAATTGGTCCCGGTATAGCCGTTGTCAACGAACAGTGCCGTCTTCTCAAGATACGAGCGTGACGCAACATAGTTTTCAAGGAGAGCGGTCTGGTTCTCAATCGAGTCCGATCCCTTACCGTTGTCTTCAACGGAAAGGCGGACATAGAGAGCAGTTTTCCAGCAGCGGATAGGAGTATCAACTGCCGGGGTAGGGAGATTTTGCTTTTTCCGCGATACTCGTGCCATTAGACCACCTTCCTTTCAAAGCGAATGACTTTATTCGCGTCCTCCTTTTCCTGACGTTCGCGCAGGAACTCGACGATAGATGCAAAGCGGTCACAGTGCATGAGACCGACATCAATGTCTTTGTTCTCTCGAATATGAATATAGTCGATTAGGTTGACCACAGTGCTTCGAGTGAGTTCCTTGATATTTGCGTATTTTCTGAATTGCTCAAGCCAGCTTTGTTGCTCTGCCAGCCCACCCATCACGCTGTTTCGCTCACTGGTGAGCCGCATAATGGTGTCGCTTGCCTCCTTGATCTGCTGGTCGAACTGAGCTGTGAAGGCTTTGTATTCCTCACGGCTGATAAAATCGCTCTTGAAGTCTTCATAAGCACCGGTTTTCAAGCGGAGGTTCTTATCAATGATTTCTTCCTGAAACAAAATTTTTGCCTTGATTTTCTCAATCTCACGGTTTTCCCAAGCCATATCATCAATCCGCTTCAACGCATCTGCCATGTTCATAGCGGCATCAATATGTCCCTGAACAACAGCGAGAACGGCGTCATATACAACAGATTCTTTGATGCTGTGAGCCGAGCAGGAGGTCTTGTCGCTCTTGTTGCCACCGCAGATGAAATAGGCATATTCCTTTTCTCCGCAGCGTGATACTCTGCGTACCATCGGGCTTCCGCAGTCAGCACAATAAATCTTCCCGGAAAACGGATGGACGCCGGTTGCACCGGACGGGCTTCTTGTATCATCAAGCATGAGCTTCTGAACAAGATCGAATTGAGCATGGGCAATGATAGGCTCATGGGCATTTTCTGTCCGCGCCCACTCGCTTTGCGGCTTCACTATGGTCTTTTTGACCTTGTGGTTCGGAGAAGTGGTTTTGCCCTGTACCAGTGTTCCGGTATAAATCTCGTTCTTGAGAATGCGATATATCGCAACGGCACTCCACAGAGCGACCTTCTTCGTCTGGAAACAGGTGCGTTGCTTTGAGCCATTCGCCTTCTTGTACTCAATCGGAGAAGGGACATTGGCGTCATTAAGCCGGTCTGCGATCTGAGCCGGAGACAGCCCCTCTATCTTCCACTTGAAAATGTCCTGCACAACCGGCGCGGCAACCGGGTCAATCACCAACTGGTTCTTGTTGTCCGGTGATCTCAGATACCCGAAAACCACACGAGAGCCGACAAACTGTCCGTTCCGTCGCTTCGCATCAAGGTTTGATCTGACCTTGATGGAGATGTCACGGCAATAGGAATCGTTCATCAGGTTCTTGAACGGAAGGACAAGCTCGTTGTCTGCCGCTCCGGGCTGTGCGCTGTCATAGTTGTCGTTGATTGCAATAAAGCGAATACCGAGGCGGGGGAATATCTTCTGGATGTAGTCACCAGCCTCAATATACTCACGACCAAAACGCGAAAGGTCTTTCACCACGATGCAGTCAACCAAGCCAGCGCGGACAGCCTCCATCATTCTGTTGAAGTCAGGACGCTCAAAGTTTGCGCCGGTAAAGCCGTCATCGCAGTATTCTTTTACTACGGTAATTTCCGGGTGCTTCTTGAGGTATTCCTTGATGAGCATTCTCTGGTTTGAAATGCTGTCACTCTCAAGTTTTTCGCCGGAAATAGAAAAGTCGCCATCTTCCTTTGATAATCTCAGGTAGATGGCGGCTTTATAATCTTTATCCAAAGATAATTTCAGCATAAAACGCCACTCCTTACTTTATTCCGGTCTGATAACCCGAAAACTAAAGTAGCAGTGGTGTTTCGCTGATTTTGTCCATGCTTATTATAGCACAGTCCAAAGCAATTATCCAGCCTTTTCAGATTTGTTCACAAAAAAGATTCTTTTGGGGTTATCCGACGGCTTTCTCACATACTTGCAAGCAGATTTACGAAATTGTCATTGATCGTAGCCTGAGTATTTGCGTAGGAAACCCTAACTACCGTGTTGCCGACCTTAAACATATAGGGATTTTTAATCTGCTCCACATAGGATTTCATCCGATCTTCTACCGACATGGAACGGTCAATTTTGACGTCCCGAATATCCACCAAGGAGTCGAGAAGTTCTTTTCTGCTTCTCTCATTCTCCATAACATCACCGCCTTTTCACGAGTATTCTTGCCCAATATTTACCTTCTTATGCGTTAAGCCGCAAGAACACTTTATCAGCAAATTGATAGGCAGCAGTCATGAGGACCGCTGCCCATAGTATTCACTGATAAGTCCTTTCGGACGTTTTCACAGTGTTCTACTTCCGGCATATTTGCAGCTCGCGCCCCTGCCGAATAGGGAATGCTGCGGACTACCAATGGTCAATCGGTATCATGGGACTCTCACCCC
>JABLTL010112781.1_pt1 | contig 11062 bp, 13 predicted proteins | sample 7160151 | NCBI WGS metagenome assembly JABLTL01 (sample SAMN14651223, study PRJNA627086) | human gut metagenome | isolation source: feces | host: Homo sapiens
GAGTGCGCTAAACTATCGCGTCGGTATTTTCCCCGAGGCGCGTCGCGCCTCTTGATAGCAAGAAAGAGGCGATCATGTCAGGTCACTCTAAGTGGGCAACCACGAAGCACCGCAAAGCTGCCCAGGACGCCAAGCGTTCGGCCCTGTTCAGCAAGCTTTCCCGTAACATTACCGTGGCGGCGAAAGAGGGTGGCGACCCCAACCCCGACAACAACGCCTCTTTGGCGGCTGCTATTGAAAAGGCCAAGGGCTACTCGCTGCCTAAGGACAAAATTAAGACGGCTATCGACAAGGCGTTCGGCACCGGCAAAGATGCCGCCAACTACGAAACGCTTACCTATGAAGGCTACGGCCCGGCTGGCGTCGCTATTTATTGCGAGGCTCTGACCGACAACCGCAACCGCACCGCCGCCGATGTTGGAGCTGCGTTCCGCCATGCCAACGGCTCGCTGGGCACTCCCGGCTGCGTCGGCTTCCAGTTCGAACGCAAGGGCCAGATCATGGTCGAGAAGATCATTCCTTCCACCGAGAAGAAGGTCGCCGATAAGCAGAACGCTGTCGACGAGGACGAGTTCATGCTCGCCGTCGCCGAAGCTGGCGGATCCGATTACGAAGACGCCGGTGACGAGTGGATCGTCTACACCGCTCCGAACGACCTCATGGCCGTGAAGGCCGCTCTTGAGGCTCAGGACATCGAAGTGAAGGGCGCCGAGCTCACGATGATCCCGACCACCCCGACCGAGGTTGACCCGAAGGACGCCGCGAAGGTTATGCGTCTGGTCGACAAGCTCGAAGAGCTCGAAGATCTCCAGAACGTGTACCACTCCATGGACATGACCGACGAAGTCATCGCTGCCCTGGAGCAGGAGGACTAAGCTTTAAGGCTTGCTCCGCCTCGCCGAAAGGCGATATGCGATATGCAATTGCAAGGCCCGCTCGCATGAGCGGGCCTTTTTGCGTTTTCAGAAGCTGCTGCGGTTGAAAACGAGCGATTGCGCGCCCGGCGCGTGGGGCCTGCGTTACTTCACGCTCGTGAGGCGTCCCTGGTAGCCGCAAAGAATGCGCGCGTTGCCGTTGGCAATGGCGAGGCCTTCCTCAAGCGCCGCTCGCGGAAGGTCGTAGTCGTTATTGTTTTGCGAGATGTGCATGGCGACGACGGTTTCGGGCGTGCGAAGGCCGGCTGCGCGCGATTCGGTGATAAGGGCAGCGAGCTCTTCGGTGGCCTGCGGGTTTGAGAGGTGGCCGAGCTCGGAGGCAATTCGTTTCTTAATAATGTAAGGGTAATCGCCGTTTTTCAGCATGCGCTCGTCGTGGTTGCTTTCGAGCGCCAGAATGCGCACGTCGCGCAAAGCCGCGTGCGCGGCGCTCGTTACGATGCCCGAATCGGTTATGTATCCCAGCGCGTCGCCGTCGGGCGACTCGACGCGAAAGCCGAATGAAGCGGCGGCGTCGTGACTGGTGGCGAAAGGGAGCACGCGCAAGCCGGCGGCGCGTACGACGCGCTCGTCGCAGGCGGAAGCCCCATTGCGACCCTTGCTTGCGTCTTCGCCCAAGAAAAGCGCGGGTGCCGCGTCAAGCGGCGCCGTTTTGAAATCGCCGGCAATCTTCTGCAGCGTCGAGCTGTTGTCGACGCAAGCGCGGTTCATATATACCACCGGCGCGCAGCCGAGTTTCGCCAGGCCACGCAGTACCACGCCCAGGCCTTTGGTGTGGTCACCGTGCTCGTGGGTGATGAGCACGGCCTCGAGTCGCGCGGGGTCGAAGCCTGCCTCGTCGCAGCGCTCGAGGAAATCGCGCTTGCAAATTCCGCAGTCAATAAGCACGCCCGCGCCCGTCGCGGCGTTTTCGACGATGGCGGCGTTGCCTTTGCTGCCGCTTGCAAGCACATGTAGTTTCAGCATAAGAATCTTCCTGTTGCGGCGCGTGATCGCGCTCTTCTTTTCTGGCGCACAAGTATAGGCGAAATGCCTTGGCTCCCGTGCGCAATTCGAAAGCGAAGCGCCGGTATGCAGCCCTCGCAAAATTTACACGCCCTCTTACGACAAGGCACCGATGACCTTGTCTTGGTCGTGAGAAAGGCTGCGATATGACGAGCGAAAAGAAAAGCACCGCTGGACAAATGGGGTGTTGCTGTTCAAGCGTTGAACAGGTTAGCTGGAAGAAAGGAGGGCAGGGAATGCGCGACGAAGTGGCAGACGGCTGGAAGATTTCCCAGGTGGAATCGCTGGTTGGTTTGCCGCGCCGCGATATTCAACGTGCGTGCTACGAAGGCGCGGGCGGGCTCGGCATCGTGAAGCCGCGCAATACCACGTGGGGTTGGCGCGTGTATGAGGTTCCCGATGTGGCGAAGCTCTTCTTGCTGGCGCAGGGGCGCAGACAGGGTAAGGCGCTCGACGAGCTTCGCGACGAACTTGCATCTTGCGAAGGCGCGCGCGACATGTTGCGCAAACTTGCGCGATGCGAACAGGCCGCCTGCGAGGCCCGTGATGCCCATGCGGGTGCGAGCATGTCGGCTCGCGCCTTGCGATGCGCAATCGAGCAGGGGGACGTGACCGTATTCGCGGGGCTTATCGATGCGTCGTTCGCGGAAGAGGCGCGTACATTTTGCGATGCGCATGCGGCGCTCGGGCTTGCTGCCGAGGGGCTTCTGTCGAAGCTTTTTGCGGATCTCGCACGCGTTCGCGCGTGTGGTCAGGCTGCAAGTTCGAATGAGGCAAAGGAGATTTGTGCGGCTTCGGCGCGCGAGGTTTCCGAGCGCTGCGCGCTGCGTGCTGCCGATGCGGGCATGCTGCTTGCCCAGGCGATGAATGCGTCGGGCGTGGGGCTTGCGTGCGAGCTGTGGCTTGGTCCTGCGACGTGGACGTATGCGAATGCAGCGATTGAGGCTTCGCAGCTGGATGTGCGGCGCGCGGGCGCGAGCGAAGAGGAATGTCGCGCAAAGCCTCTGGGCGATGCGAAGGAGCAGTCGGCTGTTTAAGCGACTAATCGAGGGAAGGATTTAAAAATGATGAAACCAATGAGCATAATGGCATGTGCGGTAGCGCTTGCCGCGGCTGTGGCGCTCGCCGGATGCTCGGATGGTGTGGGGTCTGCAGCTGGCTCCGCCGGCGATGCGGATGCGACTTCGGCCTCGCAGCCGGCTGCCGAGGCAGTGCAAATCAAGCAATCGCCCGACAAATATACCTGGTACGTGAAAAACTACGTCGGCATGAACGCGGGTAACGCCGGCTACACCGGGCTCGACACCAATCGCTACGACCGTTACGGTGGCGGCGCGCTGCGACTCGTGTTCGTCGCGGGTGATGGCACGTTCATCGATCCCGAAAACGAGGATCAGCTGAAAGAATACGTGGTTATTGGGCAGAACCTTGAACCAAACACCGAGGTCAAATACACCTTCCAAAAAGATGACGACGGCAAAGAATACGACAACCTGGTTTCGACGAAGTCGCATGAGGAAATCGTGCTCGCCGTGAAGCGAGTTGGTTCGTCGGGTGACGCCGTTAACATGACCGCGATTCAGGCTTCGCCCGACAAATACACGCGCATGGTGCGTGACTACGTTGGGCGCAATCTGGCGGAATGCGGTTATTTGACGCTCGGCGGGTATTTGGCAGATTCCTATGGCGCGGGGTCGGTGAAGATCAATCCCATCGCCGATGACGGGTCGTATATCGACTTGTCCGATTCCGAAACGTATAAAGATGTGCTTTCCCAATACAAGGTGGCGTCTCAAAGCGTCGCGCCTAACACGGCGATAACTATGACGTTCATGCTCGATAGCGACGGCAACGAGTACGAAAACCTTGTTTCCACGAAGAGCCTTGAGTCGATTGACCTGCAGGTGACGAAAATCGGTTAACAGGTGGTTGGGGCGAAAGGGCGCGAGTTGATGTTTGAACATCGCGCCCTCGTCGCGATTTCTGAGCGCTCGGCGATGGGGGAATGGATGGCGACTCTAGAAATCGATGAGGTCGGCCACTTTTACGCCGAGGCTGTCGGCGATGCGGCATAAAAGGTCGAGCCCGATGCTTACCGAGCCGTCCTCGATGTGCCATATGTGCGTTTGGTTTGAGCCTGCCATTAAGGCAAGCTTGCGCTGGGAGAGGCCTTGCCTCTCCCGTTCACGCCTAATTGCGGCGCCGAGCAATCTTTTGCGTTCGCTTGAATCCATGCGGCCATGGTATGGGGTAAAATTGAATAGGCGATATGCTATAGCAAGTCAAAAAACGAATGGGCAGATGACGCGCACAGCGGCGGCTTCTGCCCATTCGCGTTGAAGGAGGCATGGGGAATGGGGTTCAATCCACTCGAGGAAATCGGCAAAGCCGCCAACGGTGCAGCGCAAGCAGCAGGCGAAGCAGCGAAGGCTGTGGCCGACGGCGCCAACCAAGCTGCAAAAGCTGCAGGTGGTGCTGCGGAGCAGGCCGGCAAAATGTTAAATGAAGGCGTCGGCCAAGCTGGCAAGGCGATTGCGGATGGGGCGGAGCAGGTTGCCAAAGCTGCGAATGACGGAATGGCTCAGGTCGGCGCGGTAGCTGGCGGCGGCGTAAACCAGGCTGCTAAAATTGTGGGCGATGGCGCGGCGAAGCTCGGCGGCGCGGCGGTCGATGCTGCTGTTCAGGCGAAAAACGTTTTGCAAAACAACGTCGCCCCCGCTTTTCAAAAGGGCGCTGGCGATGCAGCTCGCGCGGCGAATCACTTGGCGACTGAGGTTAAGAAAGCATTTTACAAGCCCGTGTCCCGCGAGGATTTGGAATCGGACTGGTTTGTTCTTCCAAAGATGATTGAAGTTGTGGATGCGAGCGAAAAGCAACCTGCTTACATGGAGCTTGGAGCAATTGGCTGGCAGGATAAAAGGGGTAAGATTAAAGTCCTTCATATTTACGAAGATGCATTGGACGCAATCGATCGAGAGTTCTATCCCGTTGTTGCCTCGAGGGCCGGTTCGGTTTATTACATTGACCAGCTGAACTCGCATCGGTATATCAATCTTTCTCAGTACATCGATGTGATTGCCGGGGAGAAGAGGGCCGAACTTCTCAAAATTGCTTATTGGCTTGGCGCCAAGCATTGCCATCTCGAGTGTCGCGAGGAAAAACGCAGCGTCCTTTCGGGCAATGCGACGGGAAAGGAAATTTTGAGGGTTAAAGGGACGACTTCCAAGAGAACGAATCGGACCGATATCGGCTTGTCTCGTGACAAATACAGTGAGGCGGTAACGATTTTTTCTCAGGAGTATGGCGGTAATGACGAGCCTCAACGCCCCGAGCTCCATTGGTATGCGCATGATCCAAAGATACTGCAGTTCATCGAGGCTCGTTGCGATCCAACGAATGAGATTAAAGAATATCGAGTCGAAATTAGCGATACGAAAGCGGTTACCTTTGATTTGAATGTTGCAACTTCCATAGATGCCGCGTTGGAAGAGATGCATGTGAACATGAATTTCTCGTTCGGCGGGCAAGTTCGCGATGAAAAACGTCGCAAACTGACGTTTGTGGTTGAATTCTAGTGGTGCGATTTCGGGCTCATTAATGGCAGAAGGTCGTGCCTTCGATCTCGCCTATCTGTGTTACACTGTAAATACACCAAGCGAAGGGGGCGGCCATGAGCACGACTTTCACCATGCGCATTGACGAAGGGCAGAAAAAGCTTATTTCCGAATATGCGAATATGCACAGCCAGTCGATGAGCGAGTTCCTTATAGAATCGGCCATGAAGGCCATAGAAGACCAAATCGACCTCGATGCCTGGAATGCCGCAAAGGCGGAGTACGATAAAAACCCCGTGTCGTATTCGACCAGTGAGGCGAAGCAGATTCTGGGTCTTGCATGAGCTGGCAGGTGCGTTATTCCGAGCGCGCGCTGAAGCAGCTGTCTAAGCTCGACAAGCATGTGGCCGCTTTGATTGTCGGCTGGATGGAAAAGAACATAGACGGTTGCGCCGACCCTCGCGCCCATGGAAAGGGGCTTACCGCAAACCTTTCGGGCAAATGGCGTTATCGAGTTGGCGATTACCGCGTGCTCTGCGATATTCAAGACGGCCAGCTCGTGGTTCTTGCTCTTGAAGTGGAACACCGTAGTTCGGTGTATTCCAATCGCAAAGATGCTCGCAGAAGAAGATAGCTGAATTGTCGGTGGGGGCCTGTATTTCTCTGGGTTCGCCGGTCGTCTTAATTTGTCAATTTGAGCTTTCGGGAAAGTGTCGTAAGCGTCATGCATGCTAGTTTGAACGGGCCACGCGCCAATCGGATTGCCCGCTATGACATAAAAGCGGCCCTTCTTGTCGTCGTCGTGTATCTTATGAGCCTTGCGATGCCCTCGATGCCTTCGCCTGTTGTGGTGCTGTTTTGGGTGGCGTTTACGCTTGTATCGATGCTCGGCATTCTCTATCGGGCGTCGATTGCCAAGGCCAACAGGCAGCAGAAATTCGCTTTGGGCGGAATCGCGGCCCGCATCAATAACGGGCGCTCTATCAGGGTTATCGTGAGCTTCGTCGCATCAGCGGTGCTCATGGCGAGCCTTTTGCTCGAATCGCCGAAGTGGGATGCGGCCGAATGAGCACTCATCGTGGCGGCCGTCGCGCTCTATCCGCCTGTCGAATTCGCCGTGGCCGCCGCGCGCTTTGCGAATACGAGCCGATGCCATCAAAAGCGACGATGCCCCAGGCGCCCGCGAAGAAGCGCTACATCGTTTGGACGGTAGCCCTTCGGTGCTGCTCGCCGGTGACTTTCTGTGGGCCGACGCCCAAGCGAATCGCGCTATGCAGACCGAAGACGGCACCGTGCTGCAGTCGCTCGCGCGCCAGCTCACGGGAAAATCGGTCTATATCATCGACGGCAAATACTACGACCAGGGGAAAATCGATGCGCTCGCTTCGTCTCTCGCGGCCGAACAGGCGAATTTTCGCGCTGCGGCGTTTCAGCTGAAAGACGATATAAAGGATGCCTATGCGTTGTGCGATAGCAATATCGATGCCTTTCTCGACTGATATTTCAGCATTGCGACTAATGGCTCAGTGCGTTCGGATATTTCTGCCGACGGTGCGCAGCAGGCCCTCGAAAAGCGCTTCTATGCGCTTGTGACATCGAATGAAGACGAGAAAATTACCCAAAAGGTGCGCGACTACCTTCGGGCTGCATCCGATTTGGAAGCGAAAATCGACGACGGCTATCGCGAAGCTGAAGTCCGCGGCGAAAATTACGCCGAGCTGTCCGATTGGTTCGTCGAGTCGAAAGAGTTCTCTGATGCTGCTGCCCTGAATGCTCACAGACAGCAAGCCGAAAATGCGCTCGACGCCGCCCGAGACGAGGGCATACTCGATGCGCTGGCAAAGGGCAAAACGCTGCTGGAATGTCAGTTTGAAGGCTCCGTGTGCGGAGAGGAACCGTTCACAAAATGGGTCGACGCAACCAAGGGAATCGCAGGCGACAGCAACCCCTTGTCGGATATCCTCCATTACGCATCGGATGTGTTCGACCAGAAAAACCGCGACAGCTATCGCGCCGACGTGGAGGCTCGGCTCGCGGAATGCAAAATGCAGGCCCTGGCGTTCGTGGCGCAAAACACAGCCCTCGGGTAGTGGTGAAGGCGTCGGAGCGGTCATTTCCCTACGATTTCTCGATGCTTCTCTAATCCCATTCCGCGATGCGGCGCATCCTCTCAAGGCGCCATCGCAGTGCGCTTTCGATATATGGAAGCCGCCTCGACAGCGCTTCGTTGCGAGCAAGAATCTCTGCGGCCTCGTCGATAAACCCGTCGAGCGCGGCTGCGTTGAACCAGCCCATATCGTCGACGAGCAACATTTGCTTCGCGGGGCTTTCGTAGAACTGTTTGCTCGCAAAGCTGTGCTCGCCCGCAGCCAGCTGCGAGGTCGTCACATCGCACCACAGCGACGAGCCCGAGTCGAAAATCGGCGCGGGATGGCATTCCAGCGTATTGACGTTGCGGACGATTCCGAAATTGCGGTGGTGCCGGTCGTGGTTGGCGATAACGTCGTCGCAAACAATCATGCGGTCGAGCGCCTCTTTTGTTCCTGCGGCGCCAAGCGCCTCGCAGGAAGATAGATAGTGCTCGTAATCATTCGCGCGCTCGTTCCGCTTCAAATGCCGCTCGACGTACACGGCCGGCACGAATTCCTCTTCATCGGTAAGGAAATTCGCGCAGCAGCTCTGGGCCGTCGCACCCTCGCCCTCGAGTGCATAAGTGACGTATTCGTCCGGCGCAAGCAGGCGTCGATGCAAAGCGGAGGCGACCACTTCGTTATAGGGCTCTTGTCCATATTGGGTGCCGCTTTTGAGCAGCATACGAACCCCGTTGCGGCAAATCCAGTGCTTTTCGAGGTTGCCGTCCGACGTGTTGTCGGGCTTTGCCTGTGCCTCCTTGCCTTCGACGGCATAGGCGGCGGTATCGAGAGACACCTGTTCGAAATCGTTGTTGAAAAAATTGATACGTTCCCAGATGAGCCCCGAGTTTTTTGGCCTAATCCAATATTGGTCAGAAAGCGAGAGGCCGAGGTTTCTCTGGATGAGTTCCTGCGGCAGAGAGACGCTTGCTTCGCACAAAAGCGCCGCAAGCCCCTGGCGCGCATGGGGAATGCCGCGCCCGCGCCACCAATCGTTTAATGCGTCAAGGGGAATGCGTCCATCGTTGCTCGCAAGTCCAAGCGGCGCGTGGACGAGGTCGACGTCGGAGCCTATGGCAGTGAATTCTTTGCGACGTGTGTCGTACACCAGCTCGACCACCTCGTGCGTGCGGTTCATGAGCGTGAACGAAACGTCGTGTTTCCCAGATCCAATGCGCGGTCTCCCCCCGCGCTTGCTCGAATTTGCGAGGCGATTACGCACAGAGGCTTCGTCGATAAGCCAAACGCCCGATGCTTTTTCGGCTTTCAGCTCGTGCGTCTTGACGAGTTCTTGAACTCTTCTCGTGCTAACGTTGAGGGTTGCTGCGGCCTGGCTTGTGGTCATCATGGTGAATGTCCTTCGTCAGAACGAATAGTTTTCTTTAAGAGACTATAGCAAAAACTATTCGTTCTGACGAATAGTTTTCTGGCATGCTTTTTGCGGATATGGACAGTTTTACACACGTTCGGTCTTTCGCCCGATGCGTCGTGTAGCATGGGCCTATCGAAGCCGACAGACCTGCTATTAAGAGTCAAGGGGCAACCCGAGATTTTTCGATAGGAACCTTGTAAATGGAATATGAGATAAAAGGCGCATAAGGGCGCGCGGCGTGCCAACGCCGATTGTCGGGACATATTCGGTTTTTGCCGGGCTTAGGGCTCGAGGAGGTGGCCAGGCCTATGGCTTTTCGGAGGCGCCGGCTCGTACGGCCGCTTCTCCTTCATAACCGCGAGGGACACGCCCATGGGCTTGCGCGCCACGCCGGACAGCGCCACGTAGTGGTGCTTGCCGGCGGCCCTCTTCTTGGCGTAGTAGTCGCCGAAGTATGGGTCGTGCTTTCTGGCGCAATCCGCCGCCCGCATGAACGCCCACCTCAGCGCGGCCGGCCCACGCTTGGACATGTGCCCGTCGGAGTGCACCGTGTCGCCGGACTCGTTCTTCGTGGGGTCCATCCCCGCGTAGGCCATGAGCTTATGCGGGTCCGCGAACGCGTTCGGGTCGCCGATCTCTCCGGCTATCATCGAGGCTAGCGCAACGCCGACGCCGGGGATGGTGAGGAGCCACCTGCCAGCCGTCTCGTCGAGGATGCGTGCGAGCTCGGCGTCGACCTCATCGATCCGGCCCCGCACGAACCCCCAGCTCCTCCATGACTAGCCTGACCTCGAACGCGAGCGCTCCGGACCCGAACCCCACGCCGACTGATTTTCTGGCGGCGGCCTTGACCTGCTCGGCCTTTTCCCGGCCGAGTTGGCCGCGGGACGCCTCGGAGAGGATTCTCGCGATGGTCCTCACATCGGTCGAGAGCGCTTGCTCCGGGGTGGCGCAATGCTCGAGCAGCGCTCGGTGCGCCGGGCCATAAGACCCGCTGAACAGCCCCGCGAGCTCGGGGAACGTCCTATCGAGGATCGCCGTCGCCCTGTTCTTGAGCATGGTCGACCGCTCGACGAGCGACATCCGGTAGCGCGCCAGGTTGCGCAGCTCTTCGGTCGCCTCTTCGCCCAGGGCGGACGGGCCGAACCTCTTGTAGCGCACCAGGTCAGCTATCATCGCCGCGTCGACGGCGTCGGTCTTGACCTTGCGCACCGACCACACGTCGCGGAACGCATCTGTCTGGATCGGGTTTATGACGGCGGCGTCGTAGCCGTGGGCGGTCAGGAAATCGAACAGCGCCACCCAGTAGTGCCCCGTCGCTTCCATGCCGACGAGGCAGCTGTCGGGGGTTGCCGACGCCTCGCTCAGCCTTTCGAGCAGTCCGGCGAACCCGTCGCGCGTGTTGGCGAACTTTAACGACTCGATCACGGTGCCGCCTCCGTCGTCTACCGCGCTCGCGACGTGGTTTCTCTTGGCGACGTCTATCCCGACGTAGATCATGCCCGCCCTCCTTGCTCGCTTGCCGAAGAAGGCGGAAGTCATCCCCTGGTCTCCGCAGGCGCAGCCTCATCGGACATCAAGCGCCGAACGCCATCCTGCCTTATTCGCGTCCACCTGCGGGCCGGAGGCGTCAGCCTATCGGAAAGAGCCGGACTCCTTGGAGGTTCGGCAAACGCCCTCCGCCCCATACGCGCCCTTTATCTCATATTCGCGTCTACAAGAGAAGAGCGCGGCCACTGCGCGAGAAGTGGCAAAGACAATATATGAGGCGGGTCAAGGCGAGGAACGCGTCGGTCTCGCCGCGCGCGGCCGACAACCGCACGCCCGGGCAGAACCGGATCATCGAGCTGGAGCGCGAGAACAGGCGGCTGCGCATGGAAGTCGACGTTTTGGAACAAGCGGCGCCGATATTCGCACGAAAGTGACGGCGATGGCGGCGAACGCCGGCCGCTACCCGGTATCGGCGCAATGCGAGATGCCCGGCGTTGCGCGCTCGGCCTGCTGCTCGATGCGCTCGCGCGCGGAATCCCCGAAGCCGCCGGACCCCATCGAGCCCGACGTGCC
>JABLTL010163164.1_pt1 | contig 11060 bp, 10 predicted proteins | sample 7160151 | NCBI WGS metagenome assembly JABLTL01 (sample SAMN14651223, study PRJNA627086) | human gut metagenome | isolation source: feces | host: Homo sapiens
TTTGATTGCGGACCGGATTTGCGAGACGGTGCTGGTGCGGCAGAAATGCAGATAATCGGAGGCATCAAATTGGATACAACATTATTTCAAGACAAACACGCTGCGTATCAGCAATTGATTGCTCGTGTCCGGGCATCTTATCCGGCATACCATGAAGCCACTGAATACGAAAAGGGTCAACTCGTATGGTGCAATGACTGCCAGCAAGAAATCAATCTTTGGAGCTACTGGCAAGACAGCCTTGACGCGAAAATTATGCTGGTGGGTCAGGATTGGGGCTGCCCATTTGACAAGGTATTTCTTCCAACAATGGCACAAATTCAAAAAGCAAATAGCGGCAAAGCGTACAGCTATATCTCGGATACTCCAAGTCAAACGGACCAGAATCTAATCAAATTATTCTCTAAAGCACTCGGAAAAGACATAACCATTCCCTGCGACGACTTATTTTTCACCAACTTTGTTCTGGGCTACCGAACCCACGGAACCAGCGGCAATTATCAAAAGGAATGGGCAGAACATGACAGCGCTTTTTTCAAAGAGCTTGTAGGAATCATCAAACCAAAGGTCATTCTCTGCCTTGGAAAGGCAACCTTTCGGGCTGTCCTTGCATCCCTTGCGCCTGATTGGAAGCCACGAATTGGCGGATACAACAAGTACATTGAAAGTTCGCGCAATCCTATTTTCGTTGCTACATCGTCCGGGATGAACATTGCCGTATTCGCTCTGGCGCATTGCGGTGTAATGGGAACTCTGAATCGGAATGGGAAGAAAAACCTGGGCCTTGACCAGCAGATTGCCGACTGGAAAAGAATTTCCTTATACCTCTGACTTTTGAAATAAATTCAGCTATGCTATTCAGAAAAATGCCTCCATTCTATCCTTATACCTCGGATAGAATGGAGGCGCTTCGTATTGCGCGCAATCAGACGGTTTATATTCTCTCAGATTCATTTTTACGATCACTCCATTCCCCACAGATGTTCCGATAGGTCCCAAATATTCGGAAAAGCACTTCTTGAAGCAGTCGAAATTTCCGGTTTTCAGAGGTCTGATTTGCTGGGATATTTGCTTGCTGCCCGTATAGGCCTAACGTTGACAGTCCCGTGTTTTTTCTCGCAAATATGCAGCAGGCGTTTTCCCGTATTTCTTCTTGAAGCATTGTATGAAATGGGACTGGCTGCAAAACGAGAGGTTGTAGGCAGTCTGTCCATAGGGAACACCCGCATCCAGCATGGACAGCGATGCATCCAGTTTCTGATTCAGAATATAGCCGCTGACAGACAGTCCCATCTCCCGATGAAATAAGCGTGATAAATAGCTCTCAGACAATTGAACATGCCTCGCCAATTCTGTCACTGTCAGCTTCTCATGCAGATGGATATGGATATAGTGGACACACGCTTTTATTTTCGGGGAAAGCGTGCGTCCCTTCTTGGATTCCGCAACAGAACGTACCAGTTGGATTGCCCTGCTGCTAAGGTATTCCATGCAGTCATCAATGGTGAAAAGGCCATCAATGTGCCGGATGTATTCATCGCTGAGGTTATACGCATCCGTTTCATCCAGGCCTCCGAGAATAGCATAGTGAATTGCAACGGCGATCACGGAAACAGCCCAGAATTTCATCTGCCGAAGGGAATCCGCAGACATTCTCCCGATCACAAAACCTGCTGCAAAGTAATCCTCCATTGCCAGGCGCATCGACGCCTCATCTCCATTTTTCAGGGCTGTATAGAGCGCAAGCTCCAGGGAAAAGGGGGAATGGGTCAATCCGTTTTCCCTCTGCGTGAACAATGCGTTTGGTGTCTGGGGCAGGATTTCTACCTTGTACTTCATACGCTTCACCTCATCTTTATCATACTGCATAAATATGATATTTACAACATAAATCTGATATATCGCATGTCCACACAATGCTACAATAGACGAAAAGGAGGGATTCCTATGGTGCAAAACAACCTCGAAGAGAAAATAGCGCTTTTAACCGGAAAAGGGATGTGGCATACACGCGAAACCGCCAGTCTGCCGTCTATTCATCTGTCCGATGGGCCTCACGGACTGCGCAAGCAGGAGGAGCAGGAGCGCCAGAACAATATCAGTCTGGTATCCACCTGTTATCCGACCGCCAGCGCCCTTGCCTGCTCCTGGGACTCAACAGCGGCGGAGCGGCTGGGAACATCTGTTGCCAGAGAGGCCTGGAACGAGGATATTTCCGTTCTTCTGGGTCCCGGAATCAACATCAAGCGCTCCCCGCTCTGCGGCAGAAACTTTGAATACTTCAGCGAGGACCCCTTTTTATCCGGTCGTATGGCTGCCGCCTATGTAAAGGCCGTGCAGGCAGAGGGCATTGCAGTATCCCTGAAGCATTTCGCCGGCAACAATCAGGAAACCCACCGTCAGACCGCCAACAGTCAGATTGACGAACGGGCGCTTCGGGAAATCTATCTCAGTGCCTTTGAATATGTCATAAAAACAGCAAAGCCCGCAACCGTCATGGCAGCCTACAACCGTCTGAACGGATACTATGCCTGCGAAAACCGGCATCTTCTGACAGACATTCTCCGGGACGAATGGGGGTTTGAAGGGGCGGTCATCTCCGATTGGGGTGCCTGTGCGGATTTAGCCAAGTCCGTGAAAGCGGGCATGGACCTGGAAATGCCGGACAGCTGTGGAATCCACACCCGGAAGCTGGAAGCAGCTTTCGCGGCGGGGGAAATTTCGGAAGATGAGATTACCCGGGCCGCCGGAAAAATCGAAGCACTGGTAAAAAAATACGCGCCCGTTCACAGGGCAAAAAAAGACACCTCTGATGCCCACAAAGTCGCAAGGCAGTTAGCTTGCGAAAGCGCGGTACTTCTGAAAAATGACGGGATTCTCCCGCTCCCGCCAAATGTGGATGTGACCGTCATTGGAAGTCTGGCAGAGCACATGCGCTTTCAAGGCGGCGGGAGCAGCCATATCCATACCGCAAATGTGCCCAGCGCCATCGATGCGCTTCGTGATCTGGGCATTACCATTTCCTATGCCCCAGGCTATTCCATCCGGGATCAGGAAAACCCGGAATTGGAGGCCCAGGCGCTGCAGCTCGTCTCCAACCAGAAAACCGTTCTGTTTTTCGGCGGTCTGACCGACCAGTACGAGGGGGAAGGCTATGACCGGAAAACGCTGGCAATGCCTGCCAATCAACTGCGTCTGCTGAGCAAAATCTGCAAAGCAAATCCCAATGTCGTCTTTGTGTCGTTCAGCGGCGCACCCTATGATATGCCTTTTGAAAACCAGGTCCGGGGTATTCTGCAGATGTACCTCTGCGGGGAAGCCGTTGGCGAGGCCTGCGCGGACCTGCTGACAGGGCAGGTAAATCCCAGTGGGAAGCTGGCAGAGTCCTGGCCCTACACGATAGATGACACCCCCTGCTCCAATTTTTTTGCTACCGGCAGCGATGACGTGGAATACCGGGAGAGTATCTATGTCGGATACCGGTATTATGACAGCTTCAGTGTTTCTGTCCGCTTTCCCTTTGGATACGGTCTAAGCTATACGACCTTTCGATACACCAATCTGGAACTGAGCAGCGAGACATATACAGGCGGGAAACTGCGCGTCTCTCTGGATGTCACCAACATCGGTTATACAGCCGGTGCTGAAATTGTAGAGCTGTATGTGGAAAATCCCCCGGCGAACTACCTGCGGGCCAAAAAGGAGCTGAAGGGATTCCAAAAGATCACTCTGGCCCCTGGCGAAACCAGACACATCTCGCTGGAACTGGACGAGCGGAGTTTCTCCATTTATGACGGGAAGCAGTTCCGGATGCCAAGTGGGCACTACCGGGTGCTTGCGGGAGCTTCTTCTCAGGACATCCGGCTTGCGCAGGTTCTGAATGTGGTGGGAGCGCCGTACACGCAGGATGACCGGGAGCGCCTTTCCGAGTATTTTCAAAAGAATTTGCACAGCGTATCCCAGGCGCAGTTTGCGGAATTCTATGGGAGGCCGCTCAGCCATTTTGATGAGCGCAGGCAGGGGGATTACGGACCATACAGTTCTCTGCTCCAGCTGGCCGAAACCTCTCCTATGGCAAAGCTCCTCCGGAAAGCAGCCAGGCCCCTTGTATATTCCATGTTTCGGGGGATTGCCCACGATGATCCCGAGGTCGTTATGATGCTGGAGGGCGTAGAAAACGGAACCATTGACAGCGTTGTCTGCCAAAGCGGCGGAATGCTTCCGCCAAGGCTGGCAGAAGCGATGATTTTAGAAGCAAATGGCCATCGAGGAAAAGCATTTTGGAAACTCATAAGGGGGTAATCTGCATGAAAAAAGGCAGCCTTGACAAGCGGACAAAATGGTGCTACTGCATCGGCGCTACCGGCCGCGATGCCGCTTACGCGCTGGTAAGCATGTACCTGCTCACCTATGTCCAATATACCATGAAGTTGACCGTCGCCCAGTTCGGAGTCATTTCCGCCGCAATCGTCATCTGCCTGATCTTGGATGCCATAAACGATGCGCTAATGGGAATTATCATTGAAAATACCCACTTCAAAAGCGGGAAATTCAAACCGTGGATTCTGGCCGGGGCCGTGCTGAATGCGCTAGTGATTATCGCGCTCTTTACATTGCGTCCGCAGGGCTGGGGCTTTGTAGCCTTTTTCTCGATAGGCTACCTGCTCTGGGGCATGACCTATACCATGAACGACATTGCCTATTGGGGAATGCTGCCCAGCCTGAGCAGCGACCCCAAGGAGCGGGACACGCTGGTAACCCTCATGAGCGTATTCATCTGCATCGGTCAGTTCACCATTGCGGGCATTGTACCGACTGTGATTGCCGGAAACGCAATTCAGGCATATCGAGTAACAGCCCTGGTTGTTGCCCTTGCGTTTATCGCGTTTCAGACGCTCGTTGTGGTGGGCGTTCGGGAGGCGCCGCGCAGAGATGACGCAGAGAAAGTAACCCTCGGCAAAATGTTCTCCATCTTTATGCGGAATGATCAGCTGGTTCCCATCGGCATTGCCTCTCTGCTGTTTAACATTGGGAGCAACCTTCTGATCATCTTTGGCGTAAATTTCTTCTATTTTGAATTTGGCTATGCGGACAGCGGCAATCTGATTTTCCTGTTCACCGTCATGTACGGGCTTGGAACGCTTGTTTCTCAGGCACTGTACGCGTTTATTTCCAGCCGGATGCATCGAATGACCCTTCTGAAAATCTGTATCGCCGCAATTTTCGCTGGATACGCACTGCTGATGGGCTTTGGCTATGTGCTGCCAAAGAACGTTGTTCTGCTGAACTGCATCGGCTTTGTCATTTTCTTCTTTCAGGGACTCTATAATCTGGCTGTTATCGTGATGCTCAACAACACCATCGAATATGATGAGCTGCGCTTCGGAGAACGGCACGACAGTGTGATCTCCGCAATTCGCTCTTTCTCCGTCAAACTGGCCGGTGCGGTAAATCAGGGCATCTCTGCCTTGGTGCTGATTCTCAGCGGCATCTATACCGTCAGCCAGAACATCTCCGGCCTAGAAATTGAGGTCGGCAAAGGGACCATGACCAGCGCCCAGGCACTGGAAAAGGCAAACGCGTTCGCGGCCCAGGTGCAGCCCCGGCAAACCCTTCTTCTAAGGATCGGCATGGTTGCGGTTCCCATACTCACTCTGGCCGCCGCATATATTTTGATCCGCAAAAAATATAAGATCACAGAAGAAGTATATCAGAAAATCGTTACGGAAATCGCGGCCCGCTGATCCTGCGGTTGAATCTGTCTTCATCGGGGACACGCAGCCAAAAACAGATGATGCAAGGAAAAACTTTCTGTGGCGAACAGATGGAAGCACGGTGTCTGTGTGCGGAAATCGGACTGCGAAAATAGATTGGAAAGCGATGCTTAACGAATAAAGGACAAGCCCGGCAAGGTTTTCATACTTGCCGGGCTGTGTCTTTGTGTGGGGAAGTGAATTGAGTGGCGGAATCCTCGCTTTATTTCTGGTTCAGGAGGGCGTTCATGTCTTCTTCCGGTGTAGTAATAGGCGCAATGCCATAGTTTTCCACTAGGAAGTTCAGAATATTGGGGGACAAAAACGCCGGGAGAGAAGGACCAAGGCGGATGTTTTTAATACCGAGATGCAGTAGGGTCAGCAGGATACAGACCGCTTTCTGCTCATACCAGGACAGAACGAAGGAGAGCGGAAGTTCATTTACAGAACATCCAAAAGCCTCCGCAAGTGCCACGGCAACCTGAATTGCGCCGTAGGCATCATTACACTGTCCCATATCCATCAGCCGGGGCAGACCGCCGATTTCTCCCAGATCAAGATCGTTGAAACGGAATTTGCCACAGGCCAGGGTGAGGACGATGCTGTCAGAAGGGGCTTGTTTCACGAATTCTGTGTAATAGTTTCGGCCCGGTTTCGCACCGTCACAACCGGCAACCAGGAAGAAATGGCGGATGGCTCCGGATTTTACGGCGTCTACGACAATACCCGCATGGGATAGGATGGCTGCATGACCAAAACCGGTTGTCACTTTCGTGCCGCCATTGATACCGGAGAATTGCCGGTCTTCCTTGTAACCGCCCAGTTCCAGCGCTTTTTTGATAACCGGCGTGAAATCCTTCTGCTCGTCAATATGAACAGCACCCGGGAAAGCAACTACTTCTGTTGTAAATACTCTGTCTGCATAGCTGTTTTTGGGCGGCATCAGGCAGTTTGTGGTGTAGAGGATTGGAGCGGGAAGATGATCAAATTCCTTTTGCTGATTCTGCCATGCAGTTCCGAAATGTCCTTTCAGGTGAGAGAACTTTTTTAAGAAGGGGTAGGCATGGGCCGGGAGCATTTCACCGTGGGTGTAGATGTTGATACCTTTTCCTTCGGTCTGCTCCAGCAAAAGCTGAAGGTCATTCAGATCATGACCGGTCACAACAATAAACGGCCCTTTTTCTACGGCAAGGGTCACAGCGGTCGGTTCCGGTGTCCCATAGGTCTGTGTATTGGCCTTGTCCAGAAGTGCCATGCACTTCAAGTTGATTTCTCCGACTTTCAGCACGGTAGGAAGCAGCCGTTCGACACTTTCTTCATAACCGATTCTAAATAGGGCTTCGCAGAAAAACTGGTCCACTTCGGCATCTTCATAATTCAGAACACTTGCATGATAAGCATAGGCTGCCATTCCGCGAATCCCGAACAGAATAAGCGATTTCAAAGAACGGATATCTTCATCGGCATTCCACAGCTGCCGCATATCGTATTCGTCTGTCTTACCGCAGGGGGACTGACAGCTGCTGCAATCGGGAACCAGCCGTTCTTTCTCGGCTCTGACTTTTTGTATCATCTTTTCAATTGCCGCATTGTCAAAGCTTACGTTTGTAACTGTCGTAAACAGCCCTTCCATGATGATCTGTCCGGTTCGTTTGGAAATGGTTTGCGCACCATCGACTGCTCTTGCCAGACCAATCAACGCACCTGTCAGTTCATCCTGCAATGCAGCGGTGTCTGCCTTTTTTCCGCAGACACCGGCACTTCCTGTGCATCCCGTACATCCAAGTGTCTGCTCACACTGAAAACAAAACATCTTCTGCTCCATAGTTGTATGCTCCTTTTACTCAATGATTTTACCGTCAATACTGATGGTGACGACCTGCCAGGGGATGAATTTCCCGCTGTTTTGAAGTGCTTTCTTGGCCGCCATCTCCAGACCGCCGCAGCAGGGAACTTCCATTCTTACAATGGTTACGCTTTGAATGTCGTTACCTTGAATGATTGCGGTCAGCTTTTCGCTGTAATCCACCTGGTCCAATTTGGGGCAGCCGATGAGGGTCAGCTTGTTCCGGATAAAATCCTGGTGAAAGCTTGCGTAAGCATAGGCGGTGCAATCGGCGGCAATCAGAAGCTTTGCGCCGTTAAAATAGGGTGCGTTGACCGGTGCCAGTTTGATTTGTACCGGCCAGTTCCGGAGTGCGGACATCTGCCCTGGGTTAGGAGCGGGGATGCCGGTCTCGGGTGCTGCCGGACGCTGGATCTGCATACTTTTCGCTCCGGGACAGCCCATGTGTTTGGGTGCTGCCTGGTTTTTGACAAATGCTTTTTCCTGGGCTTCTTTTACGGCTTTCTCATCGTATGCAGGTGCTTCCCGTTCTTCAAAGGAAATGGCACCTGTTGGGCATTCCGGGAGACAGTCGCCCAGCCCGTCGCAGAAGTGTTCTCTCATCAATTCGGCTTTTCCGTTTATGATTTCAATGGCCCCTTCGTGGCAGGCCTTGGCACAGGCACCGCATCCGTTGCAGCGTTCCCGGTCGATCCGAATAATCTTTCGTATCATTTTTTGACCTCCGTCAGTAGTATTTCTTGTTTTTCTGTTAGAATTATAGTATTATAAACACAACTTGTATGTTTGATTTCCAACATGGAGGGATGATTTTGAAAAAATATTTACCCATTCTCAGAAACAGTCCGTTTTTCAAAGGCCTTACGGATCAAGAAATCCTGTCCATCCTGCACTGTGTAAATGCAGCAACCGTATTCAAAGAACGGGATTCTTATATTTTCAGGGCGGGAGACGCCACCGAGGTCATGGGACTGGTGGTGTCAGGCGGTGTTCTCATTATTCAGGAAGACCTTTGGGGACATCGAAATATTCTGTCCAAGTGCCACGCCGGCGACTTCTTTGGGGAACCCTATGCGGCCAGCCCCGGAGCCATTCTGAATATCAGCGTGGTGGCAGACGAGGATTGTGAGATCATCTTCTTAAACGTCCAGAGGCTGCTGGTCTCCTGCCCGACAGCCTGCGAACACCACCAGAAGCTGATCCGTAACCTGGTCAGCGTGCTGGCCAATAAAATCCTGGTTTTTAACGATAAAATCACCCATGTCGGCAAGCGAACCACCAGGGACAAATTGCTGTCTTATCTGTCGGCAGAGTCTACCAGACATTCGTCGCTCTCCTTCGATATTCCCTTTGACCGGCAGCAGCTGGCAGACTACCTTTGCATTGACCGCGCGGCAATGTCTACAGAGATTTCCAGGCTGCAAAAAGAAGGGCTTCTAAAAACCAATAGAAATCACTTTGAGTTGACCGTCAGCAGCTCCGTTTCTGAAAAAATATAATATATCAGGGAGCCGCGGAAGAAGGCTTGATGACCATCCCACTGTGCTGGATTCAATAGAATGCGGTGCTTTTGTATAGGGGGGCAGGAGGCGTGGGTGGATTTGAGAAGTGTTGTTGCGTGGAGAAGTGTTTTGAGTGGCGGAATCTTCGTTTTGTACCGTGGTAAGCGACCTCTGAATACCTGGCTTTCCTTGCCGCTTTCTACACCATTTTCTGCAACCGTCCCCGGTTCTTCTCTGGGGGCTTTCGCCAGCTCTATATACGCTGAGTCCTTGCTATTCTGGGAAGAAAACCTCAAATGTCCCTTGACATAAAGCAACTCGGAAAGTATATTGTTCATAGAAGGAGTATCACCGCCGGAGTCAACGCTTGTTGCAAGCGCCGCCCGGTTGAACGGCGTTGCTCCTTCTTTTATTGGGAGAACCTCATGGACATAAAACCCGATTTCACTACTTGTACGTTTAATGCAACCTTTGGCAATCCGATTCCTCTCCCGCACACACTGGGGTTCTTGCCATTCTTGCGTAGGTCAAACACCGTAAATTCCGCATTTGTCCCGTGATACACCACCTTCTGCGTCCTGTCCTCATTCATAACCTTGCTTGCCTTGGGTGGGTCATTCTGCCAGTCACCGAACTATTTCTTGAAATTCTCTGTTTCCGTCTGGTCAGAAAGGCTGTTGACATTCCTGCTGCTTTTACGTATACTGTTATTGGAAACCGTACTACTTTTCGCTTCGGGCGTATTGATAGGGGCTTGTTCACCTGTCGGCGTAGCAAGGTTTCCTTTTTGCGTTTGTGTATACTGTTAAAAACGGAGTGGGCATTTTCGCCCACTCCGAAATCATAGCAGCTGTTTATAGTCTCTTTTGGCGTATAGAATTCTCCGAATCTGAACAACGGAACCGACGATCACATAAAAAACCAGGTAATTTCCTACTATGAGGTAGCGGTAGCCCTTGGCTGCCAACGCCAGGTCTCTGGGGCGGGGGCAGCGTTCCGGCATTGTGGACAGGCTGGCAATTTCGCTGACAAGTCTGTCATAAAAGTTCAGGGCCGCTTCTTTGGAAAGGGTATTGAGGTAATCGATCACATCCATAAGGTCCTGCTGCGCAGTGGGGAAAATGCGAACATCATACTGTTCCATGGATACGCTCCCGCATCTGCTTGGCAACCGTCATAAAATTCTCTCCGGCTGCACCGGAGGAGATTTCTGCTTCCGCAACTGCCAGCTTGCCGTACAAGTCGATCAGTGCCATTTGACGTTCATATTCTTCGATGTTCATAACGACCATATCACCAGTGCCGTTTCGTGTGATATAAACAGGCTCCCTGCTTTGGCGGCAGAAATCCGAAATATCATTGGCACTGTTTCTCAAATCAGAAATGGGGCGGATACTGGGCATTGTCATCACTCCTTTGCGTTTTTAGTATAGCAAAATTATGAGTAAATATCAATGCCTATTTTGCTATACTCTGCATGAATCTTGTGACAGGATGATAACCTGGGCTATGAAATTCGTTAGGACGACGGTGATTTACGCATATTTGCAGGCAGTCGGCGTGATCTATTCTCACGATGGGGGCTGCTTTTTAGAGCACAAAACGGTGGTATAGAGAGGTGTATGTGAATGAAATGGGCGGCTGTAACGGCAAGTGCCATATAGATTGAGATCAGAGTTTTTTCACTATAAAGAACAAAGATTGCTTTTTATGCAACAAAATTCTGAAAAATAAAAGTTTATTACATTATAGATTTTCACTCATAGCTTCTCCATTCCGCAGGGATAGGCGCTGCGCGCTGTCTGCTGCTCTTGAGTTACGACCTGATAAAAGCTGTATCCACCGGAGAGATGGGCACAGGTGAAGCCGTACTGCGTCAAAAAACGGCAGGCCAGATAACTGCGAAGCCCTGTCTGGCAATTCACATAAACAGGTTTCCCCCGGTCCAACTCGTCCAAA
>JABLTL010053063.1_pt1 | contig 11056 bp, 9 predicted proteins | sample 7160151 | NCBI WGS metagenome assembly JABLTL01 (sample SAMN14651223, study PRJNA627086) | human gut metagenome | isolation source: feces | host: Homo sapiens
ATTTTTAAATGCACAGATTTCTACCTTTGGATTTGCATGAATCTGTTTTGATACCTCTTTCACCTTACCTGTCTGAATATAAAGTTTTCCTTCAAAAATGTGTGCTGTACCAAAAGGTCTTACTCTTGGCTGGTTGCCTTCTACGGTTGCTAAATAATATGTTTCTGCTTCTTTTAAGAATTTTTCTACTCGTTCCATGATGTAAGCCTCCTGTATTTATCTAATAATGTAATTTTTATTTTCAAAATAAGTGTTCCATAAATAGTCACAACCGGTCAATTATCGAACACTTTGTATCCGATAATCAAAAAAGTGTTCGATAAAGTGTTCGATCATCAGTAATGTAATTCAATTGTCTCCGTTATTCCATAAAAATCACCTGTTATCACATCTGTCTAGTATTCCTTGATAATCCTTCTTCTAGTTTGCCTGTATAAATTTCTTAAAACCATCCACCTGTTCTCCATTACAAATGCTGGCTTTAATAACGGGCTTCTTGTTTTACTTATCGTATGAATACCGGATGTGTTTTTTTTAAACAGATTCATGGAGATCTCCTTTATGTATGCCAGATATCTATTTGTCTTATTCATCACTGTATACATATATTATTGTATTTCTAAAGCCAGCGTATGTTCCACCCTCGATGTTAATTTTCTAATTTTATTCTGCGTTTCACCAAACACACTTGCGTTTTTTGTAAGTAAAGATACATTACTCTCTTTTTGGTTATTAATAATCCACCTTACTATAAAAATAGAATCTACAATTATCTCTTTTTGATCGAGTCCTATAATATTCATTTTTTTATATTGATCTTTTAAGTTTTTATATGTATTCAGTAAAATAATATCTCCTGTATTCATAAAACGAAAGCTGTCAATATTATCATTAATCCATTCTTGTGAAACTCCTATGTATTCGGAAAATTCATTTTTAGAACTATTTCTCCTTGTTTTTCTATACATGGTTAAAACTTCTGAAATTGCATTATATGCACTATACGCTTCAACAACTTTATCCGCATTCAACCCAGATAATAAATCTTCCATCTTATTTTTATCGAATAATGCATTCTTTCCGCGTTTCGCCAAACTAGCATTCTTATTAACCCAATATCCCACATAATACTGAATTAATTTTTCCAACTGTATAATAGTTTTTCCTTGAATTTTTTGAAACTCTTCTGGATTATGTTCACCCATATATTCATATTCATTAATCTGACGTTCAAGAAAATATCCATGCTCCAATAACTTAGATTGAAGATCTCTGACAATTGGATGATTCGCAATAAAATAGCTATCACGTATAGGCGTCTGTGAATTTAGAAATTCTGTAATTCTCATACGTTCACTATAATCAGCAATTGAAATAACTCTTACAAGAATATATACTGAATCATTTAATTTTCCTTTCTGTACTGCATTATAAAGAGTATTCAATGTTTGACATCCATTAACAACTGATGCTCCCGTTAACAAAATTTCACTTGAAGCTGGACTATTTAATGCCTCATCACAGATAAAAACTATCCCATTATTATAAAAATAAAACATGTCTGCTTGATCTGTAGACGTTGCAGTTCTATTAATTCCATTATTCACTGGAGAACCATATTCATATAAACGAATATTTTCATCAAAAATTGTAGCAATATTATTTGAAATTGCTTGAACAAGATCCTTTCCATTTACGAATCCAACAAATGAATCTATTTTTCGCCCTTGAACATTATAAGCCGGTTGCATCTGTTTATATTTTAAAGAAATTGCAATATTATTTTCCCGATTTAATTTTTCATAAATATTGGCAATTGACTCTCTGTCATGATATATGATTTCAAGTTCACTCCCAGTATCCTTTCTAAACATATCGGCATAATTTTCAATAATGTCTCTATTAGCAAGCACTCCTTTATTATAGCTAACAAAACAAATTCGAAAATGTGTTATAAGACTGTTCTCTAATTGTGCCTTAAATTCTTCAAACTTTTTATTACTTCCCGTATACGGCATATCGTTAGTGATTAGTGTCATAAAACCATTCCAAGTTTTCAACACATCGCCTTGCTCAATCTCATTTCCAATATTTTCTTTTTTAGCCGGAAGTTTATATTGCATTACAGTTAATGCTTCGTTTTCCTCATCTATTATAATCGAATCTATTCCTAAATCCCCAGCACCATCAATTATCGCTTCAGCAATATCCTGCTCACTCAATCTATAGTAATTGTGTAAATACCAGTGTGCAAATGCCAGTGAATCTGTTTTATATTCGTTTTCCGCTCTTATTGTTTTGAGACTTTCACATATTTTTATATAATAAGAATCATACTTTGTTATAGCCATTTCTTCTCCAATCGTTTTATTTAATAAATATTTTATCCTTATTGTGCCCTGAAATATTTCTCCTAGAATCACAATCTCATAAAATGTTTTTAATTGCTACTTATCTTTTTTAATGAATATGAATCGTATGATTTCATATGATATCCATCTTCTAATTCAATTTTCATCTGTGTATCGCTCGTAAATATATCTTTTATAAGTGTTCCTCCTGCATTATAAATTTCTACAGATAAATACGAAGAATATCCTTCTTTTAAGTTAATAATATTAAACTTTCCCTCTGGAATATCTAAACCGACCACCTTTGTCCCAGGTTCTACTCTAATTATCTTCCCCTGATTAATTTCCTTTTCCATTTTTTTGAGACCAATTTTTCTCTTTTGAATACGCTTTTGTTCCAACTCATTAAAGTCAATATTATAGATTTCTTCTAGATATTTTAAAACCTCTACCAGTCCATCCCTATATACAAGTGATTTGAACCAAATGCATATTTCATTGTTCCAACACATTCAGGCGCAAGATAATCAATCTTGCTTTTCGTCTTCGTCAACCTATGTGATTCTAAATCTTCCATGTTTCTGCAATAATTTACTGGATATTTAAACCCACAGCCCTCTTCCCCAGTCCAACCATTGTACGAATTAGGATTATATGTTCGTTTTCCAATTTTATATTCTAAAGTACAAATTAGATCCGCAATACTTTTATCAACTACCATTCTTCTCCACTTCCTTTCAATTGCCCCAATAATTGTCTTTAAATGGTTATAACAATTCTTTCAGCTTTTCGATCTCATCCTCCGACAGGGTCACTCCTTTCCCCATCTTCTCATGTTCCGGTGCCCAATCTCTAATATCATATTTAGGCTGTCCACCATTCCACGAGACCTTATTGAGCTCCTTTGTCCAGCCTTTTGGACTTTCTGAAAGAGTGCCAATATGTTCAACTATTTCATATTTAAAATCTGCCATAAATTCTCCTTTTACAATGCACTGAATTATTATTCACATACTTTTTTATCCAAAGACGGATCGTTCATAATATTTAATAAACTCTGATAGCTGTCAACATCATGGTAAACCACATTGTCTGTAGATATCTCATTAAAAAGCTTTCTTGCACACATTATTTTTGCCTTTTCAATTGGTCTAAGCTGCAAAGATTCCATGGTACCCTTAGTCTCCGCAACAAAGAATATATGCTTAACCGTTCCCTCATTAAAGGCTATTGCCCAGTCAGGGCTATAATGTCCAACAGGCGTTGGTATAGAGAATCCTTTTGGAAGCTTTGCATATACACATACTTCTGCCGCTCCGTCCAAGTCCTCTGCAAATTTACGTTCTACACTCTTATCAGCATTGCCATCAGTAAATACATATGGCTGTATATGTTTCTCTGCTTTAAATGCTTTATCTATTGTAGTATGCTTCTCAGCTGTAAATATCTCACTATCATACTTACCTTCAAGCTGGTCATAAGAAATATGATCAACTATCATAGTTGCCTTCTGTTCCTTAATCAGCCTTGTAACCTTAGAAATGAACTCTTCCGGATTATTTTTATACATGTCAAATTTATCCTTACAGATTCCTTTGAGGATAGCTGCTACCGTTCTTCGTGTAAGTACTGTTGCCTCTGCCACCTTGCCGATCAGATCATATTTTATCTGGCTGGTTTCAAAATGCTTAAGTGCTGTTGTATCAGACTTTGCTCCTTTGAATGAGTCACCGGATTTAATTGCATCAGCCGATAATGTATCTTTCTGTTCTGAGATAGACGTTGTATATTGCAGCATTGACACATATAATTCTACATCTATTGCATCTATCGCTTTCTTTATAAGCTCATTACTATCAAATGAAACTGTATAAGCATACTTATTATTGATGTATGCCCATAAAGTCTGAAATTCCTTCTTGTAGAAATTATCATTTAAATCGTTGCTTGGTACTTTTGTTTCATTACCATTATCAATCATGTCATCAAGTATCTTGTCATTAAATACACTCTGAATCAGTTTGTGAATACCTTCAGCATATGCTACTAGATTCTCAGGAAGTGGAGCCAAATGATTGTTTTCCAGATCCATATGATATTGTTCGGTAATATTGTCATTACCATCCATTGTCACATAATCATTTTTTATCAGATACTGATAAACCATTGTAGCCTGCTGTTTATTAAGCTTTTCTGCATTTCCATTGACCATTACAGTTTTACCTGCAAAATAGTCAACAGTTGCCTTTCTAGGTCTGTCATACAAATCTGTCTTTATCTGTTTCTGAAGATCCGTCACAAAATCCTTATAGCTTTCACTTGCAATGACAGTAAGTTTATTAATTTTATGTACCAATGACTTTCCTACACTCTGTTCATCCATACGGAAGCCATCCTGATTTACACAAAGCCTTAATCCTCTACCAACTTCCTGTCTCTTTCCAGTAGTATTATCGCTATGCTTCAAAGTACAAATCTGAAATACATTTGGGTTATCCCAACCTTCTCTAAGTGCTGAATGTGAGAATATAAATCTTGTTGGCTCCGTAAAGCTAAGAAGTCTTTCTTTGTTTTTGAGTATAAGGTCATATGCAGATATATCATCTGAAAAGTCTGAACCTCGTTTCACCGTACTATCGACAGCATGTCCTTTTTTATCTATGGAAAAATAACCCTTATGAGTATCTTTTACATCAATACCTTTTAAGTACTTCTGGTATGGTGTATCAAAAACAGTAATATATTCGTTCACAATATCGTTATATTCCTGTTCAAATATCTGACCATATTCTCCGAGTATTTCTTCTCCATCTTCATCATACTGGCGATACTTTGCCACTTCATCAATGAAGAACAATGATAATGTTTTGATGCCTCTATTAAAAAGTTCCTCTTCCTTCTCCAGATGGGACTTTATTGTTTCCCTGATCTGTACTCGGCGCATATCCTTCTCAGACACATCACCTACCACATCACCTCTATGAATTACTTCTCCATTTGTAAATGTAACAGTTCCTGCAATTGGATCAATCTCAGATACACGATACCCCTTATACTGCTCCATATCATTTGAAATCTCATACAAATTATCATCCACGTCAAAAATACGTGACTCATGGTTGATGCCTTTTGTCTTGTAGTCCTTCTCATACTCGATTCTGGCTCTTGGGGCATGCTTCGGAGATATAATAATATCCTCCAGATATAGATAGTGGTCCGTACCACGGAAGTTCTTTACTTGGAATCCCTTAACCTCAATTTTCTTTACAAGGTGCTGATTGTATGCATCCACAGCATCCAGTGCATATACAAGATTATGATGTTTTGCATGTGTAGCGGAGTAATTCAATGTAAACAATGGATTAAAGTTTTTAAGCGCTTTCTGCGTCGCATCTCCGCCCATCTTCTGAGGCTCATCTAATATAATAATAGGATTATTTGCTTTTATAACATCTATCGGACGTCTGCTTCCAAACTCATCTCTCTTATCATAAATAATACGGGCTTCTTTGCTTCTGCCGCCCTCTTTCATGGATGTATTAAATGCCTGCATATTGATAATCATGACATTTATTCCGGCATTACTTGAAAATGAATCAAGCTGATTCAGATTACTGCTGTTATATACAAAAAATCTGGCTTTTTTCCCATAATGCTCCATAAAATGATCCTGTGTGATTTCAAATGACTTTTTAACACCTTCTCTGATAGCAATAGAAGGAACCACAACAATGAACTTTGACCATCCGTAACGCTTATTCAGTTCAAACATTGTCTTTATATAAACATATGTCTTACCAGTGCCGGTCTCCATCTCAATATCCAAAGAGCAGGCTCCCATGCTGTCAACAAGAGAATCCGATATCATTACATTATTATTCTGCTGTACTTCTTTTATATTTGACAAAACCATATCAGGCGAAATCAACAGGTTTTCATTTTTAAATCCAGACTCATCGAAATCATCTGTTAAACCAAATGCATTCTGTTCTGAATCGAATTTCAAATCAATCTGTGACATATCTTTCATCTGCCTGACATTACCTATATCCCTACGATAAGATACGTTGTCTATATATGGTTGTCCGTTAAAACAATTCACTACACTATCAACAGCATCTGTCTGGTACTGTTGTATTTTAAAATTAAATTTCATCTTCAGCACCACCTTCTTCCTGTAACCATTCTTTCAATTTATCCTGTAATAGTTTCTTATCCGGCAGATACAGCTTATACTGTGATGCATAAATATTAGAATCTTCCGGCAATGTCAATTCAACCATTGCATCATTTTTTTCATTGCACAACAATACACCAATAGTAGGATTTTCTTCCTCTGTTTTTTCGTATCTATCATAGTAATTGACATACATCTGCATTTGCCCCAGATCCTGGTGCTTTAATTTGCCAATTTTTAAATCAAATAATACAAAGCATTTCAACAGTCTGTTATAAAAAACAAGATCCACTCTGAAATGATCTTCTTCGAATGAAAATCTTTTCTGTCTTGCCACAAAAGTAAATCCTTTTCCCAATTCCAAAAGGAACTGCTGCAAATTATCTAACAGCCTGTTTTCTAAATCAGTTTCTGAATAATTATATTTATCTTCAAGACCTACAAATTCCAAAACATATGGATCCTTCAGCACATCCTTTGAGGTTGTAATCACATTTCCTTCCTGTGATAAGCGCTGCACTTTTTCCTTATCCCTGCTTAACGCAAGTCTCTCATAAAGAGAAGAATTATACTGACGTGACAAATCTCTGACTCCCCACTTCTCTCTGGCAGCTTCTATCTCATAAAATGAGCGTTCATCCTCATTTTCTATTCTCATCAGTTGCAGATAATGTGACCATGTTACCACAAACGGATGCTCTTCATCAAAAATCGTAAACACTGTTTCCGATTTCTTTATCGCAAATTCCGTAAACAGTGTTTCCGAAATTCGCTCCTTATATGTTAAATAAAACTTTCTTGCCTTTTCCAATGTAGATTCTGAAAAGCCTTTGCCAAATTCTTCTGTTAATTTTTTAGAAAGATTTATTATGATTTTTTTACCGTATTCAGCCCTGTGTTTTCCCTGCTGCTGTACTTTTACAATCCACCTGCCAAGAGAATAATAGGTCATTATTTGTACATTATTTACCTGCTTTGCAGTAATGTTTCGTGCATATTTAATTAATTCAATTGAATTCTGACATAGCTTATCCATATTGATATCATATACAGATTCATTGATTTCATGTATCTTCTCCATTACAGCACCTTCCTTACTGTATCCGGACTGATTGATGCAAATATCTGGTCAAAGTTGGTTGCTACACTATCATTTGCCATTGAACTATCTCTGAATACTGCGTAATAAGGCTTTTTCTCTGCAACAGCCTTCACAGTCTCTTCCGTCACATCATTATCAAAACAAGCTATCAGGAAACCATCTGCTACATTAAATACCTGCTTACCAGCTATAGTTGTTTCCTCAATCTTACTTGAAAGCAACACTCCTAAATCAAGCATAACCTGAAATAATAAGTCTTCTGGTGTACGGTCTTCTTTGATGTTATCAGCGTATGTATCAAATAATGATTGCTGAGTTTCGGTCGGATTATAATATACATCTTTCATATTTGAAGAATCTAGTTTTAACACCCTAAAACCAGTATCAGCTGAAACACATCTATTTTTATCTCCTATCCTTCTAATTCGATCTTCACCAATATCACATATCGTTTGATATCCTGCATTTTTTGCTTGTGAATTTTCACCACATTTCTCTGGGACTTGAACTAAAATAAATTTTCTTTTACCGCCATCTTCCGCATTCTTTTCAATAACTGCATGTGCAGTTGTTGCAGAACCTGAGAAGAAATCTAAAACAATAGAATTTTCATCTGTACATAATTCAATAATTCTTTTTATAAATCCAACTGGCTTAGGTGTATCAAATACCTTTGTTCCAAAAATATCTATTATCTCTTTCGTACCATCTGTTGCAGTTCCACAATCATCCCATAATGACTTAGGTGTAAGACCTTTAGATTGAGCGTCTGAAAAAAAGCGTTTTAGCTGAGGTTTACTTGTTCCATTTTTCCCGAACACAATTCTTCCTTCTTCCAGAAACTGAAGATATTCTTTCTCCCCAGTTCTCCAACACCTTCCTTCTGGTGGCCAATATTCTGCACCATTATTAGGATTCGTTATTTTATAAGTCAAATTAGGTCTGATTCCTGGACTATCAAATGGATCAGCTTTCCATTTTCCTCTAGGATCATTATCAGGGTTATCAAACCCTTCACCTGTATCCGGAAGTTTAAATGTAGCCTTGTTTTCATAAAAAACTGACATGTTTTTTGCATATACTAAAGTATAATTATGATTTAATGATACTACAGCATCATTAGATACTGATTTTCTAGAATTCCATATGAAATCCGTCACAAAGCTACTTGCTCCAAATATCTCATCACAAATTTTTCTAAGATTATGCTGTTCATTATCATCAATACTGATTACTATCACTCCATCGTCACTAAGCAAATTTTTTGCTAATCTTAATCTGCTATACATCATATTTAACCAGTCTGAATGAAACCTACCATTACTTTCCAAATTAGCTACCATAAGATTGCCATCATCATCATACTGTCCACTTGAAGAAAGATAGTCGCTAATAGTTTTTGAAAAGTTATCGCTATATATAAAATCATGTCCTGTGTTATATGGAGGATCTATATAAATCAACTTTATTTTTCCTAAGTATGTTTCCTGCAATAACTTAAGTACTTCTAAATTATCACCTTCTATATAAATATTTTCGGTTTCTTTAAAATTAACGCTCTTTTCTTTGCAAGGTCTGATAGTTTTATTAATAGCTTTATTTGCCATAAGAACTGCTTTCTTCTTATCCGGCCAAGTAAACTGATATCTTTCATCCTTTCCTTCTACAACCTTACAAGATATCTCCTGCCTAAGCACATCAGCATCAATTGCTCTCTCTACTATCGGTTTTCCATCATCATCGTATCCGGTAATCGTCTCCGTAAGTGCATTTGGAAACATTTTTGACAGCATCTCGAAATTTTTATCCGCTATGTTTTCTGTTTGCATTTTCAATTTATCCATGATTTTCTTCCTCTCCTGCTATCTTTAATTCATTAATATTTGCTACATTGTGTCCATAAAAGAACACCTTCGGATCTTTATCCTCCCATGTAATTTGATTTGCACAATTTTTGCCATCACAATGTGAAATACACTTACATTGAGTAACTACTCTTTTATCTGTAACGATATCAAACACTATCTCTACAACTACACTATACGCGCTCTGCTTTATTGCATTTTCAAATTCAACACGCTTTTTTGCATCTATAACATATGTCATTCCAAACTTTATATTTCCATCCTGATGAATCGCAATTCTTGAATACACATTCGAATAATTTTTTCCGAATAAATAGCTACTCATGTTCTCATTGTTCTCCTCACTGCAAAATATGTTGCAATCTTTTATATGTATTAATGCTGGTATACCATTTCCCATGCTTTTCGCATTAAAAGTAAATTTATATCCCAAATATGATGTTTTTTCATCCCAATCACAATCTTTAATTATCTGTTCAGAATGTATTTCCCAATTAACTGGTATGTCCGCATCCTGCTTTATGTATATATTATTCATCAGTACCATGCTACTATAATTTGCAATATAATTATTGTTCTCCATTTCTTGTAATCTGTCATTTTGCTTATATGCAACATAACCTAATATAATAGTACCAACTGCACCAAATATACTTGCTACATAATTTAATGCATCTCCGGCTTTCCACTCCGCTGAAATAATACCATCTGTATGCACTTTAAATAACAGATTTAACCCGAAAGCTAAAAATATAGCTATCAGAATAGTAACTATTCCTATCCATATTAACTGTTTTTTCTTCATTGCATATCCTTAAGCCTTTCTTTATACAGATTAACTCGCTGAACCATCTCGAATTTTTTCTTTGACTGTACTTCTTTGCGAGCCTTAAGTTCCAAATCAGCTATCTGCTTTCTAAGTTTTTCTTTTTCTGCTTCTACATTTATCTGTTCGACCAATGTATTTCCAACCTGCACATTAATGCCTGAAACCTGTGTGACAAAATTATCCCATACACTTCCTAAGTCAAGACCATTCAACCTTAAAGAAATCTCCTCTTCATTCTTCCAGTCCGATTTCAGCAAACGTGTCTCGTATATTGCAAGCTGGTATGCATTTTCATAATGCAACACAATCAGCAGCTTTTGCCCAAAGAGTTTTGATATCATAATAATATTTTTATCATCATACTCTTTCCTTTTCAGTTCCACCTGAAGAACAAAGATAGCAGATATCTCTTCCGTTGCCTTAATATTCACAGAAGCTTCTGATATTTCATTGGTAATAATCATTCTGCTTATATCAGCATCAAACTTATCTTTTTTATTTTCTGATAATTCTGCTGCATATTTCTCATAGATAAGTTTTTTATGTAATGGCTTCCTAATCTCAGATGTTTTAGGCAAATCAAACATATAAGCACCTCCTACTTTATGACAAGAAAACTTATCAGTTCAAAATCATCTAATCCATTTATAGTCTCAGATAAAAAACTCATCTGTTTGCCACTTAAGAAACTGTCCATCTCACTTTCATCTTTCAACTCAATGATGGATGCAA
>JABLTL010121772.1_pt1 | contig 11045 bp, 9 predicted proteins | sample 7160151 | NCBI WGS metagenome assembly JABLTL01 (sample SAMN14651223, study PRJNA627086) | human gut metagenome | isolation source: feces | host: Homo sapiens
AAAAGAATACACTATTTAGTGGAACAATTGCTGAAAATTTAAGATGGGGTAATGCTGAAGCAACAGAAGCACAAATTGAAGCAGCAGCATCATCATCTTGTGTTGATGAATTTATAGATAGATTACCAGGAAGATATGATATGCATATTGAGCAAGGCGGAGTAAATGTTTCTGGAGGTCAAAAACAAAGACTTTGTATAGCTAGAGCTATTCTTAAGGAACCAAAGGTAATTATCCTTGATGATAGTACAAGTGCCGTAGATACTGCAACAGATGCTAAGATTAGAACAGCATTTGCTGAAGACTTAAAAAATACTACTAAGCTAATAATTGCTCAAAGAGTTAATTCAGTTTGTGAAGCAGACAAGATTATTGTAATGGATGATGGAAAAATCAATGATATTGGTACTCATGATGAATTAATGGAAAGATGCGAAATTTATAAAGATGTATACAAATCTCAACAGGAAGGGGTGGGGTTACGTGAGTAAGGATAAAATGCCTCCAATGGGAAAAGGTCCAGGTGGAAAGAAAATGCCAAGTGGTGGACCTAAGCCTAAGAATATGAAAAAGACATTAGGTACTTTATTAAGATACCTTGGTAAATATAAAGTATTTTTAGCTATAGTATTAGTGCTTGTAGTATTTAACTCATTTGCTATGGTAGCAGGTTCATATTTCTTAAAGCCGTTAGTTAATAATTATATACTTCCAGGAGATTTTGCTGGACTTGCAAAGATGCTTATGGTACTGGGAAGTATATTCTTAGCTGGAGCTCTTTCAGCTTATGGTTATGCAAGAATTATGGTACATGTTTCTCAAAATACCATTAGAGATATAAGAAGAGATTTATTTAATAAAATGCAAGATCTTCCTATTAAGTATTTTGACAGAAATACTCATGGTGATTTAATGAGTCTTTACACAAATGATATTGATAATATTGGTGAAGCTTTAAATAACAGTGTTGCTAATATTATGTCATCATCACTTTCATTTATTGGTATGATTGTTATGATGGTTGTATTAAGCCCAGTATTAAGTTTAATAACAGTATCATTCTTAGCATTGATGATATTTATAATTAAAAATATAGGTTCTAAGAGTAAATATTACTTTGGAATGCAACAAAAAAATATGGGTAAGTTAAATGGCTATATTGAAGAAATGATTGAAGGGCAAAAAGTTATCAAGGTATTCTGCCATGAAGATAAAGCCATCGAAGATTTCAAAAAGCATAATGAAGACTTAAGAAAAGCATCTACAGGAGCACAAACTTTTGCAGGATATATGATGCCTATGCTTGGTAATATGTCTCATATGAATTATGCCGTTACATGCTGTATTGGTGGTTTATTAACTATTGCAGGAAGATTTGACTTAGGTTCATTAGTATCATTCCTTCAATATACAAAGCAAGTATCAAATCCAATAGCTCAAGTTTCACAACAAGTAAATATGATATTAGCTGCCCTAGCTGGTGCTGAAAGAATATTTACAGCTCTTGATGAAGAAGTGGAAGTTGATAATGGACAAGTTACTCTTGCTAGAGTTGAAATAGTAGCAGATAACACATTAAAAGAAACTACAAAGAATACAGGACACTGGGCTTGGAAGTTACAAGATGGAAGTCTTAAATTACTTACTGGTGATGTTAGATTTAAGGATGTTATCTTTGGATATAATGAAGAAAAAATAGTATTAAAAGATATTAATCTTTTTGCTAAGCCAGGTCAAAAGATTGCTTTTGTTGGTTCAACAGGAGCAGGTAAAACAACAATAACAAACTTAATAAATAGATTCTACGAAATCAACAGTGGTAAAATCACTTATGATGGAATAGATATTAAGGATATAAAGAAGGAAGATTTAAGAAAGTCTTTAGGGGTAATATTACAAGATACTCACCTATTTACAGGTACAATAGCTGATAATATCAGATATGGTAATTTAGATGCAACAGATGAAGAAGTAATTGCGGCAGCTAAGCTTGCCAATGCTCATTCATTCATCAAGCATTTACCACATGGATATGACACAGTATTAACTGGTGATGGAGAAGGATTATCTCAAGGTCAAAGACAATTATTAAATATTGCTAGAGCAGCAGTAGCAAATCCACCAGTACTTATTATGGATGAAGCTACTAGCTCAATTGATACAAGAACAGAAAAGCTTATTGCAGAAGGTATGGATAAGCTAATGGAAGGCAGAACTGTATTTGTTATAGCACACAGACTTTCAACTATTAAAAATTCTCAAGCAATAATGGTACTTGAACAAGGCCAAATTATTGAAAGAGGAAATCATGATGAGCTTCTTGAAGTTGGTGGAAGATATTATCAACTTTACACAGGTAAAGCACAATTAGATGCCGAGGAAGCAATATAAATAATGAAAAGAGGAAAACTCCTATTAATTAGGGGTTTTCCTTTTTTATAGTTAAATACAAAAAATTAACAAATAAATCTATCATTATTAGCAAATAAGAATTATAATAAATATGTAATTGGTATATATTGGGGTTATATATATATATTTAATTTAATGTAAAAATTTATAAGTTATTTAGGAGGGAATTGTGAGAAAAGAAGGGAAGAAAAATAAAAATAAAATAGTATATAAGATACTATCGATTATTGCTGTATTTTTAATGATAATGGGGATAAATATACATTCTATAAGTGCAGCTGAAAATGAAAGTTATGATTATAAGTATGTAGATAATTATGAGTTTGGGGATAGTAAAAAAGCTGTAATTTTTAAATTAAAAGATGAAAGTGGTGAAATTTACTATGCTTATTGCGTAGATAAAGATACACGTATACAAAAAAATCATGATTACTCTAGAGTTAATGTGGAAGATTCAGATTACTATAGTGAAAGTGATGCAAAACAAATAAGGGCTATAGTAAGAAATGCATATCCATTTCAAAGCTTAGAGTATATGCAAGAAACATTTAATATTCCAACATTAACAAAAGGAGAAGCCATTGATGCAATTCAATTTGCTATATGGAATTATGCCAATTCATATCAAGGTGATTTAGTAAATGGAAGCAATGAAAATGTGAAAAACTTATATAATCAATTAATAAGCCTTCCTGCAGCTGAACAAATCACAACAATAGCTGAAATTAATTTTTTAGAACCATCAGCTATATTTAATGGGGAAAGCTATGATGTTGATTTTGCATATAAAGTAACAGGTAAAAATGTTGATGGAACTACAGTAAGTGGTGATTATTCATTTGAAGGGGATTTAGTAGTACAATATGGAGCTACAATAGAAGAAGCTGGTGTAGATGAAAATGGGTATACTCATATTATAGTTAAGAATTTACCTAGTAAAACAACAGTAAATTTAACAGTTAACGCTACTCAAGATTTAGGAAGAGATGTTTATTTTTATGATCCAGAAGGAGGAAGAAATGCATCTCAAAGTTTAATTGGTATACATGAAGGTAATACTAATATATCAAAATCCATTAGCTTTACTACAGAAGCAGTATCAGAAATAGTTATTAAAAAGGTTGATTCTGATAATAATGAAAAACTTCTGCAAGGGGCAGAGTTTACTATAACTTCAATAGACAAAGGATATACAGTAACAGTTGTTACTGATGAAAATGGACTTGCATTAGTAAAGCTTCCATTAGGGAAATATACTATTACTGAAACTAAAGCTCCAGAAGGGTATGCAATTATAGAAGAAGTAAAAACTATTGATGTTACAGGTGAAGTAACTGAAGCTACTGTATTTGTCTTTGAAAATAAAAGAATTATAGGTTCAGTGGTAATAACTAAAGTAGATAAAGATAATAAGAATGCACTTGCAGGAGCAGAATTTATTATTAAAAATGAAAATGGTGAAGAAGTTGCTAGAGGTAAAACAGATGAAACAGGTGTTGTTAAATTTACAGAACTCCCATATGGAAAATATACTTATCAAGAAGTAATTGCACCAAAGGGATATGTTTTAGATAGCAAAGAGTATTCTTTTGCAATCACTATTGATAATGAAGAAGTAAATATTACAGTAGAAAATGAAAAAATAGAAAAAGAACCAAAGCCAACACCACAACCACAGCCAGCTCCAAAGCCAACACCACAGCCAGGTCCAAAGCCAGCACAAGAGCAAAGTAATATATCTAAAAAACCAAGCAATAATAATATTTCTGAGCTACCAAAAACAGGTGATGCAAGCATAATGGGATTTGTTGGTGCATTATTACTTTCAGTTGGTGGACTTTTAATTAATGATAGAAAGTAAAATGATAGATAATGAAAAACTCCGTTTAAGCGGAGTTTTTTGTGCATATAAATCTGTTTTTAATAAATCTTGCCACAATAAAATATAAATAATATGGTAAAATTAATATAGAATTAAAAGGAGTATTTTATGTTAGTAAAAGTGGTGTTTTATTTATATGTAATTATAGCTTTTTCAGTGCCAATTTTTTGGATTTATAAATTAATACAAAGCTTCTTTGGTAAAAGTGGGATATTTATAAGCAAAAAATTTATCTTAAATAATGAGAAGGTAGAAGTATTTTACTCTTTTATTGTTATAGCTTTAAGTAGTTTTAATTTACTGTGTATCAGTGGATTAGTAGATACAGGTAAGCCCCTTCAAATATATGAATTGAGTAATCAATATCTAAACAGCTATACTCCATTATCCTTTCAGCATATATTAACCTTTGTTGTATTTTTTATTTTAGGATTATTAGTGTATTTTATATTGATAAATTTCAATGGAAAAATGGCACCTTTACTTTATGTCATAAGTTGTAGCATACTTTTAATAAATATAGCCTTAAACGTAACATATTTTACTCATACCTTTAGGGTAAAGAATTTAGAATTTACCTCTTCTTATATGATTAAGGCTTTAGGACGTCATTTAATTTATTTAAGCATGATGTATGTATCACTTTTAAAGCAATCTATGGATAAGGTTAGAAGTGTAGAAGGAGAAAAAAATAAAATTTATAATAATATATTAGTAAATAAGTTATATAAAATTTTTATAAAGTATGAAACTAATGTTGGTTTTTGGACATTATTTATATTTCCTGTACTTATGGTAATTCAGCTATTTCTTGTATTATTTGGTCAAAAGCCTGATAGCTTTATTCAAGTATTTTTAGATACAAGTACCTATAATTATTCCAAGGTCATACCACCAGATCCAGTTATAATTCCAGGAGATGGACACTATCTATGCACTGTGGCAGCTAGAGGCCATGAAAAAGTAGTAAAGCCTTTAAGAAGTGGCGTTAGAAATGGTAAGAGAATAACTGTAAACAGACAGCTTATGGTGGCCAATGCCTTTGAAAATATTTTAGAGCAATATACTCCTAAGCTTCATAAAATTATCAGAGACATCTATGATAAGTATGGCTATCCATTAAGTAAGCATATAAACAGTAAAATTTCTGCAGATATAGTTTATTATCTTATGAAACCTTTAGAGTGGGGTTTTTTAGTTGTTTTATATTGTGTAGATAATAATCCAGAAAATCGTATCAATATTCAATACAGTGAATTAAGAAAATAATCATAGTGTATTGTTTTTAATAAATAATGAATAACAACATTTCTTAAAAGTAGAATTACATATGATAAATGTATTTAAAATATGGAAAATGTGTTATTATTATGAATTGTGGTGTAAGAGAATTAGGTGGAGGGATGGTAATGAAGAAAGTGAACTTTGGTATTATTATTGCAATACTATGTATTGTTTTAGCAATGATTATTGAAATAAGTATTATGCTCACCGCTAGAAGAAGGGTACATATTAAATCAGAAACTGTTAAGTATAATAGAGAGTGTACATTAAATAGTATAGTTTAATAAGAGGAACAATTAATAAAAATATAAGCAAAACATAAAATATATAAAACGTACGAAACGGGGAAGACAAATGAACTTAAGAAAAGTATCCATAATAATTTTAATGATAATAATGATTTGTATATTACTTTTTGTTAGAGGAAAAATTATAGAAAATAAATTTCTTCTAGATAAGATTAACGGATTAGACAGTATGATATTTGAAGCAGAAGATAGTATTAATTAAAGCGGTATTGATGAGCAATGCTGCTTTTTTTGTGCAGAAAAATAAGGATAAACTTCAAGAGTATAAATAACAACATTTAATGCAAACAGAAGTAGAGGCAGTTATATTTCAAGGGAAACTGTAATATATATTATGGAGTTATTAGTTTGATTTATAAGAAATTATAAGGCAGGGAGGTGGAATGGTGGTAAATATATGTCCAAGGTGTGGAAAGCTGCTGAAGGATTCAAAGTATTGTGATAGCTGTGGCAATATAGTTAATCTTGGAGAAGGAATTCAAGAATATGAAGAGTGCACTCTTACCAATAAGTTTTACAAGATAAAATCAAAGGTAAGCTATGAAGATTTTATTTTCCATAGAAAAACTATTGAAAATCCTCAATATGTTGATGAGGAAAAAGAAGAAATTTACTTTTTAAAAAAAGAAAATAGTAAGTCTTTACATCAATATATAGGTGATAGAAAGCTAGAGTTAAATGAAATAAATAAAATTACCATGAGGCTTATAAAAATCTTTAAAGAACTTGCAGAAGAAAAGCTCATTATAAGTGCTATTAACTTGGAAGATTTCTGGTTAAATAAAGATGATATAGAAACCTTAAAGCTATTTAATAGACGTAGATTCATAAAAAATAAGGTCATTGTAGATAACTTTGATTATGGCTATTCAATAAGTTCACCGGAGGTGTTAAATAAGGTTGAAGAAAAACTTGGACAGGAGTCTAATGTTTATATTTTTGGCAGGCTTTTCTTACAGCTTATCTTAAATAACTTTGGCATCCTAAGTGATGATGAAGAAATGTATTATGGATATAATTTAAGATTATTTAGAGGTGATCTGCCATATAAGTTTCATAATTTTATCATGAAATGCTTAAATATTACTAAAGAAAAAAGGTTTAAATCCATTAAAGAATTGGAGGAAAGCTATAAGTATCTCATTGAAGAAAAATATAATGTTGAAAACACAAAATTAAAGGTAAAAAGCCTTGGCAGTACTAATGTAGGTGTAAATAAACTGAAAAAGGTCTTACGAGATATGCATATAAAAAAATATGAAGATGAAAACCAATTTAATGAAGATATGTTTTTAGTGATGAAGGATGAAAAAAGGGAAATTACTCTTTTAGCCTTAGGAGATGGAGTATCAACGGCAAAGCTAGGATCAGGTAAGGAAGCTAGCTCCATATTAAGAAAAAATATCATAGAGGCTTTTAAGGAAAAGGCATCTCTTTTAAAAGATGAAATTAGTATTAAAGAATTTTGTAGTAAAGTAATTGCAAAATCTAACATAGATATTATTGAGTCAATAAAAACAAAGGTGGATATAACAAAAGAGACACCATCAGGAATCATGGCTACCACATTGATATTGGCTGTTATTGTGAGAAATAAAATGTATTACACCTCTATAGGAGATAGCAGGCTTTTTATATATAGTGAAAAAGATGGACTTAACTTGCTAAATTATGAAGATAATGTGATGAATTTAAAATTGGCCAATGGAATGGCTTGGGATAAGGTGGTAAATTCAGAAGGCAGATATGCAATAACAAGATATATAGGGGGAGGTTCCTTTAAGGATGGCAACCTTTATCCAAGAGAATTTACCATAAGTATACATTGTCTAGACTTGGAACCAGGTCAAATTATTATTATTTGTTCTGATGGAGTTACTGATTACATTAATAAATCTTATTATAATGATGACTTATGGAAAGTCACAGAAAGCCTAGAAAAAATCATTAAAGAAAATAAGGAAAAGTCATTGGATGTATTAAATAACAAGATAATAACTGAAGCTAACTTAAATGGCGGAGGAGATAATATAACAATTATAACTTCTAAAGTTTTAAAATAATTTCATGGAGGGAACTAAATGCAAGATTTAGTAATAAAGACTGGAGCTAATATTCCATATTTGCTTTCAGATAATGAAGAAAAAAATATCATTGTAAGGGTTGGAGTACAGCCAAGCGATGAAATAAGAAAAGACTTTATGGAAAAAGAAAAAGTAAACTCAGGTGTAGATTTATGTTTAGTGTTAGATGTTAGTGTATCCATGACAGATGTTATAGAAGAAGATAATGTTGAATATGGCAGTAGATTTGAAGTGGCAAAAAAAGCAGTGGAAAGTTTAATAAAAAATAGTAGTGATGAAGATAACTTAAGCTTAATAACATATAATGATTTACCTAAAGTAGTATTTAAAAATATCAGCGGTAGTGATAAAGATTTTATGCTATCAGAATTAAACAAAGTAACTGCATCAGGTAATACCAATATTTCAGCAGCCATAAGAGAAGCAAGAATATTAATGAAGGAAGAAGTTAGTGATAAAGTAAAAAAGATAATTTTCGTTACTGATGGTATTCCTACTTGTGATACTGAGGAAGATGGTATTAGAGAAGCAGAATACTTAGGTGATGATAGTATTTCACTAGATTGCCTTGGTGTAGGAAATAAAGATATAAAATTTTCATTCTTAGAAAAACTTTCAATACCTAGCAATGGTAGAACAGATATTATATCTAATGGTGAAGAAGCAGTTAAGATATTTCATAATTTATTTGATAAATCAAAACAAGTAATTATGACTAATGTAAAGCTTAGACTTACTGAAATAAGTCCTCTTGTAAGAATAACAGATCATTATAGAGGTACTCCAGAAAAGAAGTATTTAGGTAAGGCAAAGATTTCATCAGATAGAGAATACGTCATCAATATAGGTCAAATAGAAAAAGATCAGCTTTATAACTTTTACTTTAATGTAACTGTATCCAGCAGAGTTAACTTAAAGGGACCTTTTAATATCATGAAAACTTCTGTGGAATACTGTATACCAGATATGTATGGTGATAATGTAAAAACCAATGCCAATGTAGTGGTGGTGGAATTTGGTACAGATAGTAGAAGGAGCAGATATAGAGTTGGAGATATTGAGAGAAACTTTAAGATGGTGGAAATCAAGCGATATGAGGATGAAATAGAAGAAGATTCTAAAGAAGGTAATGATGCTAGAGTAATAAATAATCTTCAAAGAATTATAAGTATCTGTGAATACTTGAAAAATGAGGAGCTTATTACTGGCTATAAAGGAATACTTGAAAAGTATCGTGAAGAAAAGAAGCTTGATATGTCAAAGATGAATGAAAATAGAAATACCAGCACCAAGATAGGTGATGATGGGCTTATTAATCTGCCTCTAGACATAGAATCAATTTTTGAAGACCAATAATGGGAGGGAGCAAGGTAAATGGAAAAGAAAATATGCATAAAGAATTCCTGTGGCAAGATCTATACTCCAGAAAATGATGAAGAATATGAAGCAAGAACATGTTGTGGAATATGCGGTGCACCTGTGGAAGTAGATTTAGGTGATTACCCTTATGAAATAGTGGAAGAAGAAAGAATTGTAAAAAAAATAGAGCCACTTCCAGGGCAGGGACCAAGGGTTATTATTTATAAAGGAAGAGAAATTGCAGCAGTAGTTAATCTTGAATATGATGAAACCATAATAGGACGCCAAAGTATCAATTCAACACCAGATATAGATATGACTAGTATTGATGAAGATAGAAATGTCAGTAGGCAGCATGCAATGATTTATAAGGAAGATGGTAACTTTTATTTAAGAAAGCTTTCAGCTTCCAATGCACTGCATGTTAACACAGAACCAGTAATAGATGAAGATGTTAAATTAAATGATGGAGATATGATAGTCTTAAGCAGGAAATACGGATTACAATTTATAGCGCAGTAGGTGATGAATTTATGTGGAAGTGTTGTAGATCACTAAATAGAAATTTTCAAGAATTCACCATTGAAAGTGGTGAAAAGGATGAAACACTAAAGGCTCCAATAACCATTGGAGAAGGAAGGTATGAAATCAAGGATATAAAATCTGCTGATGGAGGCTTTGGCATAGTATATAAGGCTATTGATAAAAGACTTAATAATAGAAATGTCCTTATAAAGGCAAGAAGATATGATAATATTCCAGGACTATTCAGTTATGCTTATGATAAATCCCGGGATGATGAAATAAAGGATATGAGAGAAGAAATATCCTTTGAAATAAAGTGTCTTAAGGCATTTAAAAACAGTGGTGAAAGCAGGATGCCTAATATAAATGATGTGGTCTACGATTACTGTCCAGAAATCCATGGGCCGCATATAGATGTAGATGGTGTTAGATTTTATTGTGAAGATGAAGAAATATATAATAATGAACCATATATAGTAATGCAGATGATAGATGGGGAAAACTTAGGACATTATGTTAATATGGGATTTAATTATGTGATGAATGATAGAAATTATACCAATATAAGACGTTGGGAAAATGATGTGATGGAATATGCCTTAGAGCTTACGACTATTCTTTCAAATTTTCATAAAAGACATAAATCAAAAATTTATCCTAAATATAATAAGCAGTATTTCATTTATCAAGACTTAAAGCCAGACAATATCATCATCACCAGCAAACTTTTTATTACTCTCCTTGATTTTGGTTCAATGAACCTTGTATTAGAAAATGATGATGGAGAAGTAATCAGCAATATAAAAGGGGCAGGTATACCAGGAGCAGGAACCTTTGGATATAAACCACCAGAATTTAGAAGTGGTAGTGCTTCTTTGGCCAAGCTTGATGAAAGAGCTGATATATATACCTTGGGAGCAACTCTCTATCATTTATTAAGATGCAAGCCTTTAACAGAAGAATTAAAAACAGAAGATACCATTATTCCCATAGAAAGATTGATGGAAATGGGATACTTAGATGAAACAGCCAACATTATCAAGAAGTGTACTGAATATAGGAAGGAAGATAGATATAAGAATGTAATGGAAGTACGGGCTGCAATTCTCAAGAACATGGAATTAATAAGGAGAAATATGCTATGACCATGGAAAATATAAATGAAAGATGGAAGATATTATCCTTAGAAGA
>JABLTL010011099.1_pt1 | contig 11036 bp, 11 predicted proteins | sample 7160151 | NCBI WGS metagenome assembly JABLTL01 (sample SAMN14651223, study PRJNA627086) | human gut metagenome | isolation source: feces | host: Homo sapiens
ATGTGTCGCCGTCAACATTGGCAGTATATATTGAAAAGATTTTGTATTTATATGCATCTTTTTTTGTAATAATCCAGAAATAAGGACTCTTGTCTACCGTTTCCTGCAACTTATAGTTTTTAAGGGTTCCGAACATAGAGCCATTTTTCATGTTGTGGCCATACACAATTGTGTTTTGGTCAGAAAAATCTTTTGAGTTTTTACAGTCAACAAAAATTGAACCTGCAAAAATGGATTCCTTTTTATAAGTATGATGTAAATAGAATTCATTATCATCACCCTGGGCAATCGGGTAACTGATATCAGGAAGAGCTTCCATATATATCCATCCGGCTACATCCGGATTGATAGATTTAAGTTCTTTAAAATCGATATCAAGCGGTGATTCCCAGTGCTTGGCTTCCTCGCCTGTTTTTGCATCTTTCAGTTTCTTAATTTTTTCTTTGTCAGCATCCCTCTCTTTGACTACCGTATCGGCAATCTGGGAATACTCATCAACGCCGGCTTTATATTCCATCATAATGGAATACAGTCTGTATCCGGCAAAAGCAGCTACTGCAAGCGCTATTATAAATATCAGCATTAACACTATATCGCTGGCTGATATCCCTTTTTTCTTTTTCCTTTTACGCCTGCTTTCTTTTGCTCCTATTTTTTGGTTCTTCTTCATTTTCTCTTTTTTTTGCGATACCGCGATTGTTTCGCGTGTATCAGGCGGGCGCTGTCTTACTTTTCATGACGGGCAAGCGCGTTCCCGCCTATTGTAAACAACCTCCTTTTCTATCAAAATATTCGCAATTACAATATGCTGAAAAAAAAATTTTTGGTTCGTTTTTTACATTTTTTTTTACAAAAAAAATACAGCCAATTTTATTGGCTGTATTTTGTATAGTCTTACCGTCCGATAAGGCTGTTAATGTAGTTGTATAATGCCATGCTTGTGGCATCTGTGTAGTTCTCTCCATCAGTCGTGTCGTATCCGGCCTGAACAAGATAATTGTATGCATCAATATAATAAACTCCTGCATTTGCAAAGCTCTGATACAGGTATGTATTATAATTTACAATATCCTGGTTTAAGATATAGCTGTCAGAACCTACAGGGCCGACTGATACAAAGTAAACCGTTGCCCCTTTCGCATTCCACTCCTGAGCTTTCGCGACAATTGCTGATGCGTAAGACTGATACTGTGTCAGGTCATTGATTCCAATGCTGATAAATACTTTTGTGCCTTTTCCGACTCTCGGGTCTACATCTGTAAATGCTGTTCCTGTCAGCCAGTTATAATCACCGGTTGAAGAACATTCCCAAAGGTCTGAGTTATCGGTTGCAATATTGGCCATAGCACGGAATCTTGAATCTCCTACAAAGATAACACCTGCTGGCGCCTGTGTCACTTCTGGCTGTGTGTTTTCTGTGTCATTTGATATTCCACCTGTTGTTCCTTCATTTGAGACATCTACAACTCCATCGTTATCATCAGGCGTGTGATAAACATCATCATCAGTTGTCTCCTCTGGGAAAGGTGTCACTGTCGGTGTTGCTGTTGGAAGCGGTTTTGGAGTTGATGTCGCAGCCGGCTCATCTGTTGGTGTTGGGGTTGCTTCTTCTTCTTCTGCATCCGGGTTCTCCTCAGCGTTTTTCTTTGCTTCAGCTTCGTTTTCAGCCTGGATTTCTTTCTGTGTATCTTCTACCTGTTGCTGCTGTTCAATCTGTTCCTGGCGCTGCTGCTCTGCTTCATTATCCTTTGTGATTTTGTTATACATGAAGATACCTGCCGCAGCAACTGCAGCTGCAATCACAACTGCGATGATAATAATTTTTGTCTTTCCGCCGCCCTCATCGTTGTCGTAATCATCATCATATTCGTCATCGTCTTCATATTCCTCTTCATCTTCATACTCTTCCTGTTTCTTTTTAGCTTTCTTTTTTGGCTCTTTTTGCGGCTTGGATGGCTTAGATGGTTTTGATTTTTGAGGCTTTGAGTTCTTTGAGTTTTTTGATGGCTCCTCTTCCTCCTCTTCCTCCTCTTCCTCAGCTTCTTCTTCATAGCTGTCATCTTCTTCAAGGTCATCGTCTTCTATTTCGTCGTCTGCTTCTTCTGCCCCGATTATGACGTCTTTCTCTTCTAAGTCATCTTCGGTGGTCTTCTTATTTTTATCCATTTGACTTTTTCCTCCTGTTTTATTTTTTTTGTCAAAATGTTTCTGTTACCGACTGGTTATTAAGTACGGCATTATTTAACAATTTTGATACCCTTCCAGTATCTTAAAGAAGCTTTTGCGACGATTTTATCTTTTGATACATATGGATTGTCCCAGAACCTTGAATCGTAAGACTCGTTTCTGTTATCACCCATCATGAAATAACTGTCTTCAGGTACTTTATATGTACTTTTACCTTCTGTCTCCATTGGTTCCCTGATGAAAGAATCATCAAGTGGAGTATCAGAACCATTAATATAAACCTTTCCATCCTTGATGGTCACTGTTTCACCAGGCATTCCGATTACCCTTTTGATATAAAGCTCACCGGAATCAGGTGCATAGAATATTACCACATCAAATCTTTCCGGGTCGTGGCCAAATTTGTAAGCGAGACGGTTGCCGATTACCCTGTCGCCCGTCATTAAGGTCGTCTCCATAGATTCAGACGGAATGTACGCGTTTATAAGCACATATGAATATAAAAGCACTACTGCAGTGAATGTCGCAACAGCTATTGTCAAATATACAACTATAGTATGACGAATAATTTTTTTATTGTTCACTTTTTCGTCACTTTCTTTTTTATCTTCCATAAAATTCTTAACCTCCAATATTTTCATTATTATAAACGATTACAGGCCATGTATCCTGCATAGTATTAAAAATTGCTGTCATACTGGTTTCATCCACAGCTGCACAATTTTCTTTCACTCCATTTGATGAGAATCCTGAAATGTCATCAGAGCCGGAAAAACCGGAAGACTCATTTCCTGTATATTGATAAATGCTTGAGTTTCCAAATGAAATATTTCTTATCCTTCCATCATCTGTTATGTCCTGTTTACTCTGGACTTTATAGCAGCCTGTCGCGATGTCTCCATTAACTTTAATCTTTGACTGGACTACTGGTTTTCCGTCAACATACATCACAGCAATATCATTTGAAGCATCAATTTCAAGATAAGAATGAGCGATGTCGTTTTTCATCCTGCTTGCAGCGGTCTGGACGTATACTGGTTTTACGACATCAAGCGTATCTTCTGTTATAAGGTTCATCAGCTCTAACGCTGTATCATTTACACTTATCTTCCATCCGTAATCACCACCTGTGACACTGGCGGTTCTGTCATCAAACGTGACAAATTTTCTCTCAACTCCGACAGTATCATATTTTTCTGCCAGCTTTTCAATATATTTTTGGATTTTTTTAGAGCTCAGTTCATAATCTTTGTTTATAAATTTATCTTTTATCTTTTCAAAGTCTATTGTCTCTTTCCTGTCTCCAAAGTCATATGTAATGATTGTATCCTGGATTGAATTTAACAAGTCACATCTCTGCTGCAATACATTTTCATCAATATCTTCTGCTTCAATATAACATTCTGATGCTTCCAGGTCTACTTCCGGCTGCCATTGCCTGATTGCTGTTTCAATTATCTGACGGGCTTTGTTTACGTCAAGCTCGTTCCCCTTTACGGCTGATGCTACCTGATAGAAATCATTGGTCTCAACAATATGTGCGCTTTCAGGCTTCACCATATCGTTCATACATTTCAAGCTGTTAAACTCTTCGTCCATTTTTGTTTCATCAATCTGATAACATCCAACCGGAAGAGTGACGTTTGTATTTTCCGGAAGGAACCATAAATTGTAGTTCTGATGATTTACCATATCAATCAGTTCATCTTTTCCAGCGAACTTCATTCCGACATCGTCTGCAGATATCTTTTCTACGCCACCGTTTCTGGTGTTAACAGCCATCGCATAGCTCTGCACTTCCCGCGACAGCAATGCATCCGCATCGTCTATCGATTTGAACGAGCAGTTAAAACCGTTTATTTCTGTTCCAATTTTAAAATGTGTTTGAAAATATGCCAGGCCAAGAAAATATCCGGTTCCTAATATAATACTTAGCAGGCAAATGAGGGTTAAAGTAATTTTTTTTGAAGTACTCATTATTTTTTCTCCTTTTCTGTAAAATTTTACATATACAATATGCAAAATTCTTGCCTGTTAGTTCGCATATTTTTTCAAAATATCATAATATTGGTTAATTGTTTCCGCCTCATTAGTACTGCCTCCGGCATCCGGGTGTGCGGTCTTCATCATCTTTCTACGTTTTTCCTTTAATTCTTTCTCTGTGAATGGAACTTTTAAGCCGTAGAATTTTAATGCTTTTTCGTAATCGCTTACATGAGCGGCGCTTCCTGATGACTGGCTGTTGTTATACGAGTTGCCTCTATTGGAGTTTTGGTTACTGTTTCCGGAATTTGCATTATTTTTCTGATAATAATACTGATTATACTGCCGCTTGAATTCCTCATATGCTCTGTTGTAACTATCATCTGAACTATTGGAATTTTGATGGCTATTTCTAGCGTTTTGATTGTAATTATTCTGATACTGATGATTGCTATAATTTTGATTACCGTAATCACGTCTATAATACCCATCATAATCATAATATCCATCAGAGTTACCATATCCATAATTACTATAACCATTAAATCCGTCAAATCCAGCTTCATTCCCACCTTTCATAAACATCAATATGAATTTAGAGATATATTTTGGTATCAACAAAATGAGGTAGATTATAACTGATATCATTGGATATGTAAAAAGATACAATACAACAGTAAGGAAAAACGTAGCTTTTCCGGAAGTAATTTGCTGATGAGCTGCCATCAGACACAAAACAGCACTTATAACTTTTGCAACGTCGTAAGTTCTATATGCCATTATCGTCAATACGATTTTTGATATACTTTTTAATGTATTTTTTGTATTTTCATTCATAAGGAGGGCCTCCTTTCTTAATTTTTTGATTATTTTTTTTCTTTATATTATTATACATTATTTTCTGAATTGCCTCAAATTTTTGCGGATTTTTGTTGTACATAAAAACAGACAAGCAAGCTATAAAATTAGCATGCTTGTCTGTTCTATATATTTGATTTTATAAGTATCTTGTAAATCAATTATCCACAAACACTCTTTTCTCCGTTAATTGCCACTTCCTGATGAGCCTTAACCGGATGTCTTACTCAGAGCCTCATCGTTAAATGCATCATTTTCACTACTATCGATTGCAGTTCCAATACCGAGAGCATTTACAACAAGTACAATTCCCATCAGTGCAATACCACAAACAGCTGTCTGTATTGCATCTGCTTTAGAATCAGCATCAGAACGTTTTGTAGCAAGGATAAATTGAATGATTGCCCACACAAAAATTGCAGCTCCAACATATTTAAACATTGAACACATCAGGCTAATAAGTTTAACCATAGTATCACTTGCATTTACTGTTTTCGCAAATGCCGGCATAGCAAACATCATAGTTCCCAGCACCATCATAGCAAGGCACCACAATACCCTCTTGTAATCAATTTTTCTTTTTGCTTTATTCTGCATTGGTTTTTCCTCCTGTTAGATTTATTTTTTTTGCGCTTCTTTTGTGCGCTTATATATATATTGCAAAATGAAAATACAAATAAAAATCGGCAGGAGGATTACCTTTCCGGCAAGGCTCGAGGTCAATTATTCCTATCTCATTTTTGCTTACATATTTAATATGCAAAATAAAAAATTTTTTGTAACACTTTTTTTGATTTTTTTTAAATTATTTTTTTGCCACAATTTGCGAAAAAACCTCACCGATAGGTTCACGGATTACCAGGTCTGCAAACGAGTCTCTCTCAGCCTGGGTTTTGTTAATCACTATCAGGTGATTACCGCGGAAATAATCGATAAGACTTGCGGCAGGCCATACTGACAAAGATGTGCCTCCGACAATAAGTACCTGGGCTTCATTGATTGCTTTTGCTGCCCTGTTCATGACATCGTCATTCAGATTTTCGCCATACAACACCACATCTGGTTTAATTATTCCTCCACATTCACATTTCGGGACTCCTTCGGAATTCTTTACAGCATCAAGACCGTATTCCCTGCCGCATTTTTTGCAGTGATTTTTGTAAATACTGCCATGCAGTTCAAGCACATTCTCGCTGCCGGCCATCTGATGCAGGCCGTCAATGTTCTGCGTGACAATCGCCTTGACCTTTCCGGCATGCTCTAGCTTTGCAAGCTTTAAATGCGCTGCGTTCGGCTTTGCCGTATCGCAAATCATCTTATCGCGGTAGAATCTGAAAAATTCTTCCGGACGTTTGTAGAAAAACATATTGCTCAAGATTGTCTCCGGCGGGTATTTGTATTTCTGGTTATATAACCCGTCTTTACTCCTGAAGTCAGGGATGCCGCTTTCGGTTGATACTCCGGCACCTCCAAAGAATACAATATTGTCGTGATTATCGATTATTTTTTGAAGCTCTGTTACTTCTTTTGTCACAACAACACCTCCCTTCAAATTGTACATATACAATATGCAGAAAAAATATTTTTTTGTTCGGGTTTTTGCAAAAAAAATAAGAAAAGCGCGATATTTTTTATCGCGCTTTTCTCTGCTATATTTCTGCGTCTTCTTCAGTTGTATCTTTATCAGCCTTATCAGTCTCGTCTATGTACGTCAGGCTGTATAATTCCTTCTGCTTATCAATCTCAATAACTGTCAGAACAATGTCTTTGTTTTTTCTGTATGCTTTTGAAACCTTCTTATTTATAACGAATTCATAGTTATAAACATTTCCGACATTATCGTCGCTTGCATCGCATATCTTGACGGTCAGCTTCCCAAGCCTTGTTCCGAATCCCGGCATTATGTGGTGTATCATTGCCGGGGCCACCTTATACTTCTTTTCATTAACAATCGCATCAGCCTTTTTGTCAATAAACACATATTTGTAAATATTAACTATAACAATCACAACGAAAGCTGCCAGCGCCACCAGGATACCTTTTTTTGCGTCTGCTTTTGCATCCATCCTGAAATACATAACGATATAAGTAATTATAAAAAGCAGACTCATGATAGTCCAGAATACAGTAGACACTGTTTCTTTTCTCATCTGTTTTTTAAACCTTTCCAGGATGATTTCATGTGTTTCATCATCCGGAGGCTCAAAACCTGGCATCTTACCGATTGGTAGCTCGCCGCGGCCGGTCATTTTTGTAATAAAACTATTATCCTGCAATCTCCTCTATCTCCTTTCCTGTTAAAGTTTCTTTTTCTACGAGTTTTTCAGCAATTTTTTTAAGCTTGTCCGCGTTGCCCTTCATCATATTGAAAGACTCTTCATTTAATTCTTCCGCAAGCTTAACCGCTTCTTCGGTAATCACATCAGGCTTTACGTCAAGCTCTTCAAGATTAAGCAGCCCGAATTTTTTACTCATTCCATACTCGGTAATCATTTTTTTAATGATGCCTGTTGCTTTTTCAATATCATTTGAGGCTCCTGTTGTGACACCGTTTTCTGTCATATTGTTCTCTGCTGCAAATAACCGTTCAGCATTTCTTCCGGCATACAGCATAATCACCTGCTCCCTTAAATCATCAACAGTAAATAAACCAAGTTTCTTCGGGGTGATAAATGTAGCTCCACCTGCTCCGGAGGTTGATGGGATGATTGAAGCCTTTGTTAAATCCTGTCCCATCAGGAGACCAGCCAGGGCGTGTCCTGCTTCATGCCATGCGACAAGTTCAATATTGTCTTTATCGGCATTCTTCTTTAAGTGTCCTTCCATCAGTTGTTTCATCCATGCTTCATCAAGGATTTCACGGTTGATAATACCATTATTTCTTCTCGCTGCAATGATTGCCGCTTCGTTTAATGTAGTCTTGATTGATGCCGGACTGTTTCCGATAGTTTCTTTTGCAAACGCTTCCATATCAACATCTTCTGCAAATTTTTTGTTTTCTGCATACAGGTTGATGATAAGCTTTCTTTCTTTTGCTGTCGCCGGAAGACTTACTGCAAAATGATTGTCAAATCTTCCCGGTCTGGTAAGTGCTGAATCAAGGTCTTCAAGTCTGTTTGTAGCGGCGATAACAACTACGCCATTACTTCCATCAAAGCCATCCATTTCAGATAACAGTGTATTTAATGTCTGTCTGTCATAATTGCTCTGTTTTGAATGTCTCTTTCCTCCCATTGAATCAATTTCGTCAATGAAAATGATGCATGGCGCATTTGATTTTGCGTCATCAAAAAGCTTTCTCATCTTGCTGGCTCCAACGCCTACATATTTTTCATCAAAGTCAGAACCGGAAACGGCTTTGAATTTTACACCAGCCTCACCGGCAACAGCCTTTGCGAGGAGTGTTTTTCCAGTGCCTGGAGGGCCATAAAGGAGAATACCTTTCGGAATCTCAGCTCCGGCTTCTTTATATTTATCAGGATTCTTTAAGAAATCAACTACTGTCATCAGGTCTTCCTTGACCTCTTCCAGACCGGCAACATCTTTAAATTTGACATTACTTTCTGCTTCTTTTGCCTCTTTCGGGGCAATTAAAGAACCCATGCCGGTGCATTTAATCATAATTGCGAAGAGAATGATATACATCAGCATCTGCACACCCATCATAATCGGTGTTTCGTATTTTCCAAGGCCATTTGCCTCTTTCACTTCAATACCTTTCTCAAGCATATCTTTTTTAAAGTCTTCATATTTCGGATTGGCTGTTGTATAAGACTTATCTTTCTTGTCGCTGAAAGTGATTGTCTCTTCATCCTCTGACCATTTGATGTCTTTGACCTTTTTGTCATCCACCATTTCAAGGAATTTTTCATATTTGACTTCCTTGGCATCATCTTTAAACAGCTTTGCTTTCTTAAGCCCGAAAACCCCGCATATCATTACTGCTATCATCAAAACACAGATTGCGATGAATGAAGTCCAGATAATTTTCTGTCTTTTTGTCGGCGGTTTCTTATTTGGGTCTTTGCCTTTTCTCATCTTACGGTATCTCCTTTCTTGTGGACAATGTTAACATATTTCGTTGACATATATCCAATCGTGCCTGAATCATCAGCAGATACTTTATACCACTTATTGCCTTCTTTGTCTTCTTCACGTCCGGATACCTTAACCCGTGACCCTTTTTCCATGCTGCTGATGATATCAGAATTTGCGTCCGGGTTTGCCCTCACGTTTACATTGTCTATTGTAACATATTCTGCGTTTTTGAAATCTTCTTCCGTGAAGTCGTCTTCCGTTTTAATTGTTGGTGTCGGAGAATTAGTCGGGTCAGTCGTAATATCAACTGCATCTTTTTCTTCGCTCTCGGCTACGATGTCCTCCTTAACTGTTTTTGGTTTACCGCAGCCAGCTGCCAGCATTACTGCGGATAATGTAAGTGTCAGTAATAATATTTTTTTACGCATTTTTATCTCCTTTTTTTTAATTCCTGTGTTCTTTTTTTTTGTATTTACATTTAATATGCAAAATTTTTTAAAAAAGGGTATATTTTTGCGAAAAAAAATAAGTGTGTGGATGGACGGCAAAAAAAGCCCGGAAAAATTTCCGGGCAAGGGGTATCATGCAAATCCATTTTGTTCGGCGTAATCCTGTATCCTTTGTGCTAAGACTTCGTCAACCCAATGATACAGCCATAATACATTCGGGTCTTTGGTTGGATAGGTTTTAAACAATTCATAAAGCATTAATTGAATTTTCGGAGTCGCTTGCACCATCGTGAACAATGTCTGTTCGCCAGAAGATATGTAGTCCAGAATATAATCCATTGGCAATTCACTATAATCGAATTTCTCAATTGTTTCTTTTATCATTTCCGCAGTTAAATTAACATTGCTTAAAAAACGTAACTTTGATTCTGTACTTTTTGAATTCGGCAAAACTATCACGTGTAAATAAGCGTTGCAAAGTTCTGTAATTTCGTTAATTTTAGATATCATTATCAGATGCTTTTCTTCTTCGGATAACACGAATTCTTCGCGGCTGATGCAAATATTCTTTGGAGCAATTGGCTTAACTAAGAAATATTCAGAATAGCCTGTATATTGGCAGAAATGGCATATCTTGTCATTTCTTAAGATACTGTCATCTATTACGACTCTGAGAACAGTATCGGCGTTAAGAAGAGCTTTCCACATTGGAACGCTTTCTTTATCACATAAGTAAATATGAGCTTCTTGCTCTCCTGAGACATAACTTCTTGGCCCGACAAATGGAACTAAGCCATTTTTGAAAATTGAATCAACAAGATTTGCTTTTGTTACATGATATAATATTGTTTTCATGTTTTTCTTCCTTTCTTTATGAAAATAAGATTTTCCTTGTCAAATTTAATATGCCAATTTCCCATTTCCACAAAAAGCACCGCTTTTCAGCCAATGTCATTAAGATAAGCATTTCATAACAGGACGGACTATATATGAAAAATATATGGTCTGTTTTTTTTTGTAACAATTAACAGATACGATGCTTTATCTTATATGTAAACAATCAAGAGGATTTGCTCATATGTAATGTAAAACAAAAAAATAGGCTATCCAATATGATTTGAATAGCCTATATCTTTACATTAAAGCCAATTTTCTATAATCTATATAAGGCGTACAACCAGCCTCAAGGACTCTACAAAACTTCATCCTTTTAGATTTCGTTTTATTGTGCTCAACTTTTGCTTTATTCTCATCTTTATAAAAATGAATACTCTCACGAATAAAGGTCTCAACTTTCGTATTGCCTTTAATTTTATTCTTTTTCTCGTATCGGACTTTATCACCAATATGGAACGGGCAAATACACCCTTTCTTATGAAATGTATAGGTTCTTCTAGCAGGCTTTACAGTTAATGAGTCAAAATGCTTTTTGCATTCATCGGCTGTATGTGTCTCTGCATATGTATTCATATACTCTTCTAAAGAATCAGCCTTTTGGTCTGTTCCTTTATGTCTGTTAAT
>JABLTL010079127.1_pt1 | contig 11000 bp, 8 predicted proteins | sample 7160151 | NCBI WGS metagenome assembly JABLTL01 (sample SAMN14651223, study PRJNA627086) | human gut metagenome | isolation source: feces | host: Homo sapiens
TAGAAGACCTTGCCAAGATAGCCCAGCTGTATTTAAACAAGGGGGTATGGAATGGACGGCGGCTCCTCTCCGAAGAGTGGATAGACGCCGCTACCTCGCCCCAGATACCCACTCCAAACGGCGAAATGAGGCACGGCTACGGCTACCAGATATGGATGAGCGGCGGCGGGGCTTACCAGTTCAACGGCGCTTTCGGTCAGTATGCGGTAATATTCCCACAGTACGATGCTGTGGCTGTAATATACTCCGGCAGCACACAGCTCTTCGCCAAGACGTCCCTAATGCAGCTGCTTGATTCCTGCTTCTGGGCCTGCTCCGACAGGGAGCTCGCGCCTTACCCTCCAGGCTATGACAGCCTGAAGGCGTATCTCGCCAAGCTGGTGTTTTCTCCCGAGCCTGAAAGGAAGGGGCTCGGGACGGACAAAATCGCCTTCAATAAGATACGCAGCTTGCTTGACGGCAGGGAGTTCCGCCTTTTCGACAACTACGGCTCCCTTTTCCCGCAGCCGCTGCAAAACGTTCACGGCTGCTACAGCAAGGGTGCGGACATAATACGCTTCAGCTCAACGGAAAAGGGCCTGGCGGTCACATTTTACGAGCAGTGCGAACGCAATACGGTATACATAGATATGGACGGAGGTTTTACGGATTCCGTCTTTATAATGAAGGAGGAGCAGCATCTGGTCTCCACCCGGGGAATATGGTCCGCAGGTGAAAACGAAGCCTGCATTACGCTGTTCACCAGCTTCCTCGAAACGCCGGATACCCGTATAATTGAGCTTCGCATACTCAACGAAAGCATAGAGGCGGTGTTCGACGAGACGCCCACAGCCGAAGGAGCCACCAAAATGCTCCTGGAGCTTGTTGGCCTTGTGGACGACAACTCCATGAAGCGGCTGCTTCCCGCCATGAAGCATGTCCCGGGCATGAGCGAAAGCACCATAACCGATATAGTCAAAAAATACGCAGCGCCCCGCTCCTTCGGGCGGGAGATACACCTGCATTAATGCATATTTCCAATATGTAACTAAGCATACGGAGGTGAACATTTCAAATGAAAAAACAGCCTGTACTCGTATTGCTTGCCGCCGGCATGGGCAGCCGCTACGGCGGACTAAAGCAGATCGACCCCATCGATGCCGCGGGTAACCTGATAATCGACTTTTCAATCTACGACGCAATACGCGCCGGCTTCCACGACCTTGTGTTCATAATCAAGCATGAGATTGAGCAGGACTTCATGGATGCCATCGGCAGCAGAATATCCCGGCGCGCCAACGTCAAGTGCGCGTTTCAGGAGATGAATAAGCTGCCCCATGGCCTGAAGGCTCCAGAGGGCCGCACAAAGCCCCTCGGCACCACCCATGCCCTGCTCTGTGCAAGAGACGAGATCGGCGGCAGACCCTTCGCCGTCATTAATTCCGACGACTACTATGGCCCTGCCGCTTATAAACAGCTTTACGAATTCCTCGCCGGAGACACGCCCTCAGACGAGCAGCTGATGATAGGCTATAAGCTGGAAAATACCCTCACCGAAAACGGCAGCGTAGCCCGGGGCATATGCGAGGTGGACGATGAAGGCTTCCTCACCCACATAGTGGAGCGGCGCAGGATATTCAAGCGGGAGCACGGCGGCGCTTTTACAGAGGACGACGGCAAAACCTTCATCGAGCTTCCGGAGGGCACCCCCGTCTCCATGAACTGCTGGGGCTTCAAGCCGGATATCCTTCCCATGCTGGAGGATGTATTCAAAGCCAATTTCGAAGCGGGCATAAAGGAGAACCCCGCCAAATATGAGGATCTGCTGCCCAACGCTGTGCAGACCCTTATGTCTGAGGGCAGGGTGCGGGTAAAGGTCGAGGAAAGCCCCGACCGATGGTTCGGCGTGACATACAAGGAGGATAAGTCCGCGGTTATGGAGAGCATAGCGAAGATCAAGGCTCAGGGCGTATACTCCGAAAAGCTCTGGGACTAATTCATCAAAGGAGAAACAGTTTATCAATGTGTGGAATAGTAGGCTATATAGGCCCCAAGCAGGCCGCGCCCCTCATACTGGAGGCCCTCAGGAAGCTTGAATACCGCGGCTATGACTCCTCAGGCATAGCCATTGCAGACGGCAATAAGCTTAGCGTCGTGAAGGCCAAGGGCAGGCTGAGCGTGCTGGAGGAAATGACGGACGGCGGCAGAGCCCTGCCCGGCTGCCTCGGCATAGGCCATACCCGCTGGGCAACCCACGGGGAGCCCAACGACGTAAACGCCCACCCCCATCTCAGCCAGCACGGCGATGTGGCTCTGGTTCACAACGGCATAGTGGAAAACTACATCGAGCTCCGTGATTTTCTTACCGAGCAGGGCTATTCCTTCATGTCCGAGACTGATACGGAGATAGCCGCAAACCTTGTGGAGCACCTTTACAGGAGCAACCGCGAGGACGGCCCCGAGGCCGCCATACGGGAGGCCCTTAGCCTCATCTCCGGCGCGTTCGCCCTGGGCATAATCTTTGCCGATCACCCGGATACCCTTTACGCCGTACGCAAGGACAGCCCGCTTATAGTCGGCGTGGGCAAGGGGGAAAACTTCATCGCCTCAGACGTGCCTGCGAAACTCAAGCACACCCGCCAGGTGATACGCCTTGACGAATATGACATGGCTGTGCTTACCGCAGGCAGCGTGAAGATATACAACCGCTACGGCGAGGAGCTGCACAAAAACATAGAGCATATCCAATGGGACGCTGACGCCGCCGAAAAGGGCGGATATCCCCACTTCATGCTCAAGGAGATAATGGAGCAGCCCGACGTGATACGCAACACCGTCCGCCCCCGTATAAAGGAGGGCGCCATAGACCTCGGCCTTTCCCATATATCGGCGGAGGACATACGGGCCTGCGACAGGATATTCATAGTGGCCTGCGGCTCCGCAAGCTACGTAGGCCAGGTGGCGAAGCACTACATCGAGCGTTACACCCGCATACCCGTCACGGTGGAGCTGGCATCGGAGTTCCGCTATTCCAATCCCATAGTGACTGACAGGACCATAGCCATAGTCATAAGCCAGTCCGGCGAGACCATAGATACCCTCTTTGCCCTGCGCGAGGCGAAAAAGCGCGGCGCCCATGTGCTGTCCATAGTGAACGTCGTAGGCAGCACCATCGCCAACGAGAGCGAGGATGTCATATATACCTGGGCCGGCCCCGAGATAGCCGTGGCCACCACCAAGGCTTACAGCGCACAGCTTTCCGTATGCTATCTGCTTGCCCTGTACATGGGACATTGCCGCCATATGGTAAGCGACGGCGAGCTTAAGGACTGTCTGAACGCCATAGAGGAGCTGCCCGGCCTGATGCGCGGCCTTCTCGAAAAGTCAGACCATATCAAGTATCTTGCGTCGCTCCATTTCAGCTGCCGCAACATATACTTCATAGGCCGCAACATAGACCACGCTCTGGCTCTGGAGGGTTCCCTCAAGCTCAAGGAGATATCCTACATATTCTCCGAGGCGTATCCTGCGGGCGAGCTGAAGCACGGCACTATCTCCCTGATAGAGCCCGGCTCGCTGGTAGTGGCCCTCTGCACCTACAGCCCCCTGACCGAAAAGATGATAAGCAACATGCGCGAGGTAAAGGCCCGGGGCGCAGTAGTGCTGGCGCTTGCCACTGAGGGCACTCCCGGCGTAGAGGAAACCGCCGATCAGGTCATGTGGATACCCAAGACCGATCCCTTTGTTCTGCCCTCGCTGGCCATACTGCCCCTACAGCTCTTCGCCTATTACGTGGCTCTGCTCAAGGGCTGCGATATCGACAAGCCGAGGAACCTTGCCATATCGGTAACGGTGGAATAAAGACGGATATCAAAAAAAGTGGCTGAACGCCACTTTTTTTATGTCCGTTATCAGAATATCCTCCACGCGCAGATGAAGTTGCGCCTGGACCAGTCGCCCATGCAGCTGCGGTGTATGACTCTGCTGTTGCCGCTGGAGGCGTCTATCATCGTCCCGTCGCCCATGGCTATTCCCACGTGGCCGCGGAATACGATTATATCACCCCTTTGCAGAGAGGATAGGGAGGTGACCTTAGTGTAGCCCGATACGCTGCGCCAGCCGGAGGAGGTGAGGTACTTCTGGTTCACGCCCGCCTGCCTCAGACACCAGTATACGAAGCCCGAGCAGTCGAACTTATCCGGCCCCTTGCCGCCCTTTGAGTACCGGCAGCCTATCTTGCTCTGGGCCGCGGAAATGAACCTGTCAACGCTGCCCATGGTGCCGGTAAGCGCGCCGGTGCCGCCTCCGGAGGAGCTGCTTCCCGACGATGAGCCGCCCGAGGAGGGCTTATAGTTGCTGGGCGCCTTCTTAGCCTTGTCCGAGAACAGGGCGGACATTGTGCCCTTGCCCACCTTGCCGTCGGAGCTGAGCTTGTTGCGCTTCTGGAAGGCCGATACGGCAGACTCGGTTGAGGTTCCGAAGTATCCCGTGGCGCTGCTCTTGAGGTAACCAAGCTCCTTTAGCCGCTTCTGAATTTTTGTTACGCTGCTGCTGGTCTCGCCTAATGATATTACGCTGGCCTTGGCGCTCCTGCTCATGAGCAGCTCCTTAGTGGAGGGGCCTATGTAGCCGTCCACCGTAAGGCCGTTCTGCCGCTGAAAGCTCTTGACCGCGTTCACGGTGTCCTTTCCAAATGTACCGTCAGGGGTGCTGGAAAGGTATCCCAGCTTGTTCAGCCGCTTCTGATAGCGCAGCACATCGTCGCTCTTTTCGCCGTACTTCAGGCTCTTTGGCACCGCGTCCTCGCTGTAGAGCATTTCGCGGGTCTGGGTCCCCACCTTGCCGTCCACGCTGAGGCGGTTGTTCTTCTGGAACTCTATCACCGCCTTCTCGGTTTCCTCGCCGAAGTAGCCCGTGACCTTATCCAAATAATCCAGCTCACGAAGTCTCGACTGTATATCCTCAACATCGGAGCCGCTTATGCCCAGATCCGCCATGTATGTGAGCGCGTCGTCAGAGAACAGCTTCTCGTAGGTCGCCCTGTCCACCACGCCCGTCACCGTAACGCCGTGCTGGCGCTGGAATATTTCCACCGCCTCCTTCGTGTTGGGGCCGTAGTAGTTGGTAGGCTCGTCGTTGTCCATATAGCCGAGGTCCATCAGCCTCTGCTGTATCTCGGCTATGTTCTCATCCTCAAAGCCCTGCTGGAAATACAGCGGCTTGGGGGTCGGCCCCGCCGCAAGCTCCTTAGCTTCCCTGTCCGCCTGAACATTCTCATAGTCGCCTGTAAGGTCTACTATGCCGGCGGAGGAGGTTATTACGCCCTGCATACTCTGCTGAGGCCGGTTGGCGGATATTACGGATATGCCCGCTATGAGCAGCACGAGGCAGCCCAAAAATGCGCACAGCGACGTTATGGTGCGCTTATCCCGGCGCTTTACGCCCAGTGCGAGCCGCCCTATGGCCCCGCCTATGCCGCCGCGCCTGCCGAAGCGCCGCAGGGAAAGCCCCAGCCGCCTGAATGCGTTTTGCAGTATGGTCTTTATGTTTGATAAGCCTCGGCTTTTTTTCATCTGCCAGCGTCTCCCGGATATCCAAAATATAAAATACTGTCTGAAATATTATAGCACAAATATTATAACGCAAAATCAAACAAATCGTAAACCCGCAAGGGAGCGTGTCCTTCTGCATTTTCAGGGCAATTTTGGATTTTGCGTCTATCAAAATGCCCCGCTCGGGGTTATAATGATAAAAAAGCGCGATCGGGGGAATATCTAAAGCATGATAATCGTCGGCATATGCGGCGCCAGCGGCAGCGGCAAAAGCACCCTTGCGAAGGAAATAGAGGACTCCCTTACCTGCACCTCGGCAATAATCGGCCTGGACTGCTATTACAGGGACCATTCCGACCTGCCCTTTGAGGAGCGGGTACATATAAACTACGACGAGCCGGATATATTTGACTTTGACCAGCTTTATGCCGACATACAGCGTCTGCAAGGCGGTCTTCCCATAACCAGAAAGGGCTACGACTATGCCAGGCATATGCGGGCGGACAGCGACGAGCTGATACAGCCCATGGACGTGCTCATACTCGAGGGCATACATATGTTCCGCGATAAGCGCATAACCGACCTCATGAGCCTGAAGGTCTACATGCACGTGGATATAGACGTGTGCCTGCTCCGCCGCATAAAGCGGGATATACGGGTTCGCGGACGCTCCATAGAAAACATAGCCGAGCAGTACATGGCGACTGTAAAGCCCATGTACGAGGAATACATAAGCAAATACATTCGGGAGGCCGACTTTGCCGTAATGCGGGGCGGCAGGAACCGCATGGCGATAGACGCCATTTCCGCCTACATCTCCGCCAAGCTGCTCGCGGAAAAATTCGACCGCGAGGCGAAGCAGGAGGCTCTCAAAAATTCAGCTTCGGAGGGTTCCATTGAAGGATAAGCAGGATATGGAGGGACTTTGGAAGTCCTCGAGAAGATACATTTTTATAGTGGCCTTCGGCGTAATATTATATGAGATAATCGAAAACCTGACCGCCGTAAAAAGCTCAGTCGGGGGCTTTTTCGACGCCATCAGCCCCATATTCATAGCTATGGCCATAAGCTTCATAGCCAATATGCCCATGTGCTTTCTGGAAAACAGGCTGTTTTCAAAATGGCGCGCCTCAAAGCTCAAGCGGGTAATATGCGTGGTGATGGCGATGCTGTTCGTGCTTTCCATAATCACGGTGCTGATAGTGATAGTAGGTCCCAAGCTGGTAGACAGCATAAAATCCCTGGCGGAAAACTACGATTCCTACTCCAAGAGCCTGATTAAATGGGGCACCGACGTATGGGAAAGGCTGAACCTCAACGATGACATAGCCGTAAAGGTTCGCCAGGTGTCCGAGGACATATTGGACAAGCTGGACGGCTTCATAAGCGGTCTCGCCTCCGGCCTGCTGCGCTTTACCGTAAGCACCGTGGGCGTGGTCGTGGATATGCTCTTTGCGCTGATAATCAGCATATACGCCCTCGCGAACAAGGAAAACCTGCTGTGCCAGTGCCGCAAGTTCATAAAAGCCGTGTTCAACGAGCAGCATGCTGCCAGAATATTGGATGTATGCGCCCGCACCAATAAATCGCTGCACAACTATGTATACGGTATGCTCATAGAGTGCTTCATACTCGGCATGATGTGCTTCATGGGGATGCAGATACTGGGATTCCCCTTTGCAGTGCTGATAAGCGTTATAGTAGGAGCTTCCCAGATGGTGCCCATAGTGGGCCCATGGGTATCAGGCGCAATAGGCCTCTCCATAATATTCGTTGTGGACCCTCCCCGCGCCCTGTGGTTCATAGTGTTCGTGCTGGCCATACAGCAAATAGAGGGCAACCTCATATATCCCAAGGTGGTTGGAAACGCAGTGGGCATATCCGGATTGTGGGTGATGATAGCGGTGCTGTTCGGCGCCCGCCTCTTCGGACTAATGGGCGCCATACTCTGCGTGCCCATAATGGCGGTGCTGTATACCCTTATTGGGGAATGGGTGAATAATCGGCTGGAGGAAAAGCGCGCCATTGCCCAGCGAGACGAGAAATGACGGAAATAAAAAAGCGGCCCTGGAGCCGTTTTTTTATTTATCTATATCACTGAGCTTTCTTAAGCTGCTGAACTTCGGAGTTGAGGTTTTTAACGACTATCTTGAGCAGTTCCACATCGCTTTGCAGCTCGTCTACTTTGCTCTTTGGGGCAAGCGTTTCAGAGAGCATGGCGTGACCCTCGGCTAAAACCTTGAGCTTAGGAATTATCTCGTTTTCGATGCGCAGGTTGGTCTTGATCGCCTCTGTCTTAAGGTTGCTCACATCTGCCTTAAGTTCACCGATGTCGGCCTTCATACCGTTCATGTCAGCCTTCATGTCATTCATATCGGCCTTCATGCCGTTCATGTCGGCCTGCATACCATTTATGTCAGCCTTCATGCCGTTCATGTCGGTCTTCATGCCGTTCATGTCGGTCTGTATACTTGCCAGCATTTCAAGTATCTTTTCTTCGTTAGTCATTCGCCTCACCCTCCTTTGCCCTATATTATATCCTACGCCTGTCCCTATAACAAGATATGAAATCTGCTTATATCTCTATGATTTTGGCCTGACGGTCTGTCAATAGCAGCAGGGAAAGGTACACTGCCTAACGTCCAAGGACAGTGCTTCCCTTGCGGTACGGAAATCCGCATAATACCTCGCTGCATGAAAAAGGCGCGAACCCGCGCCTTGTTGTCTGCCTACTTTCAGTCCCTGCACTTATAGCTTCCGCACAGGCTCTCATCTGCGGGGTTGCCGGTATGGCAGCCGCACATAGGCTCAACCTCGATGCGTTCCAGCCCGCAGTCGCATCCGCTCATGTTGTATGCGCAGCTTGTGACCTTGCAGCCGATGGTCTGGCTCTTTGCCTTTGACATTCTTAAGTACCTCCTGTTTCGTAGTCAGCCTTAGTTTGCCGCCTGTATGGAGGCGCTATTCAGGTAGAATGTGACAGGGCGTTTTCAGCTCTTTGCCTCGAACCTGTTGCCGCACTTGGAGCAGGTAACTCTTATCCTGCCCTTGCCCTTGGGTACCCGGAGCTTCTGCATACACTGGGGGCAGGTGAGGTATTTGTATTTTTTCTTTTCCTTCTGTACGTTTACAAAGTTCTGCCGGCGAATGCGCAGCGTCTGCCACCAGTTGCGCACGCTGCGCTCCATGTTCATATACCGGGCCAGCTCCTGCTGCCGGGCGTAAAAGTTTCGGCTAAGCATACGGAAAAGCGCAAAGGCGATAAGCGCCAGCGTTATGCCGCGCAGCGCGTAGTACACCCCTGCCGGCGCCCTGCCGAAAAACCAGGATATCACGGATACTATAAGGCTCGCGATTATCAGCGCCCTGCTGAGCTGATCCACGCCGTATCTTCCCTGAAACCACCTGTTGAACATATTATGCCCGCTCCTCTTGTCCTTTTATAAGTATCGCCGCGCCGTATGGGGGCAGCTCCCTTTCTATACAGCCGTTTTCCAGCTCGGCCCTGATCTTGCCGCAAAAATCCTTATCCGCAAAGCAGGCCGTTACCGGCTCGCAGCTCCTGTTTACCATGCATATGACCTCCGGCCGGTACAGCGCGAATACATCGCCGCGCCCCGCGAAGGCGCAGCCGCCTTTGGCGCGTTTATGCAGCTCTCCCAGCTTTTGGAAATATGCGATAAGCTCTGTATCCTCTTGACCCCATGGGTATGTGCCCCGGTTGAAGGGGTCCGCCATGCCTGTAAGCCCCGCCTCGTCGCCGTAGTAGAGGCAGGGGGCGCCGGGCATCATATACTGTACCGCGGCCGCCGCCATGAAGCGCTTTCTGCCCGCCTTCAGCTGCTCTATAGTGGGGGAATACGCCGCCTGCTGCTCTCTCGTAAGGGAATCCCTGTCAGGCGCCCCCGCAAGCGCGGTTATGGCCCTGACGACATCGTGGCTGCCCATGAGATTGAGAAGGCTTTCGTAAAACTGCGGCGGGTAGTTTTCCATAAGGAGCAGAAGGCCGGTTGCAAGCCCCTCACCGTCAGTCCTTCCGAGGAAGAAATCCATAAGCAGCCTGCGGAATGGGTAATCCATCACGCTGTCCAGCTCATGGCCGTCCACATATTTACGCCGGCCGCCCATACTGTGCTTATTGGTGGCCTCCTCCCACACCTCGCCTAAGAGCACCCCATCGGGATCTATGCTCTTGAGCCTTTTGCGCAGGAACTCTATAAATCCGTCCGGCAGCTCATCCGCCACGTCCAGCCGCCATGAGGTTATTCCCATTTTGGCATATTTTTCCATTACGCCGCCTATGAATTCCATGTATGAAGGGGTAAGTTCCTTCACCTCGGGCAGCGTCTCAAAGCCCCACCAGCAGCGGTATTTGTCAGGGTACTCGGTAAAATCGTACCAGTCCCGGCAGGGGGAATGGGGATTGCTCTGAGCCTCCTTGAAATAAACGCTTTCGCTGCCGGTATGTGAGAACACACCGTCCAGCATGAGCCGTATGCCATAGCCTCTGGCAGCCGCCGCAAGCTCGGCTAACGCACTGTCTCCCCCAAGCATGGGATCCACAGTCATGTAATCCGCCGTGTTGTAGCGGTGGTTGGTGGAGGAAAGGAATATGGGGTTGAGGTATATGCACCCCACGCCCAGTGATTTCAAATAGGGCAGCTTTTCCTTTACGCCGTACAGGTTGCCGCCGAAAAAGTCCTCCGGCACATAGTACCTTTGCCCGTTTAACGGCAGGTAGTCCGGCTCGTCACCCCAGCTTTCATGTATCCTCGGCGTCCCGAAGAGCCGCGTATGCTCCTCTATACCGAGTATTTCACCTGGCCTTCTAAACCTGTCCGGAAATATCTGGTAAACGATAGTATTTTTAAACCAATCCGGCGTTTCATAGTGGTCGTAGACCGTCAGCTGGTAGGAATCCGGCTGCTCTGTGTATATACTTCCCTCTCCCTCGAGGCCGCTGTAATACCGCCTGCCTTCCGGGCCGTCAATCAGAAAATAGTACCATACGATACCGCTGTGGGCCGGGGTATAGGTAAAGCTTACGCCGCCCTCTTCCCGGGCGCCTGAAATCATCTCCTCCCGGCCGTCTACCCAGAGCCTGAGTGTTATTTTACTGTCGTCCCTGTCGGTTTCCATAAAGAAGCGCACAGAGCTGCCCGCTTCCACCGCGCCAAAGGGGGCTTTGTATTTCTCGTATCGCTGGTCGAATTTCATCATAATTAAAATTTTAGCATAAAATATTTCGTTAGTACCGCACTTCGCAACATTGTCACATTTTTTTGCCCTGTATGCATCATATGCCGCCCCACGAAATAGAGACTGTCGAAAAACCCAGGGGTTGATAAGGGGCCGCAGCCCCTTATGGCTTTATTCGGATTTGGCGACACAAGGTGAATTGCCCCGCAGGGGCAAGAGAGGGCCCCCTGGGGGGTGTGCGGCAAATCCGCAAAAGGCGCTTGCGTAGCA
>JABLTL010083237.1_pt1 | contig 10996 bp, 9 predicted proteins | sample 7160151 | NCBI WGS metagenome assembly JABLTL01 (sample SAMN14651223, study PRJNA627086) | human gut metagenome | isolation source: feces | host: Homo sapiens
ACTATGTTAAAATTATTAACTGTAATCCGCTTAGTCAAGGTACATAAACACTAAATAAAATTTAGTTACCTTTTTTAAGGATTAGCGAGTATACAAATAAGGGAGGTGCATTTTAAATGTACGCAATAATTGAAAGCTGTGGAAAACAATACAAAGTAGCAGAAGGTGATGTTGTATTTTTCGAAAAACTAGATACAGAAGAAGGTAAAAAAATTACTTTTGATAAAGTTATATTAGTTTCAGAAGAAGGAAAAGTACAAATAGGAAATCCTTATGTAAAAGGTGTAAAAGTTGAAGGTAAAGTAGTTTCTCATGGTAAAGGTAAAAAAATCATTGTTTTCAAAATGAAAGCTAAAAAGAACTATAGAAGAAAACAAGGACATAGACAACCATATACAAAAGTAGAAATTACAGGAATAAAAACAGCAGCAAAAAAAGCTGAAACAAAAAAAGTTGCTGAAAAAGTAGAAGCATAATAAGTATGCTTAAAAGATAAAGAGATAAAAATTGAACCGAAAGGAGTGAGAAATCATGGCTCATAAAAAAGGTCAAGGTAGTAGCCACAATGGTAGAGAGAGTGAATCAAAACGTTTAGGAGTAAAAAGAGCTGATGGTCAATTTGTTCTAGCTGGAAATATTTTAGTAAGACAAAGAGGAACAAAGGTACATCCAGGAATTAATGTAGGCAAAGGTAGTGATGATACTTTATATGCATTAGTAAGTGGAAAAGTTAAATTTGAAAGAAAAGGTAGAGATAAAAAACAAGTTAGTGTCTACCCGGTAGAAGGATAATCATAGAAATAACTTATGTTTATTATATAAATAGACATAGGTTGTTTCTATTTTTTTTATAATTGAATAAAATATAAATAATATGATTTTTTTATTTTCCTAACTTTTGAAGGCTAAAATAATGTTATAAAAATTTAAAAAAAATTCAAAAAAAGCATTTACATTTTTGATAAATTTGTATAAAATAGAATAAAATGTATTAAAATGTCATAAACGAAAGAAAATAAAAAAATGAAAGGAAGTATATATCAATGAAAATATTGATGTTATCATGGGAATATCCACCAAGAGTTGTTGGAGGAATATCAAGAGTTGTATATGATTTGTCTAGAACATTATTAAAAGATGGGCATGATGTAACAGTTATTACTTATAAAGATGGTGATGCACCATACTTTGAAGATGACAAAGGAGTAAAGGTATATAGAGTAGATAACTATATGATTAATCCTAATAATTTTATAGATTGGATAATGCAATTAAACTTTAATTTAGTAGCAAAAGCCAATGAAATAATAGCAGAACAAGGAGGATTTGATGTTATACATGCACATGATTGGCTAGTAGCGTATGCAGCAAAAACATTAAAGAATTCATATAATATTCCAATAGTTGCAACAATACATGCAACAGAAGCTGGAAGAAATAGTGGGATTCATGATGAAACACAAAGATACATTAACGATACAGAGTGGATGTTAACTTATGAAGCTTCAGAAGTTATAGTAAATAGTAATTACATGAAAAACGAATTACAAAGATTATTTGGATTACCTTATGAAAAAATAAATGTGGTACCAAATGGAGTAAATTTAAATTTATTTAATGGAATAGAGAGGGACTATAACTTTAGAAGAAAATTTGCCATGGATAATGAAAAAATAATATTATTTATGGGAAGATTAGTTTATGAAAAAGGAATACAACATCTAATAAGTGCAATGCCTAAAATTTTAAATGGATATCATGATTCTAAATTGGTTATCTGTGGAAAAGGTGGCATGTTAGATGAATTAAGAGAACAAGTAAATTCAATGGGGATTTCAGATAAAGTATATTTTGCAGGATATATGAAAGGTAAAGATGTACAAAGAATGTATAAAGCAGCAGATATAGCAGTATTTCCAAGTACATATGAACCTTTTGGAATAGTTGCATTAGAAGCAATGCTATCAGAAAATCCAATAGTAGTATCAGATATAGGTGGACTAAACGAAATAGTTCAACATAGAGAAAATGGAATGAAAGCATATTGTGGAAATCCAAATTCTATAGCAGATTCAATTCTAGAATTATTGTATGATCACAAATTATGTGCAGATATTACAAAGAAAGCAAAAAATAAAGTTAGAAATGAATATAATTGGAGTAAAATTGCACAAGATACACATTTTACATATCAAAAAGCTATTTGTCAATCAATGGCTGAAACACAAAAAAGAGAAATTGAACAAGAAAGAGCAAGAAAAACTAAAAAGACAATTAAAGAAGAAAATGAAATCACCAATTTACTTAACTTTAGAAAACGTCAAGCTTATGCATAATATATAATTAGGTATAAAATGTTATAATTCATAATTAAATAAATATTTTAATGTATTTTGAATTATGAATTATAACATAATATAAAAAGCATTGTTGACTAATTCACAAAAAAATGATATAAATATAAATGTTTTAAGGCCCCTTGGTCAAGCGGTTAAGACGCCACCCTCTCAAGGTGGAATCATGGGTTCGATTCCCGTAGGGGTCACCAATGACAAAAATAAAGGAGAAAATCTAAAGCTTGGATTTTATCCTTTATTTTTTTATGATTAACATAGCATAAAGCTATGGACACTAATGTAATAATAGTATATGAAAAATTTAAAATTATATGCAATACAAACCGATAGTTTTTTAAGCTATCGGTTTGTAATAATAACGTTCTTTTTAGAACGGACACTAATGTTTTATTAATTCAATTATAATCTGATTTATGATAGAAAGTCAAGTGAATTTTAAAATTTTATTTATCTTTTAATGGTCTTTTAATGGCCTTAATTTATATAAAGCTGCTAGTTGAGAATTAATTTTGTTCCAGTCATTTTGCGTTATAGAGATCATGTTTCCCATTTTTCTATAAGGATTTGTAAGCCTTATTTTACTAACAGTTTTTAATTGTTCAACTAAAATTGTAGAGTTAATTTTTTCTAAATCTATATGAAACCAGAAATTATCTTGCAATCTTTTGGTTGTTAATGGAAGAATAGAACAGATAGGGGAATTTTTTGAAGTTCTTAATATTAAAACAGGTCTTAACTTGTTTTGCTCACTTCCAATATTTATACCTAGATTGCACCAATAAATGAAATTATTATATATTGGAAAACTAGGAATTTGGCCATTATATCTTAAATTAGCTTTTTCTTTAGTCCATTCAGAAAATTGAATTGTATCAGAATTATTAATGTTCTGTAATAATTTTTTAGTTTTTTCAATATTATTATGTATTTCATCATTCATAAAATATCACCTCAGTGTTTAAATTATAACAAATTATAAATAAAAAGTAAACAAAAGTTTGCACATTTTGGCAATATTTTTAAATTTGATATACTATTTTTATCACCGAAAAAGTTAAAAAATCATACTTGACATAGAAAAAAAATAAATATATAATATGAAAAAAACTAATACTTTTCAGTATATATTTTTTAATTAATAAGCTAATAATTAAAAGGGAGTAGCTTTTTATTACTAATCAACAGTCGCGATATATAAATATCTGGTTAGTAAGCTTTTATATAAAGTAAGCGAGACTTTTAAAAGGAAAAACAATCCTTTTAAAAGTCTTTTTTGCAATTTATATATGTATTATAAAAATTGCATGAATAAAATAATATAATTTAATCCTAATGGATAAAATAAAAATAAAGGAGGAATTTTATCTTGGAAAATGAAAAGTGGTTTAATAAGGAAATACAGGAAGTAGAAGAAAAATTACAAACAAATGCAGAAAAAGGTTTATCACAAGAAGAAATTGCAAGAAGACAGGAAAAATATGGATTTAATGAATTGAAAAGCCAACAGAAAAAAACGTTAGTACAAAGATTTTTAGAACAATTTAAAGATTTTTCAATCATTATATTAATTATTGCGGCAATAGTATCAGGAGCAGTAGGAATAGCTCAAAATGAAGGCGTTACAGACACAATAATTATATTAATTGTTGTTATTGTAAATGCAATTATAGGTGTAACACAAGAAACTAAGGCTGAAAAATCTTTAGAGGCATTAAGAAAATTAACAGACCATGCATCTAAAGTTATACGAAATGGAGAAATAACAGTAGTGCCAGCTAAAGAATTAGTGCCAGGGGATATTGTAATTATAGATACAGGCGATTATGTTCCAGCAGATTTAAGAGTTATAGAAGCAGCAAACTTAAAAGTACAAGAAGCATCATTAACAGGAGAGTCAGTACCAGTTGAAAAAAATATAAATAAAATTGATGATTCTGAAATAGGAATAGGAGATAGAACTAATATATTATTTTCTTCTAGTTTAGTAACTTATGGAAGAGGAAAAGGAATTGTTGTAGAAACAGGTATGACAACAGAAGTAGGTAAAATTGCCCAAATGATAAATGATACAGAAGAACAAGAAACACCATTACAACAAAAACTTAATTCATTAGGAAAAACTTTGGGAATAGTGGCATTATCAATATGTGCAGTCATTTTTGTAATTGGATTAATTCAGAAAAAAGAACCTATTTCTATGTTTATGACAGCAGTATCATTAGCAGTAGCAGCAATTCCAGAGGGATTAGTTGCTGTATCTACAATAGTCCTAGCAATTGGTGTGCAAAAAATGGTAAAAAAGAATGCCATAGTAAAAAAATTACCAGCAGTAGAAACTTTGGGAAGTAGTACAGTAATTTGCTCTGATAAAACAGGTACATTAACACAAAATAAAATGACAGTAGAAAAAATATTTATAAATGGAAAAACAGAAGAATTAAATAATATAGATTCTACAGATATTTCAAAAGAAATGAATATATTAGTTTATGCTAATATGTTGTGTAATGATACTAAAATAGGGAACGATGATACTTTGACTGGAGACCCAACAGAAACAGCATTAGTAGATATGGCTTTTAAATTAAATTATGAAAAATCAATTTATGATAAAACAGATAGAATAGCAGAAATTCCATTTGATTCAGATAGAAAATTAATGACTACAATTAATTTAGTTAATGGAAAATATATTGCTTATACAAAAGGTGGAGTAGATGAATTATTAAATATTTGTAAAAATTATATTTTTGAAGGACAATTAAAAGAAGATATAAAAGAATATGCAAACATAATTAGAAAAAATAATGAAGAAATGGCAAAAGATGCATTAAGAGTACTAGCTTGTGCATATAAAGAATTTGATACAAAACCAACAGAGGAAGAACTAAAAAATATTGAAAATGATTTGACTTTTGTTGGAATGGTAGGAATGATAGATCCTCCAAGAGAAGAGGCTAAAAAGGCGGTAGAAAAGTGCAAAACAGCAGGAATAAAAACTGTAATGATTACAGGTGACCATAAAATTACAGCAATGGCTATAGCTAAGAAATTAGGAATACTAGAAAATGAAAATGAAGCAATAACAGGAGCAGAACTAGAGAAAATGTCTGATGATGAGCTACAACAAAAAGTAAGACAGTATTCTGTATATGCAAGAGTATCTCCAGAACATAAAGTAAGAATAGTCAGAGCATGGCAAAAAAATGGCGAAATTGTAGCTATGACAGGAGATGGAGTAAATGACAGTCCAGCATTAAAAAATGCGGATATAGGATGTGCTATGGGAATTGTTGGTACAGATGTTGCTAAAGAAGCAGCAGATGTTATATTAACAGATGATAATTTTGCTACTATTGTTTCAGCAGTAGAAGAAGGAAGAAGAATATATGACAATATAATAAAAGTTATACAATTTCTATTATCAAGTAATATAGGTGAAGTAGTAGTTTTATTTTTAGCTACATTACTAACACCATTATTTGCTAAATGGTTTGGAATTTTAGATGTAACACATTTAGAAATATTGTTGCCAATTCATATATTGTGGATAAATTTAGTGACTGATTCATTACCTGCATTGGCATTATCATTTGACCCAGCTAATTCTGATATTATGCAACGAAAACCTAAGAAACCAGAAAAAGGAGTCTTTACAAAAGGAATGACATGGAGAATAGTATATCAAGGTATTATGATAGGATTATTAACATTGGGAGCTTATATGATAGGATTAGCTACAACAACAGAACCTATTAATGGATTGACACTTGACCAATCTAAAATAGAAGTAGGTCAAACAATGGCATTTATAACATTAGCTTTTTCAGAACTAGTGCATGTATTTAATGTTAGAGATAATAAAAAATCAATATTTAAAACAAATATATTCAATAATGGAAAATTAATATTAGCAATTATAGCTTCAGCAATGTTAATGTTAATAATATTGCTAATTCCTCAACTAAGAACAATATTTAGTATACCAATTTTACCAGAACAAAATATAATAGAACTGATATGTTTAATTTTTGCTCCAATAGTTATTGTAGAAATATTTAAATTATTAAAAATAAATGGTGGAGAATAAAAAGTTATTGAAAAATCAAAAACATTATAGTAAAATTTAGTAAAAAGAGGAAGGAATCAAACTAAAGATGATAAGGAATAAAAATATATATTTAATACCATGTTTTGGATTTTTGTCAATTATATTAGTCGGATGGATATTTTTATTGTTACCAATTAGTAATAATGGGAGTGTTGGGATATTTGACGCTTTATTTACTGCTGTTTCAGCAACTTGTGTAAACGGGTTAACAACTGTTAACTTAGGACAAGATTATACATTTCTAGGACAAGTAATTATAGCCATAATTACAGAAATTGGAGCAATAGGGTTTGTTACATTTATATCATTCATATTGAGTTTTAAAAGAAGAAAAATGTCATTATCAGAAACATTATTGTTAAGTAGTGCATTAAACAATACTCAATATGGAAAATTAAAGCAAAAATTAAAAAAAGTTGTAAAATACACAATGGTTATTCAATTAGTAGGAAGTATATTTTTATCAATAGATTTTATACCAAGATTAGGAATAACTAAAGGAATATGGTATAGTATATTTCATTCTATTACAGCATTTTGCAATGCAGGATTTGATTTATTTGGAAGCAATAGCTTAATTGCATTTAAAGATAATATATATATAAATATTGTACTAATAGTTTTAATGGCTTTAGGAGGAATTGGGTATTTTGTTATTGAAGATATAATTAGATGTATAAAACGAAAAAGTTTTATACATCTAGAGTTTCATACTAAAATTGTTTTAACAACAACATTAATAATATATGGTTTATCACTAGTAGTGTTAAAGATAACAGAACCAAATTTAACAGTATTAGAACTGATATTTACATCTGTAACAGCTAGAACAACAGGATTTTCAACTATTGATATGTCAAGCACAAATACTATTACTAAATTAGTAATATCTTTGCTTATGACTATTGGAGGAGCTCCTGGTTCTACTTCGGGTGGAATTAGAATAACATCGATAGCAATTTTAGCATTAACTGTTAATGCAACACTTAGAAACAAAAAAGACATAATAGTATTTTATAAAAAAATTGATATACAAACAGTAAAACAAGCAATAACAAATATAGTTATAAGCATTACATTAATATTTATATCAATAATTATATTTGTAAAAGCACAAGTTTTAAGTATAGATAAAATTATTTTTATGTGTGCTTCTGCATATTCAGCAACAGGATTAACAGTTGTTGATGTAGCTACATTAAATATAATAGCAAAAATAATATTAATAACATTAATGTATATAGGAAGAGTAGGACCGATTTCTATATTATCAATATTAATTTTAAACAAAAAAGAAAATACCGATGTAGAATATGTTCAAGGTAGTGTTATGCTATAGAAAATTGAAAATTTAGTTTATACAGAAAGGATGAATTAATTATGAAAAATCAATGTATTGTTATTGGATTAGGAATATATGGGATGAATGTAGCCAAAAAGTTATCAGAAGCAGGAATGGAAGTTTTAGCAGTAGATAAAGATATGAGACTAGTAGAAAGAGCTAGTAAGTTTGCAACTAAAGCTGTATGTATGGATATAACAAATATAGATGCATTTGACCGGAATTCCAGTACATGATTTTAATATTGGAGTTGTTGGAATAGGAGAAAGTGTATCTGTTAGTATAATTACATGTCTAGCATTAAAAGAAGCAGGTGTTAATTATGTAATAGCTAAAGCAGGAAATAAACTACATAAAAGAATTTTACAAAAACTCGACGTAGATGAAATAGTTTTGCCTGAAGAATATTTAGGAGCTGTAACCGCAAAGGATATTTTAAAAAAATTATAAAAGTGAAAAAAAGATTTGACTTTTTTTCTTATTTAATAGATAATATATTCATAACAAAAAGATAAAATGAAAAATTACTAAGGAGGAAAAATAGATGTATGTATTCAATAGAATAACGGTAAATCCACAATTACCAAAAAGAATAGAAAAATTAGGCGATATAGCTAATAATTTATGGTGGGCATGGAATACAGAATTTTTGAAATTATTTCAAAAAATAGATATGGATTTGTGGGAACAATGCAATAAAAATCCAGTTAAATTTTTAAGACAAGTATCACAAGAAAGTTTAGAAAAAGTCACAAGAGATAAAAACTTTTTAAATGAATATGATAAAATTGCAGACAATTTTGAAGATTATATTAATAGTAAAAATACATGGTTTAATAATAAATATCCAGAAAATAAAAATGATTTAATTGCATATTTTTCAGCTGAATATGGATTAGATGAAACAATTCCAATTTATTCAGGAGGATTAGGAATATTATCAGGAGACCATTTAAAAGCTGCAAGTGATTTAGGAATTCCACTTGTGGGGGTAGGATTGCTATATAAAAATGGATATTTTAATCAAAAAATCAATGGTTATGGACAACAAGAAACAGAATATACAAATATAGATTTATATGATTTACCAATAAATCCAGTAAAAGATGAAAAAGGAGAAGATTTAACAATATATGTTAAATTTCCTAAGAGAAGATTATATCTAAAGGTATGGCAAATTAATGTTGGAAGAGTAAAATTATATTTACTAGATTCAGATATACCCAAAAATAATCCAGAAGATAGAGATGTAACAGTAAGATTATATGGTGGAGACCAAGAAATGAGAATAAGACAAGAGATTGTTTTAGGTATGGCTGGAGTGAATTTATTGACTAAATATTTAGGATTGAAACCAACAGTATATCACATGAATGAAGGACATTCAGCATTTTTGAATTTAGAAATAATAAAAGATATTATAGCAGAAAAACAAGTAACATTTGAGGTGGCTAAAGATATAGCAAGTTCAAAAACAGTGTTTACAACACATACACCAGTACCTGCAGGAAATGATATTTTTCCAATAGATTTAGTAGAGAAATATTTCCAAAATTTCTGGCCAAGATTAGGAATTACTAGAGAGGAATTTTTAAAATTAGGAATGAAACCAGGACCAGATTTAGATAGTGGTTTTAATATGGGAATATTAGCCTTAAAGATTGCAGGAAAGAAAAATGGAGTAAGCAAACTTCATGAAGCAGTATCAAGAGAATTATTTGGTGATGTATGGCCTAATATTGCAGCAAATGAATCACCAATTGGATATGTAACGAATGGAATACATACTTGTACATGGCTAGCTCCAAAATTAAAAGAATTATATAATAAATATTTGGTTCCATATTGGCAAGATAATATGTATCAAGATTCTATATGGGAAAAAATAAAAAATATTCCAGATGAAAAATTATGGAATGTTCATATAGAGCGAAAGAAAAAATTATTAAATTTAGTAAAAGAAAATACAACTGAAAGATTAAGAAGATCAGGATATAGTTATGAGTCAATAAATGAGATAGTATCAAAATTAAACCCAGAAGCTTTAACAATAGGTTTTGCGAGAAGATTTGCTACATATAAAAGAGCAACATTGATATTTAAAGATCTTGAGAGAATAACACAAATTATGAACAATACAGACAGACCAATTCAATTAATTTTTGCGGGAAAAGCACACCCAGCAGATAAAGAAGGGCAAGATTTAATAAAGTATATTCACGAAGTGTCAATGATGCCACAATTTAAAGGAAAAATATTCTTATTAGAAAACTATAATATAGCTATGTCAAGATATTTAGTAAGTGGTGTAGATGTATGGTTAAATAATCCAAGAAGACCAATGGAAGCATCAGGAACAAGTGGACAAAAAGCATCTGTTAATGGAGTTATAAACTTTAGTGTATTAGATGGCTGGTGGGCAGAAGGATATACTCAAACTAATGGCTGGACAATAGGTACTAATGCAACTTATGATTCTTATGAAGCACAAGATGTAGCAGATAGTGAAAGTATGTATAATACACTAGAAGAAAAAATAGCACCAATATATTATGAAAAAGATAAAAATGGAATATCAAAAAGATGGATACAATTAATGAAAAATTCTATAATAACAACAGGAGGAAAATATAGTACAGCAAGAATGTTAGTTGATTATACAAATCAATTCTATATACCATTGTGTAATTTAACCAAAAAATATTATGATAATGTTGATAATGTAGCAGAATATAATGCTTGGAAAAAAGATTTATATAAAAATTGGAAAGATATAAAAATAACACAAGGAAATAATTTGGAAAATGTCACTGTAGATGCCGGAAAAAATTTAGAAGTGGAATGTGAAGTAGACCTTCCAAACATTGATGTAGAAAATATAACAGCAGAAGTATATTATGGAAAAATCTTAGAGAATGGTATTGTTGAAAGTGTAAATATAATACCAATGAAACTAAAAAAAGCTGATTCAGAAAATAAAAAATATTATTATACAGCTAAAATCGAATTAACAACAGGTGGAAATTATGGATATACTTTCAGAGTTATGCCAAAAAATAAAATGATTTTAGAACCAGCTAATTTAGATTTAGTTAAATGGATTACAAAATAGAAAAATCGTATAAAAAAAGTAACATAGTAGAAAAAATCAAATTTCTACTATGTTATTATTAATTTATGGGTATA
>JABLTL010059530.1_pt1 | contig 10979 bp, 10 predicted proteins | sample 7160151 | NCBI WGS metagenome assembly JABLTL01 (sample SAMN14651223, study PRJNA627086) | human gut metagenome | isolation source: feces | host: Homo sapiens
AAATAATGCAAATAAGACAGCCACAAAAAACTTAAATAAAGCAATCAAAAATAATTTTCCGGCAATACACAGGTAGACGATTCTTCACTGCATCTGGGATGGCTGGATTATGACATGTTATGCTCTGCGGTAGAAAATATAAATAGTCAGAATCCGGAAACCGTATCTTTGAAACAGACACATACAGGACTTCGCCTGCAATTGGACAATGTAACAAAGAGCCATGTTTTCCTGCCGGTTTCTTATGACGAAGGCTGGGAATGCAAAGTGAATGGCAAAAAGGTCGATGTACAGTCTATTGACGGCATGGTGTCAGTTCCGGTGGAGCAGGGCAGTAACAAGATCGTTTTAAAATATCATGCCGGCGGACGGAGTCTGGGAATGACAGTTTCCCTGGTGACACTGCTTGTCTGTGTGGCGGCGGCCTTTGCAAAGAAAAAGAAAAAGACTCTTCCGGAGAATCTGACGGCCGTATCCGGCAGTGTGGCATATGAGATCTTTGCGATTGTATTTGTGGTATTTATGGCAGTTATGTTTGTGGTTCCGATACTGCGGTATCTGAGAGGTATTTTTATCATTATGCAGCAATGACAAAAAAGTGACGTTTCAATACAGTATGATCAGACAGATACAGGAATTAAAATATAAGCGTATGCTTATGGAAGCATGTAGATGACATTAAAATGGAGGAATTATGAAAGTAGTATTGTTGGCAGGAGGAAAGGGAACCCGTATATCGGAGGAATCCCAGTATAAGCCGAAGCCTATGGTGGAGATTGGAGGAAATCCCATCCTTTGGCATATCATGAAGGAATATTCTTATTATGGCTTTAATGAGTTTATTATCTGTGCCGGTTATAAGCAGCATATGATCAAGGAGTGGTTTTCCAACTATTTCCTGTATCATAGTGATATAACTTTCGATTATTCTAATGGAGAGAAGAATGTGATCGTTCATGATCATCATTGCGAGCCGTGGAAGGTGACGGTTGTGGATACCGGGCTGGAGACAATGACGGGAGGCCGTGTAAAGAGGATACAGCAGTATATCGGGAATGAACCGTTTATGCTTACCTACGGTGATGGCGTATGTGATGTAGATATTGCCAAACTGGTAGAATTTCATAAAAAACATGGCAAGAAGGCCACGCTGACAGCAGTTATGCAGGAACAGCAGAAGGGCGTTTTGAATATAGGCGGAGATAATGCCGTGAAATCTTTCCGCGAAAAGAATATTTCAGATGGAGCGCCGATCAATGCGGGCTATATGGTTCTGGAACCGGAGATCTTTGATTATATTGACGGTGACGATACGATCTTGGAAAGAGAACCACTGGAACGTCTGGCTGCTGAGGGCGAGCTTATGTCCTATATGCATAGAGGGTTCTGGCAGTGCATGGATAACAAGCGTGAAATGGACATGCTGGAGCAGTATCTGCGGACAGGAAACGCCCCATGGAAAAAATGGGAGGACTAACCGGAAAGGAAAGAGAGATGGATATATCATTTTACAAAGGCAAACGTGTATTGATAACCGGTCATACCGGTTTTAAGGGAAGCTGGCTCAGCAGAATGTTGATCAAGGCGGGGGCAGAGCTGACAGGGTATTCACTGGAACCGCCTACGAAACCGGATCTTTTTTCTCTGGCAGATCTGGAATCCCATATGAATTCTGTTATTGGAGATATCCGTGATCTGGAGCATCTCAAAAAGGTGTTTCAGGAAACGCAGCCGGAGATCGTGCTGCATCTGGCTGCCCAGCCGATTGTCCGGGATTCGTATAAGGATCCGGTATATACCTATGAGACAAACGTAATGGGGACTGTAAATATATGTGAATGTGTGCGGCTAAATCCATGTGTTAAAAGCTTTTTAAATGTGACGACGGACAAGGTATATGAAAATAAGGAATGGGAGTGGGGCTACAGGGAAAATGAGCCTTTGGATGGTTTTGATCCGTATTCCAACAGTAAATCCTGTTCGGAGCTGGTAACACACAGCTATATAAATTCCTTTTTTCAGGACCGCGATCTGGCAGTATCGACTGCGAGAGCAGGGAATGTGATCGGTGGCGGTGATTTTGCAAATGATCGTATCATTCCTGACTGTGTCAGGGCAATGCAGAGGGGAGAGACCATTGGTGTCAGAAATCCGTATTCGACCAGACCGTTTCAGCATGTGCTGGAGCCTTTGGGGGTCTATCTTCTGATTGCACAAAAGCAGTATGAGGATAAAAAATATGCCGGCTTTTATAATGTTGGACCGGATGAGTGTGACTGTGTGACGACAGGAGAGCTCACAGATCTTTTCTGCAAATACTGGGGAGAGGATGCATGCTGGGAAAATCAGGCGGAGGCGAATGCTCCTCATGAGGCCAATTTCCTTAAACTGGATTGCAGTAAGATAAAGAGGATCTTTGGCTGGACTCCGCGGTGGCATATTGATGAGTGCATGGATATGACATGCCGGTTCAGTAAGGTATGGCTTGCAGGAGGAGACATACCGGCAGAGATGGATCGGGAAATTGATGAATTTTATTCTGTCAGATGATGATTGTCCGGGAGCAATGTGGCGGATATTACCGGGCAGAGCGAGAATAATGAGATAAAATGTGCAAAAGGGCACAGAATGGAGGCAGTATGTTCGAAAATAAAACAGAACAGCAGGCAAAGGAAGAAATATTAAAAATGGTGGCAGAGTACTGTGACACCTATCATAATAAAAAGGAATATCATGAGGGAGACAGGATCCCTTATGCATCCCGTGTGTATGATCATGACGAAATGTGTAATCTGGTAGATTCGGCATTGGAATTCTGGCTTACGGCAGGACGTTATACGGATGAATTTGAAAAGAAATTTGCGGAATATCTGGGCATCCGCTACTGTGCTCTTGTTAATTCCGGATCTTCAGCAAATCTTGTTGCATTTATGACACTGACCTCACCTCTTTTGGGAGACAGGAGGATCAACCGCGGGGATGAGGTGATCACGGTTGCGGCCGGATTCCCGACAACGATTGCGGCAATGATCCAGTATGGTGCCATTCCGGTCTTTGTCGATATGACGATCCCACAGTACAATATTGACGTGACGCAGCTGGAGGCAGCTCTTTCTGACAAGACAAAAGCAGTCATGATCGCTCATACATTAGGAAATCCATTTGATCTGGGTGTAGTAAAGGCATTTTGTGACAAGCATGGATTATGGCTTGTAGAGGACAACTGCGATGCTCTTGGTTCTACCTATACGATAGATGGTGTCACGAAACAGACAGGTACGATAGGAGATATTGGAACGTCAAGCTTTTATCCGCCACATCATATGACTATGGGAGAGGGGGGTGCAGTTTATACAGATGACCCTCTGTTAAATAAGATCATCCGGTCTATGCGTGACTGGGGAAGAGACTGCATCTGTTCGTCAGGCCGTGATAATATGTGTGGACACCGTTTTGACGGACAGCATGGAGAGCTTCCTTTCGGATATGACCACAAATATGTATATTCTCATTTCGGATATAATCTCAAGGCAACTGACATGCAGGCAGCAGTGGGCTGTGCCCAGTTAAAGAAATTCCCATCCTTTGTAGAACGCAGAAAGCATAACTTTAATCGTCTCCGGGAGGGATTGAAGGATGTGCAGGATAAGCTGATCCTGCCGGAACCATGTGAAAATTCCGATCCGAGCTGGTTTGGTTTTCTCCTTACCTGCCGGGAAGGGGTTGAAAAAAATAAAGTCGTTCAGTACCTGGAGAAGGAGGGCGTACAGACCAGAATGCTCTTTGGTGGCAATATGATCAAGCAGCCTTGCTTTAGTGAGATGAAAAAATCAGGGGAAGGCTATCGCGTGATCGGTGATCTGCCTGTGACCGATCAGATCATGACAGATACCTTCTGGATCGGTGTGTATCCCGGAATGACAGATGAAATGATTGATTATATGATCCGCAAGATTAAGGAAGCTGTGGCATAGAGCAGCAAAAAACGGACTGGCAGACTGCAGAAAAAGTGCAGCAGAAAGGTATTTGATCAATGAAACGGATAGTGATCACCGGCCCCACAGGAGCCATAGGAACAGCATTGATAAGAGAATGTATCAAAAGGGATATTGAGGTATATGCACTTTGCAGACCGGGGTCTGCACGGATAGAGCGTATTCCGTCGGATCAGCATGTACATATTGTGCCTTGCGGACTGGAGGACCTAAAGGAACTGGATACGTCGGATATTCCGAAATGCGATGTCTTTTATCACTTTGCATGGGCTGCTACTATTGGCGATGGCAGGAATGATATGGAAGTGCAGACAAAGAATATACAATATGCACTGGATGCGGTGGGACTGGCTGACAGGATAGGCTGTGAGGCTTTTGTCGGATCCGGTTCACAGGCAGAATATGGCCGGGTAGAGGGAAAACTGACACCGGCTACACCGGCCTTTCCGGAAAACGGATACGGCATTGCAAAGCTTTGTGCAGGACAGATGACAAGGATTGAATGTGAAAAGAGAGGCATAAGACATGTCTGGACAAGGATACTCAGCGTTTATGGTCCCGGTGATGGGGAGATGACCATGATATCCGGTACGATCAAAAAGCTTCTGGCAGGAGAGGAACCGCCTCTCACCGCCGGTGAACAGCAATGGGATTATCTGTACAGTAAGGATGCAGCACGGGCGATGCTTGCTGTCGGGGAAAAAGGAAAGAACGGAAAGGTATATTGTGTCGGTAGCGGAAAGGCACGTCCGCTCAAGGAATATATTATTGAAATGCGGGATAAGATCGATCCGGGACTTTCTTTGGGCTTTGGGAAAGTACCATACGGACCAAGGCAGGTTATGTATCTGTGTGCGGATATATCTGATTTAACACAAGATACCGGATTTGTCCCGGAGACGGATTTCTCAGAAGGTATTGAAGAAACGATACAATGGGTAAAAGGAGAGTGTAAGCAGCATGAAGAAGATTAGTGTAATGATTCCCTGTTTTAATGAGGAAGAAAATGTAAAGCCTATCAGCGAAGCGGTGATCAAGGAAATTACGGAAAATCTGCCGGGGTATGATTATGAGCTTTTATTTATAGATAATGATTCCCAGGACCGTACCAGAGAATATCTGCGGGAAATGTGTGCTGCTGATCCAAAGATAAAGGCCATCTTTAATGCCAAAAATTTTGGTCAGTTTAATTCCCCTTATTATGGCATGTGTCAGACGACAGGTGACTGTACAGTCAGTATGTGCTGTGATTTTCAGGATCCGGTAGAAATGATACCAAAGCTCGTACATGAGTGGGAAAAAGGAGCCAAGATCGTATGTGCCATCAAGACGACAAGTAAAGAGAACAAGATCATGCGTTTTCTGCGTACCTGCTATTACAAAATGATCAAAAAAATGTCTGATGTAGAGCAGATAGAGCATTTTACGGGATTTGGTCTGTATGACAGCGGATTTATAGATGTTTTAAGGAATCTGGACGATCCGACTCCGTTTCTGAGAGGGATCGTGGCAGAGCTTGGCTACAAGAGAGTAGATGTGCCATATGAGCAGCAAAAGAGACGTGCAGGCAAGACGCACAATAACTGGTTTACTCTCTATGATGCAGCAATGCTCAGCTTTACCTCATATACAAAAGCGGGGCTGCGTCTGGCGACGATCGTGGGGTTTGTTATGTCAGCAATCAGTCTGGTAGTTGCATTTGTATATCTGATCCTGAAACTGATGTACTGGGATCGATTTGTGGCAGGTATGACACCGATCCTTCTGGCTGTCTGTATTCTCGGTTCTGTACAGCTGTTCTTTATCGGATTTCTGGGAGAATATGTGCTCAGCATCAATAAACGTATGATGAAGCGGCCATTAGTAATAGAAGAAGAAAGATTAAATTTTGATAGAACTGAGGAGAAATGATCAGATGACAGAAGCAAATAAGCAGACAAAAAAGGAGCTGCTGCTACAGTTTATAAAATTTGGCATTGTTGGAGTGACCAACACACTGGTATCTTATGTGATCAATGTTGTCACCTTGTTTTTGCTTGGAAAAGCACATCTTTTTCAGCGATGGGATTATATGATCGCCAATTGCGTGGCATTTATATTGAGTGTACTGTGGTCCTTTTATTGGAACAACAAACTGGTATTTAACATGGAAGGGACATCCTGGAAGGATATGCTGAAAGCACTTCTCAAGATGTATCTGTCCTATGCATTTACCGGTATCATATTAAGTAATGTGCTGTCTTATCTGTGGATCGATGTACTGCATATTTCAAAATTCATAGCACCGCTGATCAATTCCGTGATCGGCGTGCCGATCAACTTTGTGCTGAATAAATTCTGGGCATTCCAGGGGAAATAGAGGGAGAAAATTTATGAACATAATATTATTATCCGGGGGAAGCGGTAAAAGGCTTTGGCCATTATCAAATGACATAAGAAGTAAACAGTTTATCAAGCTGTTTCGTGATGAGCAGGGAAATTATGAATCTATGGTGCAGCGTGTATACCGCCAGATCACCTCTGTCGACAAGGAGGCTACGATTACCATAGCAACAAGTAAATCCCAGGCAAGTGCGATCAAGAACCAGCTGGGAGATAAAGTATCGATCTGTGTGGAGCCGTGCCGGCGTGACACATTTCCGGCTATCCTTTTGTCAGCGGCATATCTGCACGACGAGGCGGGGGTTGATGAGGATGAGTGTGTTGTGGTATGTCCGGTTGATCCTTATGTGGACGATGAATATTATGAGTCAGTAGAAAAGCTGGAAGGGCTTGTAGCCAGGAACACGGCAAATCTGACCCTGATGGGAGTGGAGCCGTCTTATCCAAGTGAAAAGTATGGTTATATCATTCCAAAGGGGAATGGTGATGTCAGCGAAGTACTGGAATTTAAAGAAAAGCCGGATACAGAGACAGCCAAAAAATATTTGGAGCAGAAGGCATTATGGAATGCAGGCGTATTTGCATTTCGTCTGGGATTTTTGCTGGAAAAAGCACATAGCATGGTTGAGTTTGAAGACTATAGAGACCTGTATGCAAAATATGAAAATCTGCAGAAGATAAGCTTTGACTATGCCGTAGTCGAGAAGGAACCAAGTATTCAGGTCATGCGTTACAGCGGTGCATGGAAGGATGTGGGAACCTGGAATATGATGGCTGAGGTAATGGCTGACGATATTAAGGGAAATGTAATTAAAGATGATACCTGTGAAAATACCCAGATCATTAATGAGCTTAATCTGCCAATCATATGCATGGGCTGTAAAGATATGGTGATCGCTGCCAGTACGGATGGAATCCTGGTGACTGACAAGGAGAGAAGCGGTTATATGAAACCGTATGTGGAAAAGATCAGTAATGATGCCATGTATGTGGAGAAATCATGGGGAACATATACGGTTATCGATGTGCAGACAAATTCTATGACGGTAAAGATAACAATGAGTGCAGGGCAGGAGATGAGTTATCACAGTCATGATTACAGAGATGAAGTATGGACCATCGTATCGGGGCAGGGAAAAGCAATCGTAGATGGCATGGAGCAGGTTGTCCGCACAGGGGATGTTCTCACGATCGCCGCAGGATGCCGTCATACGATCAAAGCAGAGACAAATCTGGACATTATCGAGGTTCAGCTTGGTGAAAGTATCAGCGTAGAAGATAAACACAAGTTTGATATGTAATAATCTGTACGGCCATGAACGGAGGCAGACCGGGAAATACCCCTGTATATTTTCAGCTGTCTTTGTACAGAAGATCATACAGAAATGAGGATTAAAATGGAGATCATGAAATTGTTTCCTGCCGGCAAGGATTATTTGTGGGGAGGAACCAGACTGAAAGAAGAGTTTGGAAAAAATCTTTCCTATGATCCACTGGCAGAAACCTGGGAGTGTTCGGTTCATCCGGATGGACAGAGTGTGGTAGTAAACGGAAAATATGCGGATCAGACTTTGGCTGAGGTATTGAAGAAACACCCGGAGTATCTGGGTGATAAGGTGGGAGAGGATAAGGAATTTCCTATACTTATTAAATTTATAGATGCCTGCAGAGACCTGTCTGTACAGGTTCATCCCAATGATGAATATGCCCGGATACATGAAAATCAAAATGGAAAAACAGAGATGTGGTATGTAGTAGATGCAGAGGAGGGAGCAAGTCTGATCTACGGATTTGCCCATCCGGTTACACCGGAGCATCTGCAGAATGCTATAAAAAACGGAACACTTATGAAGCATCTCCAAAAGGTTCCGGTCAAAAAGGGAGATGTTTATTATGTGCCTGCCGGTACCGTGCATGGTCTGGGGGCAGGGATCATTGTAGCGGAGATACAGGAAAGCTCGAATGTGACATACCGAGTCTACGATTATGACAGAATTGATAAAAACGGACAAAAGCGGCCACTGCAGTTTGAGAAGGCGATAGAAGTTATGGATATGGATGCCTCACCGGTTGTCCATCAGAAGCAGCGAACGATACATTATTATCCGGGATGTTCCAGAGAGCTTTTGTGCCGATGCGAATATTTTGAGACAGAACGTATACAGATGACGAAGGGAATGGCATTTTCGGTACTGAACAGTTCTTTTCAGGTACTTTTGTGCCTGGAGGGAGAAGGCGAAGTAGAGAGCAGCGGATGCGACCAGAAGCCGGTCCGTTTCGCAAAGGGAGACTGTCTTTTCCTGCCGGCCGGTGCGGGAAGATGTCATATTTTAGGTGAAGCAGTGCTCTTAAAGACACGATGTTAAAGGACATTCAAAATAAAAACAGGATAAATACATAAAAATTATACCCGGCATTTCTGACAGATGGAATCCGGAGAATGGAGGATTAAACATGAAGAAGGCGTTGATTACAGGAATTACAGGACAGGATGGTTCTTATCTGGCAGAGTTTTTATTAGAAAAGGGATATGAAGTGCATGGTATTGTGCGTCGCTCTTCTCTGCCGAATACAGAGAGGATCGATCATCTGATCGCTGCGGATTCTATTATACTGCATGATGGAGATCTGTCTGATTCCTCCAGTATCATCCGTATAGTCGGAGAGGTACGTCCGGATGAGATCTACAATCTGGCTGCACAGAGTCACGTAGGTGTCAGCTTTGATGCTGCAGAATATACAGGAGATGTGGATGCTCTGGGTGTTCTTCGTATTTTGGAAGCAGTTCATATGCTGGGGATGGACAAGACATGCCGGATCTATCAGGCATCTACATCAGAGCTTTATGGCAAGGTAGAGGAGTGCCCGCAGGACGAAAATACACCATTCCATCCATATAGTCCATATGCTGTAGCCAAACAGTATGGTTACTGGATCATCAAGGAATATAGAGAAGCATATGGGATGTTTGCCTGCAATGGCATCTTATTTAATCATGAGTCTGAGCGTCGCGGAGAGAATTTCGTGACGAGAAAGATTACTCTGGCGGCAGGTCGTATTGCATGCGGTCTGCAGGATCATTTGGAATTAGGAAATCTGGACTCTCTCAGAGACTGGGGATATGCAAAAGATTATGTAGAATGTATGTGGCTTATACTGCAGCAGGACGAGCCGGATGATTTCGTCATCGCGACAGGTGTCCAGCATACAGTTCGTGAATTTACGACCCTTGCCTTTGCACATGACGGGATCGAGCTGGAATGGAAGGGCGAAGGAATGGATGAAAAGGGCTATGACAAGAAAACAGGAAAGATGCTTGTCTGTGTAAATCCAAAATGGTTCCGTCCTACGGATGTGGTTAATCTCTGGGGAAATCCGGAAAAGGCCAGGACCGTCTTAAAATGGAATCCTCAGAAAACCAGTTACGAAGAGTTATGTGCCATCATGGCGGAATACGATCTTTTGCTGGCAAAAAAGGAAGCTGCATTAAAAAAATAGAAGCTGTGAAAGATGCAGCCATGAAAAGCGGAGGAGAGTCAGATGAAATGTGCATTGATAACCGGGATCACGGGGCAGGATGGAGCCTATCTTGCAAAGCTGCTCATAGAAAAGGGATATAAGGTATATGGAACAACACGTTCAGAGTCCCGGAGCAATCTGCAGGGGTTGGAATATCTGGAAATCCGTGAGCAGGTGCAGCTGGTTTCATTGGATCTGACTCATTATCAGGAAGTGGAGGCTCTCCTAAAAAATATAAAATTTGACGAGATATATAATCTGGCAGCACAAAGCTCTGTGGGACGGTCCTTTGCAGAGCCGGATGAGACAATGTCTTTCAACGTGCAGTCAGTGCTGAATCTGCTTGAGGCAGTGCGGACAGTGAGACCGTCAGCACGTTTCTTTCAGGCATCCAGCAGTGAGATGTATGGCAGGACAGAGTCACTTCCGATCATTGAGACAATGCCTTTGAATCCATTAAGTCCGTATGCGGCTTCAAAGGCAGCAGCTCATATGTTGGTAAACAGCTACCGCAATATGTATCACCTTTATGCAGTGGCGGGAATATTATTTAATCATGAATCACATCTGCGTTCCCGGGGATTTTTTGTAAAGAAAGTGATCCATGACAGCCTCTTGATAAAATATGGCAAGAAAGAGACACTACAGGTGGGCAATATAGAGGTACGTCGTGATTTTGGCTATGGCCCGAAATATGTGGAAGCCATGTGGAGGATGCTGCAGGCAGAGAAGCCGGATGATTATATGATCTGCTCCGGCCGATCGATCCTGTTAAAAGACATTATCCTTTATACCTTCCGGCTGCTTGATATCCCGGAGAGTAAACTGATCGTTGAACCGGCATTTTACAGACCTACCGATATAGAAGATATTTATGGCGATAATACCCGTACCAAAGAGGAGTTAGGCTGGGAATACGAAGAAACATTTTATGACATATTAGAATGTCTGATACGGGAGGAAGAGGAGCAGATGAAGGAGCAGAAACTTATCCCGTAATATCCCATAAGAGTTGACATAAATAATCGCAGATGATATGATAGGCAATGTCAAATTTCGTGATTCCTTCCGCCAAAATCTCAA
>JABLTL010044206.1_pt1 | contig 10977 bp, 5 predicted proteins | sample 7160151 | NCBI WGS metagenome assembly JABLTL01 (sample SAMN14651223, study PRJNA627086) | human gut metagenome | isolation source: feces | host: Homo sapiens
AAGAAGGACGCCGAGACAAGGAGGAACTTCATGGAATTCGAATACAAACAGATGCTGATTGCAAAGGATGCCAGGGAAAAAGCTCTGGAAGAAGGACGCAAGGAAGGACGTGAAGAAGGACGCAAGGAAGCGACGTTGGCAAACTACTCTTCTCTTGTTCAGGATGGCATTCTCTCCCTCTCTGAGGCCATGAAACGTTCCGGGCTCAGCGAGGAGGAAATAAACGGCTGGATTCAGACACATCCCAACACGTAATAGCAGTTTCGTTACATTACAGCGTATCTTTCTAATACAGACCACGGAACTGGGGACGATATCCTTCCGGAGTTAAAGAACTTTCTGAATCTCATCAACAGAAAGGTTCCTGCAGATGATTCCTGCAAGGAAGTGTAAGGGCAGGCCCGCGCAGCAAGAAGAACACTGGGCAAGGAGGAACTTCATGGACTTTGAATATAAGCTGATGCTGATTGCAAAAGACGCCAGTGAAGAAGGTTTTGAAGAAGGCTACAAGAAAGGTTTCGAAGAAGGCTACAAGGAAGGCTTCGAAAAAGGCTACAAGGAAGGCCTTAGGGAAGTGCGGCTGTCCAACTACTCCTCCCTTGTTCAGGACGGTGTTCTTTCCCTCTCCGATGCCATAAGCCTGTCCGATCTCAGCGAGGAAGAAATAAACGGCTGGATTCAGACTCACTCCAATACATAGAATCAATGCCAAGAAACAGCCCAGACAGCGCATAGAATTGATACGCACCTTCTCAAAAAGAGGTCGGCACACCAGAGGTCAGGTCTCCGGTGTGCCGGCCTTTTTATGCATTCGGACGATCGATCATTTGTCGTCTGTTCTTAATCAATAATATCCCCCAAACGCAGCGCTCGCACCGGCTCCTGCCACAGACACAAGCAGAATCACGAGCAGAATGAGGACAATAATGGTAAAGCAGAAATAGGATCTGGCAAAATTCTTTACGTTCTGATTCTTTCCATTGATGCTCAGCACGATCAAAACGATAAAACCAACGATCGGTATGGAGAACAGTATTTCATAGCCAAAATACCCCCACATCGAAATCGGCTTATATTCGTCCGGCAAAACAACCGTGTCTGACTGAAACTGCACCTGCGGATGCGGTCTGGCTCCGCTCTGAGCTCCGTTCTGAGCTCCGGTTGCCTGCCAGCTTTGCTGCGCCCCGGCTGTCTGCTGCGCCCCGAAACTCTGCTGCGCCCCGGCTGTCTGCCGGGCTCCGGAAGCTTGCTGTGCCTGCGACTTCAAGGGATTTCCGCACTCCGGACAAAAGGCCTTGTCATCGGATACTTCAGTTCCACACTTAGGACAAAACATAAAACACCTCCTCATAAACAAGCGCCCATCCGGCACTATTGCCGTTCAGGACCGCTCAGTTCCCTCAATCAATTTAAAATTTCTTCTGCTTCAGCCCCTGCAGAGCCACCAATTCCTGCAGAATCTTCCTCTTTCTCAGCAGAGTCTCCAGCCCCCGCAGAACAAGAATCTCCAGCCTCCGCAGAACAAGAATCTCCAATCTCCGAAGCGCCAGAATCTCCTGTCTCCACCGGAGTCTGCTCCATCGGAGCCCCGCAGTAGCTGCAGAACTTAGTGCCCGCGGGGACACTCTTGCCGCAGGAGGGACAGATAACCCGGTTCATGATCTCCTGCTTGGCCGCCTTCTTCTCCTGTATCTGCTGCAGAATTCCATCGATCTGCCGCATAATTACCTCATAATCCGCAGCTGCCCCAGAAGAGGCCGTCCCAGTAGAAACATCTTCCCCGGAAAAAGCCGCCTCCCCGGAAGAATGCCGGGACGCATTGTACATGGCCCGTCCCAGCTCCTCATAATTGGCCTGAGCAGCCTTCTCCAGGTTCTTAATCTCATTCTCGATCTTCACCTGCTCCGTGAAGTCCTTTGTCTGACTGGTGACCTGATTGAAGCCCTGATTCACCTTTGCACTCAGCTGATCCAGAAAAGACATTTTCTCACCCTCCTAACTTCATCGCGCTCACATTTACCGCGCTTCACCGCAGCCATGCTTCACCGCACACACATTCGTCTTACTTCATCGCGCTCACATTTGCCTGATTCAGCGCAGTCACCGGAACCAACGTTCCGATCGCCTGATACTGCGCCGCAATGGCACTCGCTGCCTCCGTCGTCAGCGTAATCGCATCCCCTCCGACAGGATAATAAACAACCGCATCATTCGCGACATCCTCCAGAGTATCGCCGGACCAGGCCTCACCGGTTTCAATCAGCTGCGTCCCGTCATAGTTGTACAGAACCCAGCCCACATCATCCAGGCACAGGAACCCGCCCGTTGTCGGATCATACCCCGTAACCGTTCCGACGGCCTTGCCCGCCTTTCCGTCAAACGTATACATCATCCAGCCAACCGAGCCGTAGCTCCAGTTATCCCCAACAAGCAGCTCCGGAACCCCGTCCGCATTGAAGTCGAACAAAGCAAATTCCGGATTCTCCGGTGCTTCGCCCTCCGGCCATGTCATGTTCGACGTGATGCCGCCGAAGTCAAAATAATTCGTCCCGTTCAGGTAATCCTTCAGAATGCCCTGATAGGCCGAAGCATAGGAAGCCTTCTTGCCCGCCTTCTGCGAAGAATTCTTCGCTGCCTTCTTCGAAGAGCTCTTCCCGGTCTTCTTGCCGGACTGCTTTGTTCCGGAAGCTGCCGTCTTCTTTGCAGCCGTACCCTTCCCGGTCTTCGCTGTCTTCTTCGAGGCCGTACCCTTCCCGGCCTTCGCCGTCTTCTTCGCGGCCGTGCTCTTCCCGGCCTTCGCCGTCGCCGCATAAACCGTATCCGTTCCTGCCGCAGCCGCGCCGCCCTCCGAAATCAGCATCGCCGCCATCAGCATTCCCGCCAGACGATATATTTTCCCTGTTCGCATCCTGCACCTCCTGTCTCGCATGCTTTACGGGTAAAATATAACAGCAGGGCCACCGCACGGCTTCTCCTCCCCTCTGCGCTTCCGGCAAGGTTCGGAGGAAGCCGAATGTCGGTGGCCCTCACGTTACGTTATTTTGTTCCCTTTCCTGCTCTCTTTCTTCTTGCGATCATCCAGACAATCAGCGCGAGCAGCGAAGCTCCGGATATCGTTCCGTAAACCGTCATGTCCGATTCGTCTCCGGTTCCGCGGCCACGGCCTGCTCCTGCAACGCCGCCATTGGAAGGCTTGTTGCGGTTTGCTCCGCGAACACTTCCGGTCCGCTCCTCGTAATGCTTGTCCGTCTCACGATAGTTCTTCACCGTGAAGACGTAGCTGCCATCGCTCCCAAGTCCGGTCTCATAGGAAGCCTCATAGTAGTTGCCTACCTCGTCCTCCTTCACCGCGTAGCTGATCGCCACGCCGTTCCTGGTCTTCGGAAGATTTCCGAAGGAAACCGTCCAGCCGTTTGCCTCACTTGCCTGCGCAGATCCGATCTCCACACCATCCGCGAACAGACGGAACGTCACACTCGAAGGCCGCACGCCATCGGTGTTGTTCTCATCGTCCCAGACCTTCGCGGCGCTGACACCGATTTTCTCATCCACAGGCTTGTTGGTGACGCGTACGCTTGCCGGTGCACTGACCGTGGTCGTCGCGTTAATCGTGAAGGCTGCTCTCTGACTCTCCAGCGCATAGCCCTCCGGCGCCTTGGTCTCGACAAAATAGTAGTCGCCGAATGTCAGTCCATCCACCCGCAGGACTCCGCCCGCATTCGTGGTATAGGTGCCGACCTTCGTGTTGTTCGCGCGATACAAATCAAAGACCGCACCAGCAAGTGCTGTACCCGTCGTCGCATCCACCTTGGTCAAAATAACACTTCCCACCTGCGGCTTGTTCACGGTATTCGTGACGTTGTAGCCGCTGATGGAGGATGTGTAACCATCCACCGCATCCTCGGAAATCGTGTAGCTGATCTCCTTGTGATCCGTGTCATACCGGTTCAGGCCTGTCCAGTTCCAGGACCAGCCGTCCTTCTCGGTGACCGTCTTATGATCGATCTCCGATCCGTTCGCATACAGACGAATCGTAATGCTGCCCGGCCGTGTACCCGCCGCGTTGCCATCATCATTCCAGTTCTTGGAACCGGAAACCTGTACCTTCTCAGGGGTGTAGGTGTTGGTGATGTTGTAGCCATCAATGGAAGACGTATATCCTTCTACCGGATCCTCCGTGATGGTGTACTTGATCTCCTTTCCCTCCTTATACTTCGGCAGATCTGTGAACTCGTATTTCCAACCATCAGCTGTCGTGATCTGCTGACTCTGAACTATCGTGCCATCGGCGAACAGATTTACTTTGATCGAAGCCGGACGCTTGTTGTCACGGTTGTGGTCATCGGACCAAGTTTTTGATCCCTTTATATTGACCGTTTCTATATCATTAGTAACAGTCTTTGCTTTCTGTCCATCAATCGTCATTCCATATGTCGTTGTCGTGACATACTTCTTTGTCTCCGAATCCAGCTTCGGTTCGCTCACACTCTTCGTTATGGTTACCGGATAGCTCGGTGCAGGATCATCGATCTTGTATCCTTCCGGTGCCTTCGTCTCCTTCAACGTCAGTGTTGTGCTTTCTCCGGCGTTGGCAGGCAGCACATCCTTCAAACTTTCATCTTTTGTGCTGATCGTCAGGGTTCCCTTGTCGTCAGTCGTATAAGTGCACAGCTTGTCCGTTTCCTTGCATTCTGCTGTCTTATACAGCGTAAACTCCGCTCCGGAAAGCTTCGTCTCTGCGCTCGTACTGTCGACCTTCGTCAGACTGACACTGTCATTTTCAACCTTGCTGGCTGTCTCATACAGCTGATTCGTTCCTACAATGTCTATATTATCCGCTTTATGATAAGTGAATGTATAGCCCTTGGAATTGTCTGTACTCTGAGTTCCATCTTTTTGTCCAATTGAAACAAAGTGAGAATCTGAATTCTCTAGCAGAACTTCTGTGACAGTATATTCGTGTCCCTCTATAAAGGAACCAGAGGTAGTGCCGTTGACCGTTGTAACTGGCGTCATTTCTGTATAACTTCCAGCTTTTACTGACAGGCAAATGCCAGCTTTGGTTTTGTCAGTGTTATCCCTAAATACAAATTTATAATTTTGGTCTCCTGTTGTTTCCTTCCCACTGGAATCAAGAAGTCTCTTCTCAATTTTGGGCACAGAAGGAATGGTCACTCCAACTTTCGGTGGTTCTGCTGTAAGTTCCTTATCACCAACTTTATAACGGTACCCAAATGAGTTCCACGCATACTGCCCAGGCTGAGCTTCCTTTGAGATCACTCCGTCATATTGAATGGTTAATTTCTCGCCAGGTTCGAGTTCTTTGCGCAAAACAACCCGGAATGATTTTGCATTTTCTGCACTCCCATTCCAATCACTTGTACCATTAAAATCCTCGTCATTAAACGACGTTTTATTACTATACCGGATCGCATAGTCATCATTTCGCAGTGGCTTTCCATCAATCGCGACCACAAAGTTCGCATCTGAAGGGAGACCGACTGAAAATTCACTATTTCTGGATTCGTTCTGATTAACAACACCGCAGTCTCCTTTTTCAGGCATGCGGTCTATTACAACAACATTTGTAAAACTATTTCTAGACGAATTCTGAACCAAATTCGTATATACTACTGTGTCTGTCTCAGTTGCATTCCTTTCTACCGATATTGCACGTTTTTTTCCAGATTCATTCTCCCGGATTCCATACCCGATATTGGAAGGATTATCCTTTTCACAGACAGTTTTATACGAAGTAGATCCATATTGTCCCAATGCGTTTACATAATCGCCGGATGAAACACCCTCATAAGTGCTCTCACCATCTTTCTGCTCCAATTGCCCGTGAAGGACATAATTTCCATCGAAAGGCTGATCCGGAATTAATTTTGCATTGTTATAGATATAATTTAGTTTCTGTGTTTTATTCGGATTATCCGATATCAAAGTTACAACTGCTTTCCCACCGGCTGGTATTTGATATTCTTGACCAGTAAAGGAGAATTCATAATGAGTAGGTTTCAGGTTTTGTTCCGCCTGCTCCGCCGCAACAGCATTTGTAACATTCAGGTTTCTGTTCTCTCCAATTTGTTTACCATCACTGCCATATATCTGAATTATTGAAGAATATCCCTGAAAGTCATTTACATATTTAAATGGTACATCCAGATCATCCAACAGCTTATAATCTGTCATTGGCTCCAGACCATCGTTATACAACGTAATGACCCATTTAACAGCTGAATCTGATGAGATACACGTTGTATGATCTGAATTCAAGCTCTTCCATTCAGATCCTGTGATTGTCTTGTCGTAATATTCTACTGCCTTTTTCTCAATGCCAGGAACTATGCCTGTATGCGGGTGAATCGACACAGCGGACTCTACGGTCTGTGTGTTCTCATTCTTAGCAACAACCGTACATCCACCATTATTCTGAACTGCATTATTTGGCGTTTCTTCAGAATTTATGGATACGGAATGAACCTTCGCATCCGCATCAACCGAAGCATATGCAATGTTGGTTAACGTGTCTTTCAGTTGGATACCAGTATCTATTGTCGCCGCTACAGCAAATGTCAGATATTCCCCAGGTCCTAAATCTACCCCTTTACCGTTGGCAATTGAAAAACTCACCTCTTTTGCTCCAACAGCGGCTTGGGAATAAGAAATCTGGACTCCACTTTTCCCGGTATATTTATTATTATCAAGGCCAACATAGTCGTTATATTGGGGCTGAGTAATCAAAGGACTCTTTATTCCTTCATAAATATCATACAATCCAGCAAATGAAAGGCCATATGGCATGGAATCACTGATCGAACTTACGTGGATATTCTCATCACCTGTATTTCCTGTGTTTACCACGACAATATAATAAACAGCAAAATTCGCCTCATCCTTTTTGAACAGATCTTTGCTGTTGATCGCCGTAATATTGTTATCCTTTTTTGCGAGTTTTACCACACCTTTCTGCATGTAGAAATACTTCTTTGTTGCCTGGTTGTGAACTACTGTGGCCTTCTCCTCGCCATACTGGAACGTGTTCTTAGTCTTTCCCTCCGTAAAGAGCTTTCCAAAGGTTTCTCCCTCCGGATATTTCAATTTAACAAGCTGTGTCAAAGTAGTGTTAGCAGGCACGTTAATACTCGGCCAGAAAATGACAGCTTTTCCAGAATAGCTCCCCCACAGTTGCTCAATACTGACTTTACTGTCATCAGTAAAGTGACTAACAAAATCATCATTACCTGTTCCAGAAACAACTATCACATTACCTGGATTCTTCCAATAAGAAGCGGTCTCCATGGTTCCAGGGAGAATATCCTTTGCATCCGTTATTGTAATCGGAGAACTCGATGTATTCGTAATTGACAATTTATAAGTGACTTCCTGACCCGCCGAAATATCAGATTGTCTAATTTCGCCTCCATCCGAATCCACAATTTTCTTGTCAATTTTCAGCGGCTTCACCTTAATTGTTGCACTGGCCTTTTTCCCATTTTCTTCTGCAGTATTCGTGAGTTGAAATTGGCCAGAACTTCCACTTGTTATCTGGTTCAAATCAATCTTCGCCTGATATATAAAAGTGTCCGCTCCACCTTTTTCAAGGCCAGAAACAGTCCAGAATAATTCACAATGGCCATTTGAGTTCTGCACTTCAACATCTCGCCCGTTCAGTTTTCCAGAATATTTATGCCAGATGGAAGTAAGACTACTCAACGATTTAACTTCGTTATTATCGACAATAAGTCCCACTGGAAACATTCCTTCCGGAAGAACATCGTGAACCTGAATCGGCAATGTATATGCTGCATCTTGAGATTCGTTGCTCACGGTAACAGAAAACTCAAAAACATCATTCTCCTGTCCTTCCGCCTCCGTTGTTCCCTCGTCAAGGGCAACATCATTTTTCTTGGTGATACTCTTTGAGATATTGGTGGAACCTATGATTCCAGGGATTTCAACCGATACGCCATCTCCTCCTTTTTTCTTCAGCTTTGCAGTGTTCTTTAAGTTTACATAATCCAGGTTGTTTTCATGGTCTGCCTTGGTTGCATCAAAGATAACCTCATAAGTAAGCGCAACAGATTCATGGGCAGGGATTTCTCCAGGTTTCCAGGTTAACGTAAGCCGACCATTATCATAACGATTAACTGTAACCTGTTTTCCTTCTATAGTGCCATCATACTTACCACTATTCGCTGATCTAAAATCTATTTGTGTATTATCTTTATTAACAAAATTAGTGATAAATAAGCCTTGTGGAAGCTTGTCCGTCACTTCATCTTCATAATCATAAGGTTCTCCTGAGTTGTTCGTTACTTTTAGAGTGTAAGAAGTTTCCTCTCCATCATGTATCCCATCTTTGGCATTTTCATCCACAACCTTTGTAAGATCTACATTCGGCTGGTCAATAGAAGTGACAACTTCATTTGATCTTGATCCATGCCAGCTAAAACTATTCGTAATTGTATTGACACCCTGCAGCTCCTGATAATTCTTAATGGTTGCCGGAATTGCAAGAGACACAGATTCACCTGCATTTAATGTCTTATCATCTTTTAAGCGAAATCTGATTGTATATTCTCCCGTATTTTCATCCTTTTCTACCTTCACAACCAAATCAGAATTATTAGATTTAATTGCAGCAATTTCAGACTCTGTCAGTGTTAAAGATGTCGGAAGCTTGTCTTCTGCCCAGTAATAGGCTGCGTCTGAGCTTTGGTCTTTGTCAGGATCTTTGTCGCTGCCATGAATCGGTAAGCCGTTATTGCCATTTTTCAAGGTAAGAGTGTATCTAATCTCTTCTCCTGGTTTGGCTTGCGTCTTGTCAACACTCTTTTCTGTAGCCGGTTCCGTCGTATTCCCCTGTGGGGTTGTTGTTACCGTGCTTTCTGATTTTTGGGAAGGATTATTATAGAGGTCATACGGCTGAATCTCGACCCTATTCTCTATTTTCTTCTCACCAACTTTGTCATTTTTATATTCATTCTCCGGAAGGATCAAGTATGCTGTATCCAGCGTGCCCTCCAGATTAATGGACTTTGACTCGCGTGTATAATCAAGCGGTTTTGGGCCTGTAGTATTCTCACGATAGTTAGTGTTCGGAACGTCGGCCTTAAATGACAGAGTCGTGTCATTAATCGTCATCTCTTTAATCTGAGTCCCCGGATTTTTAGTTGTATCCAAAGCCCAAATAACATTTCCTGCTTTATCTTTTACCTGCCCGTTGGGGCAATCCACAGTACACCCTTCCGGAAAATTCCACCCCGAAGGCAGAGTAAGTGTATCGTTTATCTCCACATTTTTAGTCCAGACCATTCCCGTGGTTTCATCAGACAAACTCTCCGCCTTGATTTCATAATTCAATTTTGTCGTTGTCTTGTTTTCCTGCGAAATCTGGATTTTATCTGCATCTACTGTTTTCTGGACTGGGTTCCACTTATTTTCAGCACTCCACGTCAGAGTTTTTGGTTTACCTACTATATCATTACCATCTTTCTGTGGTATTTCCGGAGTCAGAGTGATTGCAGTATTATTTTCAGTAACTCCATTTTTTGCTGCAAACTTTAACTCAAATTCAATAGTAATGCCTGCCGGAATAGTCGCTGTGAAATAGCCGCCTTTGCCATCTTGGTTTGCATGATATTCTACCATTACCGGTGTTGCATTATCCTTAGGAATTACCTGAAATTGAGCTCCATTCTCAAGTTTCCCATTAACAGAGTTACATAAAATGCTATCTGGAATCTGCGAAACATTGATTCTAACTTCCGAGTGTGTTCCTTCATTCTGTGGAGTTGAATTTGTTGCGTGGACAGTCACCGACAACGGCTCTCCCACTTTAGCGGAGTTTTCTGTTGCCGAAATCTCTATTGTTGTTCCCTGATTTACCGTTCCATCCTGTGAAGCAGCAACCTTCGCAGCAAATCCATACGTGGAGAAGCTTTCTGTCTCAAACTCTGCGTTTCCGTCCTCCGCAGCTTCTGCAACAACATCCGTCTCACCGCCGTGCATGTGAACCACTTTGGTGTCTGCGATCTGTTTTCCCTCGGGTACATTCCACGGAATGCCGCCATCGAATTTCATGGTGACATGGACAGACTCTTTGGGCTGAATTTCTTCGCCGTCCTTGTCGAGGGAGATGTCATAGAGAACGCCGATCACATTGTCCGGATCCTGACCGAGGGTCTCGCTGATTTTCGCCATGATCTGGGACATGCGGGCAGACTCGATGGGAGAAACTCTGACGATCGTTCCTTCCGGGATCTTCGCATCTTTTTTTGCAGAGACAGTGACCGTGAGATTTCCGCAGGTCCCGGTCAGCTGCTCCGTGTAGTCTTCGTCTTCCTGATAGACATAGGTGATCTTCGTGTTTTCCTTCAGAAGCTCGCCGTCCACATAGTAGGCGTACTTGCCGGCTTCGAGGACTTCCTTGGCGATGGAGGTAATTTTGTCTGTGCCGATTTCGGCGTACTGGTATTCGTAGCCCTGGATGTAGGGTGCCGTCTTCGAGAGGTCGTTGGTTCCGACCGCGAGCGGGAAAGCATAGTCTCCCTGGATGGCAGCGCCGGTGGTGTCAACGGCTTCGCCGGTCACTTCAATGGAAGCGATTTCCGGAGTGACTTCTTCCTTCTGGGCATAGGTAAACGTGATCGTCGCGGTATCGCCTGCGGCAATCTCATGCTCTGCTCCATCCATGGTATATGTATAGGAAGCTTCTGTGCGAATTTCTTCCTTTGTTTCTGTGGTGCTGGTGTTTCTGGTAAAAGCAGTGTCCTGCGGGAGTTCTTCCTCGCCCAGGGTGACCGTCTTCAGCTCATAGCCGTTGAAGCTCTTTGCTTTGTCGGAGATGGTGAAGGAATCGCCGGTCAGGCCGACGGTGCCGCAGAGAATGGTTCCGTCCTCAGCGACGTAAACAGCCTTCAGGGATGCGGCATTTGTAACCTTTTTCTTCTGGTCAGCCTTTGCCGTCTC
>JABLTL010056438.1_pt1 | contig 10972 bp, 8 predicted proteins | sample 7160151 | NCBI WGS metagenome assembly JABLTL01 (sample SAMN14651223, study PRJNA627086) | human gut metagenome | isolation source: feces | host: Homo sapiens
AAGACAAAGCCCGTCTATGAAGCGTACCGGGCGGCAAAGGATAAGGCGGCATACCGCGCCGCCCATGAGAGCAGTATCATATTGTTTGAAGCCGCCGCAAAAGCGATCAAGCCCGCGTTGGTCGGCGGCAAGCTCCCCAACGTCGCCGCGCTGCAAGCGGAATATGCCGCGCTCGGAGAGCAGAAAGAAAAGCTCTACGCCGACTATGGCAGGCTGAAAAAGCAGGTCAAGGAGTACGACGTTATCAAGCGGAACATCGACAGTATTTTGCGGCGCGAAAGTGAGCCGGAGCGGGGTAAGGAAAATGTGCGCGGATAAATGCGGATTGTGTGGAAATCCCCGAAAAAGCATGGTATGATGAAACTATCCCAATGTAGGACTGCTGAACGCTATCCATATTTTTACGAAACAGAGGTGAGGTTATGACGCGAGGTGAGATTTGGAAAGACTTTTTTAAGAAAACGGTTTTGACCGTTCTGATTGCCGGAGTGCTGTTTTATTGGGCTACACTGGTATTCACAAAGGACGGGGCAACGAACTACTTTTATGTGTGGCTGTGCTGCGGCATCCCCTTTGGCATACGCCGTATGTTCGTATGGCTTATCCCACGCGGCTTCGACCTTTCCGGCACGGTGGGTGTCGTTGCGCTCAACTTCATTGTGGGCGGCTTGATTGGCGGCGTCATTCTGATATGGCGGCTTGCGGTCGCAGTATGGTATATCCCTCTGACGATATATCGGCTTCTAAACGTCGGCAGGGTCGGCGTAGCAGAAATCGGCGAGGAATAAGCAAAAAAGAGAACGGGGCGCGGCAGCCGATGATGGCCACCGCGCCCCGTCTTTTCGTGGGTGCTGCTTTAAGTGTCTGTTACGCAGTAGAACACTGTTTTTGCGGGTTTAGGTATAATTCCCCTGTCATGCTCAAATCGCGTCTGAAAAGCGGCATGGCATAAGGGCTTTTTCGCGTCTACTGCGTAACGCGGGCGCGTCGTTTCCGCATCCGCTCGGCGGCTTGCCTGCGGGTGATCCGCTTGCGGCAGTCCGGGCAGTATTTGACGCTGTTTGAGGGGGACGCAAACGCCGCGCCGCACTCGGCGCACCGCCGCCTGTCCTCGGCTTGGTAAAGCTCCGCGTAAAGCAGCTTGTCGGCGGGAAGTACGGCGTTTTGAAACCATCTGCAAAGAAGCGAATAGGAAATGAGCTGCGGACAAACGCACTCGTCCCCATCGTCCAGCAAAATGCAGTTCCCGCCCATACAGTTGCAGCAGGTTTTCTTGATAAGGGCGTTCGCTTTGCGGCTCTGCTGCGGCGTCAGCCGTTTCAGCCCGCTCATACTTCGTCGGCGGCAGATACGGCGAGAGCGGCAAAGTCGGCGTCGCTCATGGCGCGGAGCTTTGCAAGGGTACGCAAGGCAAGCTCGCGCATTTCACCGTCCATATAGGGCAGCGCATCCGTCATTTCCCCGATAAGCTCCCTGCGCGTATCGGCGATGTAGATGCTGATAAGATTTGTTTCCTCAACGGTAAATCGGTTCATGCTCATACCTCCATTTCGTGATGTTTTGTTTTCGCCGCCCGCTTCGGAGCGGCTTTCTTCTTGTCGGCGGCAAGCTGCGCCCGGATAGAGGGGCGGGGCTTGCGAATATCCCGGTCGCGGTTTTCGTTCTTGTCGATCAGCGCATAGATGCCGTGCCTGCCCTCGATTTTGGAAAAGGTCAGCGTCTTGTAGGGAAGCAGCGAGAAAAGGCGGTCAACGTCCCGGCTCGACGCAAGCATCAGAAACGCCGGGGCAAGCTCTGTCATGTAGTGGGTTTTGTTCGGGCTGTTGGGGCTGTACTGACGTTTCATGTCGGCAACAATGCGCCGCGCTTCGGCTTCAATCAGCCCGTCGCGCAGGGCGGCGATATGCGCCTTGAAGTCCCCCGGCGAAAGCTGCTCACGGCTGCGCCGTTCCTCTTGCAGAAGATCGCGCAAGGCTTCGGGGTCGTTTGGCTGCACCTCAAAGCGGAGAAACGCGCCATACTGCGGATCGGGTGAACCGCCAAGGTATCTATTTGTCGGCTGGCTGCGCTCGCCGCGCTCATAGAAAAGCGTTACGGTGTCTGCGGGAAGCGCCTGCTCCCGAACGTGCCGGAAATGGGCGGCATAGTCCAGCTCATAGAGGTTTCCCCGGATTTTGCCGCGCTCCCTGCCTGTCAGCTCCACGGCGTAGGCAAGGATGCGGTCGCGTGTCTGCTCCCCGTGGAACTTCCATGTGTTGTATGGGCGGGTGTCTTTGAGAAAAACGTCGCGCTCCCGGAAGCAATGCGTCCCGGACGGACGGGAAAGCCACAAAAGCGTCCTGTCCTCACGGTCGGGGCTTGCAGCAGCTTTGTGAATGATCTCCTTGTCAATCTCAAAATCGCTTTGGTAAAAGCCGGTATTCTGCTTCATCACCGCATCAAGGCAAGCCAGTATATCCACGTTTTCAAACTTCTGCATACGATCAGATCCTTTCCAAATCCTGCGTTTTGCTCCTTTGCGCCTTTCTCTGGGCGGTCTGCTCCTTTGCCGCCCGAAGCTGCGCCCGGATCGAGGGCTTTTCCTCTTTGTCGCGCTCCTTATCGGCATGGATGGCGTTCGCAAGGTCAATCAGGGAAATCGGCTCACCCGCCTTTGCTTTCTGCTCCAATTCCCCGACGGTGGGCGTCTGCGGCGTGTTGTTGATGATACCGTCAAAATTGTTGTCGTTCTGCTCCACAATATCCTCGACGTGCTTTAGATAATTCTGCGGCTGCAAAAACTCCGGCGTCTGTCGATAGCCAATGCTGTCAACGTAATGCGCCGTGTCCTGCCCGTTCTGATGCAGCACCACCACATCGGAAACGGAAAGGCTGTGTCCCTTAAAGTCTTTCGGGTGGTCGATATTAAAGCGGGTAAAAATAGCTTCAAGGCTCGTACCCGGTGCAAGGGGCGCGGAATAGATCAGGTCATAGTTCGCAGGATCAACCGCGTGTCCCATTGCGGTCAGACGGTCGTAAGGCTCAAAGCGCAAATCCCGCGTTTCGTCGCCGCGTTTGAGCTGGTAAATGGAAAAGCTGTCCCTGTCCGGTTCCTGCGCCTTTGCATAAAGTGCCTTGACCTCGCCCTGCGTCAGCTCTCCGGCGTTCAAGCTCTGCAACAGCTCCCGGCATTTCTCCGGCGTCCCGACAAACAGCAAGTCGCCCGGTATGGCTTTCCCGTCCGGCTGCTGTTCATAGGCTTGCAGGAAAGAGCGGTCGGCAAGGCTTTCGCTGCGGGGATTGGTGTGCATGGTATAAATCACGTCTTTTTCTGTACGCTGCGCCGCCTGCGCCTGTGTGCGCTCCGCAAGCGTCTTTTCGGCACGTTGCAAAACGGCATCGCTGACGGGTAGCGCATACAGCCCGGAAGCAGAGGAAAAGCCGACGTTGTTGAAAACATAGTCCACTTCGCTATCTTTTAATGCGCCCGCCGCAAAGTATTTCTCCCGTGTGGGTTCTGCACTCACCTTGCCATCCGCGATGTCGTAATTCAGCCCGGTTTCGATATGGGAGCAGATGTTTCCGTCCACCGCCAGTGTTACATAGTACCAGCCCATATATCCGCTGCTTTGACCGTCCGCACCGTCGTTGAACTCGACGTTGAGCAGGGTGTAGGGCTTCAAGCCCTTCTGCGCGGCAATGGCATTGTCCTTTGCTTCGCGCTCCATGAGGGAAGCGAGAGCTGCTTCCTTTGTCGCGCTGACGATCTCCGGGTTGTACCGCAGCAGGGTAGCGTTGACAAGCTCCCGCTGTACCGCTGCGGTCTTTGCTTTCGGCGTAAGGCGGTTGCCGAGAAACAGGGACGCGCCGTTATCAAAGTGGATGGATATATCGCTTGTGCCGCGCCATTTTCCCGTACAGGGCGACGTTTCAATCCTGCCCGCAGTACCGCCGAACGCCTGCGCGATCACCCCGATTTTTTCCTGTGTGGAAAGCGCTTCGTATTTCTCTGCGATTGCGGCGGCTTTCTTCTGCAAGTCCGTAAGGGGTTTTTCGCTCTGTGCCTCCTGCACGGCGGCAAGATCGGGCGCGGCTTTCTCGGCTTCGTGCTGCTTTTGCAGCTCTGCGATATGTCCGTCAATGCTGTTGATGATGTCTGCGGCGGCAGAGCGGATCGTTTCAAGGGAGCTTTTCAGCTCCGCAAGCTCCCGCCCGCTGCTCCACCCGGCAACATAGCCGAAAGAGTAGTCCGACGTATCAAGCCCGTAATGCTGGCAAACGGTGTAGGCGACGCTTTCCGCTTCCACCTCGCGGGTGCGGCGGTCTACGCGGGGCTGCTGCTCGTCTTTGGGAGCGTTCAGGTCAATATCGTGCAGCTTTGCGTGGGCGATTTCGTGAATGGCGGTTTTGAGCGTTTGCAGCTCGCTCATGCCCGCGTCAAGCGCAATACGCTTGTCCTCCAAGTGATAATAGCCGTGTGCGCCGCCCTCGATTTTCTCAAAGCCGATGGGGACGGGAGAGGTCTTTTCAAGGGCTGCGAAAAAATCACTGTACTGCTCCACATCGCCTGTCAGCGCGTCCACGGCAATATCCGGCAATTCCTTTCCCTCGGTTTGGGACACGTCAAAGACGGACACCACCTTGTAGGAGGGTATGGTGATCTCCTTTTCCTCGGTGACGGGCTTTCCGTCCCTGCCGATCACGGGCTTTTGGGTCTGCGGGTCGATTTTCTCCGTTTCCTGTTTGATTTTGAACGGCGACGGGGCGATAATCTTAATGCCTTTTTCGCCCTTTTTGACGTTGCGCTGAAACTGATTTTTCCATGAGTTGAAGCCCGCGACCAGGGAAGCATCGGGCTTCTGCATGGCAATCAAGAGGGTGTTGTTGAAGCTGTAATTATGAAACTTTGACATGACGCGCAAATACTCTTTGTAGCGTTCGCTGTCGAACAGCTCCGTAATACCCTGTTCCAAGCGGTCGGTAATCTCCTTGAGCTTTTCAGCGGGCTTTTCTGCGGTAAGGTTGATAGGGATAACGGGCTGCGGCTGCGGCGGCTCTGTGGTAAGTGTCGCCGCTTGCCTTGTGCCGATTGCATCCATTTCAACCTTTTCCGGGTCAAGGTGCGTCGGCTGCGCTGCCTGTTGGGGCGCGGTGTGCTGCGGCGGCTCGCCCTCAATGGCATAACCCGGAAGCAGCAGCCCATTCACCTTGAACGGCTCCGCGTATTCTTTCGGAACGGGCGGCGCGAGTTCGGTAAACAGGCGGTCGTATGCCTTGATGCGTCCGGCAAGGTATTTTTCCATTGCCGCCTTGTCCGAAAAGGTCTTGCGCTCCTGTCCGGCGATTTTTACATTTTGCTCATGGATCGGTCCGTTGGTGTAGATACTCCATGTCAGGCTCCATGAATACGGCACGGATTTTTGCGCCTGTCTGTCATAGCGGGTGTTTTCATAGACATGATAGCGCATCTGATAGACTGCATTGCTGCGGAGCTGCCATTCATAATCTGTTTTCTCCCATTTGTTGGATGTGTGCTTGACGGGCGGCGTCTGCAGATACTCGATGGCTTTTTCAAGAAAGCGGGTGTTGCCTGCCTGCTGCTCCCATGCGGCTGCCTCCGTTTTCAGCCTGTCAAATACAGCCTGCTCCGCCGCCGCGCTCTCCTGACGCAGCCGTGTCAGCTCCGCAAGAGAAAGCCCGGTCAGCGCGGAAATATCCGCTTTCTCACTTTCAAAATAGATGCTTCGCTCAATTACCAGCTTTTTTGCTACTTCCAGCCTGTCAAAATCATAGCTGGAATAGTTCTTTTCCTGTTCGCTCACGGTTTTGCTCCTTTCTTTTGTTGGTGTGATGATGTCTTTTAGCGGCTGCTCCCACTTGCGCCCAAAGCCGCGCACGACGGTATCTCCCGCCGCGCCGTTTTCGCTGAACATTTGCAGGGTGGAAAACGCATTGTCAAAGGCGGTGATATTGTCTGTACCAATATTCGGGGCGAAGTGGATAACACCGTCCGGGTAGTCCCTGCCTGTGCCGATCCAGCCCCGGATAAAGCTGTCGAAAGGGGCTTTCGCCCCGCTGTCAAAGTGTTCCTCGGCATGGCTTTTGTATAGCTGCCCGCCCCTATACTGTCGCCCTAAAATCAGCTCCCCCGCCTGCGGGGAGAACATAAAGCGGCGGTTGTCGATTTCCCGCATATCAAATGACATACTGCGGGTATCAAGAAGCATCAGAGCGGCGGTCAGCTCTGCTTTCGGCTTCTTCTGCATGGCTTACGCCTCCTTTCATCGTTACAGAGGGTTTGGGACACTTCCCAAGGGACTGCCCCAACAGGCGATAGCCTGTGAGGGTACAAGCAAAATCCCCATTCTGCGCGTAGCGTCAGAACGGGGATTTTACGGAAAGGGTACCCCTTTCCTATGCTTGCTGCGTAAGTTCTTTGCCCCTCGCAAGCTCGATACGGTAGTTGACGTATTTCCCGCCCGTATCGGCTAATACAATGCTTCCGTCATAGGTTTTACCCGTTTTCGGGGAATACAGCTTTTTGACCTTCGCCCTGCCGCCTGCAAGCAGCGCGGCGGCAATTTTCGGGGTAAAGGCGGTTTTGCGTTCCTCGAAAAAGCGGTCGTTTTTCCACATGACAAAGGCGCAGTCCTTCTTTTCGCAGTAGTAGTTTTTTCTGCCCTCGCAGACGTTCCCGCCGCAGCGGGGGCATTTGCCGATCACCGTCTGTTCCTCTTTGAACAGGTCTTTTTGATTTTCGGAAAGAAACGGATAGGCTTTCACCAGCTCCCGCGCCATTTCTTCAATGCCCCGCATAAAGTCCTCCGGCTCGGCTGCGCCCCTTGCAATCTGCGTCAGAGCGTTTTCCCATTCGGCGGTAAGCTGCGGAGAGGTCAGCGTATCGGGCAGAACGCAAACAAGGTGGTTGCCGTTTTTGGTTGGAATAAGCTGTTTTCCCTTGCGCTGCACAAAGCCGGATTTGACCAGCTTTTCAATCACGGCGGCGCGGGTAGCGGGAGTGCCAAGCCCCCGGCGTTCTGCGTCCGGGTCGGTGTCCGCGCTTCCGGCGCGTTCCATAGCCGAAAGCAGGCTTGCTTCCGTGTGCGGCTTCGGGGGCTGCGTGTCGTGCGCCGTAACTCTTGCGGCTGGACTGTCAAAGCTCTGTCCCTCGGTAAAGGTCGGCGCATCTAAAATAAGCTCGTTTTCCTCGTCGCCCTCGGCCTTGGGCTTTCCTTTCAGCGTCGCCCGGTAGCGTCGTTCAAGCTCTTTCCACCCGTCGCAAAGAACCGTCTTTCCCTTTGCCGTAAACTCGGTATCGGCACAGGAAAACACCGCCGTTACCGCATCAAAAATGTGCGGCTCGGCGGCGGCGAACAGCAGACGCGCCCCGGCAAGGGTAAGGATATTTCTTTCGCTTTCCGGCAGCGCGGCAAGGTCTGCTTTCGCAAGCTCCATTGTCGGAATAATGGCGTGGTGGTCGGACACCTTTTTGCTGTCAAGCGTCCGGGCTATGTCCGGCGTAAACGCCGCGCCTTTCATAAAGGGCAGCTTGCCGACAAGCAGCGCGGCGATATGCACCGCCGTATCACCCATGTCGTCGGTCAGATAATTGCTGTCCGTTCGCGGGTAGGTAAGCAGCCGCTTTTCGTAAAGGGCTTGTGCAAGGTCAAGGGTCTGTTTTGCGGTGTAACCGTAAATGCGGTTGGCTTCCCGCTGCAAGCCCGTAAGGTCGAACAGGCGGGGCGGCTGCTCGGTTTTCCTCTCACGCCTCACCGAAACGCACACGGCCTGCGACGCTTCGCAAGCCGTTTTTACCGCTTCCGCTTTTGCGGCGTCGGAGATCCTGGCGCTTGCCGCTTCCGCGCCGCCCACATCAAGACGGACGATATGGTAGGTTTCTTTCTTGAAAGAGGTGATCGCCGCGTCCCGGTCTGCAAGCATTTTTAAGGTCGGCGTCTGAACGCGCCCCACGTTTAGAGTTTTGCCGTGAAGGACGGAGAAAAGGCGGGTGGCGTTGATGCCGATGATCCAGTCCGCTTTTGCACGGCACAGAGCCGACGCATAGAGCGCGTCATACGCTTCACCGGGTTTCAGCTCCGCAAAGCCCTTTTTGATTGCGCTTTTCTCCATAGAGGAAATCCAAAGGCGGGAAAAGGGCTTATCGCACCCCGCCGCATGGTAGACAAGGCGAAAAATCAGCTCGCCCTCGCGCCCTGCGTCGCAGGCGTTGACAACCTCGGAAACGTCACTGCGTCGCATGAGGTCTTTTAGGATTTTGAACTGCTTTTGCCTGTCTTTGAATACGGTATATTGCCACGGCTGCGGCAGGATCGGCAGGCTGTCATAGCTCCACTTTTTGTACTGCTCCCCATAGGCGGCGGCTTCCGCAAGCTCCACCAAATGCCCCACGCACCATGAAATGAGGTAGCCGCCGCCCTCCATATATCCGTCCTTTTTGTTCTTTACGCCAAGGGCGGCGGCAAGTGCCGCCGCCACACTCGGCTTCTCTGCAATGACTAACCTCATTCCTCGTCCTCCTGTTCCTCGCTGCCTGCTTCCGGCTCGTCCTCGCCGTAATCGTCAAAATCGAAATCGTCAAGGTCGGTGTCGCCCTTGATACCCTGCTTCGGCTTCATAATCTTAAAGTAGTAGAACGCGCCGCCACCGGCAAGCAGGGTAACGACAAGGAAGATCACAAGCCCGCCCGCATTGCTTTTTTCTTTCTCCGGCGGCGCATCGTCCGGCTCCGGCACGGCTTCCTTGCCTACACATTCGGTCATATTGACAGAGCATACCGGGCAAGCGGTATTGACTGCGCCCGCCTTGCATTTGTCCTTACAGGTGCAAATGGCGGGAGCCTGCGCCTTGCCGCTGCCGTCCTCCATGAGCGCCATCAGGTCGGCTTCGTCCACCTGATTGAGAAAATGTACGGTGTTTTCGCCCTCGGCGGCGCGGTCAACGATGATGTAAAAGTAGTTGCCGTTTTTGCTCTGCACAATGATAAACTGCTTGTCCTCGGCGGCTTCTCCCTCAATGTCGTCAATCAGCGACAGATTACCATCCGGCGTAAGGGGCTGCGGCTCGGTTTCTACGATCACGCCGCTGTCGTTGGTGGGAATGTCCTCACCGCCGCCCGCATAGGCAGTAACAGAAAAGCCGCCCAAGAGGACAAGGGCGACAAGCAGGGCGGCTGTTTTGAAAAAGCCTTTATTCTTCATCTTCGATTTCCTCCTGTTCCATGTAGTCTGTCCCTGCGGCGGCAATGCCGGGGATCGGCTCGCCGGAAAGCAGGGCGGTAAGCTCTGCGGGGGTTAGGCGCATGGAGCGCACAAGAGCGATGATTTGCAGGTTTTCCGATTCGGTTTTCTGCGCCGCAAGCTCTTTCAGCCTGTTCTGATACTCGGTGATTTTCTCCCGCGTTTTCTGCATTTCCTTTTCAATGCGGTCAATTTTGCTGTTTGTCATACTGTCAAAACTCCTTTCAAATTTTAATTCCAATTCATCAGCCCATAGCCCTTGATACAGGCGTAATCAAGAGGATAGCTTCTGATTTTGCAGGCGTCGCCGGAATTACCCTCCACGGTGTAAACGCGGCTTCCGTCTGTGCCGATTACGATACCTACATGGTCTGCGCTGCCGTCTAAATCCCAATCAAAAAAGATGGCATCGCCGGGAGCGATATTCTCATAACCCCTCGCGCCCCATTGCCCGTGAGAGGTAAACCACGGAACGCCCTGCGACTGACAGCCCGCAAAGCGCGGCTCGGAAAGTCCAGCCTGTCCGTAGCACCAGGACACAAAGCAGGCGCACCAAGCCACGTGGCTGTTAAAGCCGTACCAGCTCCAGTAAGGCGCACCGCCTACATTGCCGACTTGCGATTTCGCTATATCCACAAGGGCGGTGTTGCCGGGGCGGGTGCCGTTGACAAACTGTACGCCGCTTAAATCCTCGGACGCGGAAGTATCCGCAGAGCCGCCGCCAAAAACGAGGGGTTTGTTGCCGCTTGTTTGCAAATAGACACGGTACATTTCAAGCTGCTCCGGCGTTAGAAGCTCCGATACAAAAGAGGATATGGGTCTGTTCGTCAGCGTTACATTGAGAATGTAATAGTTATATGGGACTTCAACGGTGTAGGTATAGGTATGGGTGTTGCCCTCCGCGTCCGTGTAGCTGCCTGTGCGCCGTTCCGTGCGGTAGCGCACCTCGATTTCTTCCGTGACGGTCAGCTTGTATTGCAGATTGAAAATGCGGTCAAGCTCTGCCTGTGCGCTCTGCGGGGTATAGCTCTGCAACAGGGCGGTCAGGTAGGACGCTAATTCATGGGGGTTATGCCCGATGTACGCAAGGTTGTAGCGGTATTCGTCATAGCCCGGATAATCGCGCTCGATATTGTCTATCCTGCTTTGCAGATCGTTTTCCTTTGCCGCATAATTGTTTTCCACCGCTACAAGGTCGCTGTCCTCCGATGTGTAAGAGGTTCCGATTACGCCGTTGACAAGCCCCGAAAAAAGAGCAGAGCCGGAGGAAATTGTGGACATCAGCATGATAAGCAGGAGCAGCGCACACCCGGCAATCAGAAAGGCTTTCCAATGCCGCCCTACAAAGGCGACAGTCTTTTTCGTCGCTTCGGCGGTTTTCTTCGCCGCCTTGCGGGTGTTTTCTGCGGCTTTCCTTGCGGATTTTGCGCCGCCCGTTCGTACCGCCTCTGCATACTGCCGCTTGATCTGCTGCTTCTGCCAAAACCGGGAAACGGGGTTAGACGCGGCAAGCTGCGGGTTGTCGTGCAGCGCCTTTTGATACTGAAAATCGGCGTTTGCCTTGAATGCGGCTTTTTCCGCTTTTGCCGCCGCCCGGTAGGCTTTCAGCTTGCGGCTGCGGCGGCTCTTTCGCATCTGCCGCGCCCCCGCCCGGATGCCGCGCTCGGCTAATTCCTCGCTCTTGTGCGCTCCCTCCACGCCGGAGTTGTCCTTTTCAACGGAATGTATCTTATTGT
>JABLTL010120211.1_pt1 | contig 10965 bp, 8 predicted proteins | sample 7160151 | NCBI WGS metagenome assembly JABLTL01 (sample SAMN14651223, study PRJNA627086) | human gut metagenome | isolation source: feces | host: Homo sapiens
AATGGTCAGGGCGGATACCGCGGCGGCCAGAGCGGTAATGGTCAGGGCGGATACCGTGGCGGCCAGAGCGGTAACGGTCAGGGTGGTAACGGTCAGGGAGGCTATCGCGGCGGTCAGAATGGCAGCCGGAATGGTTCCGGCGGTTCTTCCGCACCGAGAAGCAATGCGGATTTCGGCGGACTGGGACTGCAGAAGCCCGGAAGCAAGAATAATTCCAAGGCGTCCGGGGCTAAGGGAGGCAATCGCTACGACAAGAAGAACAGCGATGAGCTGCGCAGACCGAATGGCAAGACTGTATCCAACAAGGATCTTCAGCGTCCTGCAAAGCTGGTGAAGAAGGAGCCGGAAGAGCCGCAGATCAAGATGATCACGATCCCCGAAGTTCTGACAATCAAAGAACTGGCAGATAAGATGAAGATTCAGCCTTCTGTAATTGTGAAAAAGCTGTTCCTGGCAGGCAAGGTGGTAACCGTGAACCAGGAGATCGATTATGAGACCGCAGCGGATATCGCGGTAGAGTTCGATGTACTCTGCGAGCAGGAAGTTAAGGTGAATGTCATCGAAGAGCTGCTGAAGGACAATACCGAGGATCCGGAAGATTCCCTGGTAGAGAGACCTCCGGTTGTCTGCGTTATGGGTCATGTTGACCATGGTAAGACTTCCTTACTGGATGCGATCCGTAATACGAACGTAATCGCACGCGAGGCCGGCGGTATTACGCAGCACATCGGTGCTTATGTGGTAGATGTTAATGGTAAGAAGATTACCTTCCTGGATACTCCCGGACATGAGGCATTCACTGCTATGCGTATGCGCGGCGCTCAGTCCACGGATATTGCCATCTTAGTAGTTGCCGCGGATGACGGTGTAATGCCCCAGACGATCGAGGCAATCAACCATGCGAAGGCGGCAGGTGTAGATATCATCGTTGCTGTGAACAAGATCGATAAGCCTGGTGCGAATGTTGAGCGTGTAAAGCAGGAACTGACAGAGCATGAACTGGTTGCTGAGGACTGGGGCGGCAGCAACATCTTCGTACCGGTATCCGCAAAGACCGGCGAAGGTATCGAAGAGCTGCTGGAGATGGTACTGCTGACCGCAGAGATGAAGGAACTGAAAGCGAACCCGAACCGAAATGCCCGCGGTCTTGTGATCGAAGCAAAACTGGATAAGGGTAAGGGCCCGGTAGCGACTGTTCTGGTTCAGAAGGGTACGTTGCACGTCGGCGACAATATCGCAGCCGGTGCATCCTACGGTAAGGTTCGTGCCATGATGGACGATAAGGGACGCCGTGTGAAGGTGGCAACTCCCAGCACTCCGGTAGAGATCCTTGGTCTGAACGACGTTCCGAATGCCGGTGAGGTATTCGTGGCGACGGATTCCGATAAGGAAGCCAGAACCTATGCTGAGACTTTCATTGCCGAAGGCAAGAAGAAGCTTCTGGACGATACCAAGTCGAAGCTGTCTCTGGATGATCTGTTCTCACAGATCAAGGCCGGCAATGTCAAGGAGCTGAATCTGATCATCAAGGCGGATGTACAAGGCTCCGTAGAGGCAGTAAAGCAGAGTCTGATCAAGCTTTCAAACGAAGAAGTGGTTGTGAAGGTAATTCACGGCGGTGTTGGTACGATCAATGAGTCCGATGTATCTCTGGCAGCGGCTTCCAATGCCATCATCATCGGTTTCAACGTTCGTGTGGACAGCATGGCCAAGTCTACGGCAGACCGCGAGCATGTGGATGTACGTCTGTATCGCGTTATCTATCAGGCAATCGAAGATGTGGAGGCAGCCATGAAGGGTATGCTCGATCCGATCTTCGAGGAGCGCGTCCTGGGTCATGCTGTGGTTCGTCAGACCTTCAAGGCATCCGCAGTCGGAACGATTGCAGGTTCCTTCGTCCTGGACGGCAAGTTCGTCCGCGGCTGCAGCTGCCGCATTACGCGTGACGGCGAGCAGCTCTACGATGGTCCTCTGGTATCCCTGAAGCGCTTCAAGGACGATGTGAAGGAAGTTCAGGCCGGATTCGAGTGTGGTCTTGTATTTGAGAAATTTAATGATCTGCAGGAAGACGATGCGATCGAAGCCTATGATATGGTAGAGGTTTCCAGAGCATAGTCCACGGATTTTATGTAACGATTCAAAGCTATAACAGGCAGGAAGAAAGAGCGGTCGGCGGATTGCCGCCGCTCTTTTCCGATTGCCGGATGGAGAGACAGATATGAGAAAAAACAGTATTAAAAATGTTCGGATCAATGCGGAAGTACAGAGAGAGCTGAGCAATATTATCCGTAATGAAGTAAAGGATCCCCGGATTCACATGCTGACCAGCGTGGTATCGGTAATCGTGGCTCCGGATCTGAAGACCTGCAAGGCATATATCAGTGTGCTGGGAAGCACCGAGGAAGGCGAAGCGACGGTTGCCGGCCTGAAGAGCGCGGAGGGCTTTATCCGCAGTCAGCTGGCGAAGAACCTGAATCTCCGCAATACGCCTCAGATTCAGTTCATCCTGGATCAGTCGATCGAGTACGGTGTAAATATGACAAGAAAGATCGAAGAGCTGGCGGAGGAAGAGCGTCATGAAGAAGATTGATGAGCTTCCGGAGAATGTGGGCCGGATTGTAATCGCCGGACATATCCACCCGGACGGTGACTGCGTGGGTTCCTGCCTGGGACTTAAGAATTATCTTTCTGTGATCCGCCCCAGGGCACAGGTCGATATCTATCTGGAGAAGTTTTCGGAGGATTTCGGCTTCCTGCAGGGAGCCGGAGAGGTCTGCCATGAACTTCCGGAGAGGGAGCCTTACGATGTGGCGTTCGCGTTGGACTGCAGCGATACGGAACGCCTGGGGGATGCAGTGAAGTATTTTACGGCGGCGAAGCGCCGGATCTGCATCGATCATCATATTACAAACGAGGGCTTTTCGGATGAGAATATCATCTGTCCGGATGCCAGCTCCACCTGTGAGGTGCTGTACAGCCTGATGGAGGATCCTTTCGTCAATCGGGCGGTGGCCGAGTGCCTTTACACCGGAATTGTACACGATACCGGTGTATTCAAACATTCCAACACGAAAGAAGAGACTATGCGGATTGCTGGACGCCTGATTACGAAGGGCGCGGATCCGTCTTATATCATCGACGAGACCTTTTATAAGAAAACCTTTGCGCAGAACAAGGCACTGGCGAGAGCGCTGGACACGGCGGAACTCTGGCTGGACGGAGCCGTCATCGGATCGGTAATCACAGAGAAGGATTTTGAGGAGCTGGGAATCGGCTCTGGCGATCTGGACGGGATTGTGGATCAGCTTCGTGTCACCGATGGTGTGGAAGCTACTGTCTTCCTGTATGAAGCGCCAGAAGGAAAGTGCAAGGTCAGCATGCGCGCGAACGGAAGTGTGGATGTCAGCCGGATTGCCAGAGAGTTCGGCGGCGGTGGCCATGTAAAGGCAGCCGGCTGTACGGTAAGCGGCGGATGGAGAGAGATCATTGATCAGATTGCCGGCCGGATTGCAGAGCAGCTGGAACACTAGAACCAAAGGAGCGGAGAATGGACGGAATTATCAATATTTATAAAGAAGCAGGTTATACCTCCCACGATGTGGTGGCAAAGCTGCGCGGAATTCTGCACCAGAAGAAGATCGGTCATACCGGTACGCTGGATCCGGATGCGGTTGGTGTGCTGCCGGTATGCCTTGGAAAGGCGACGAAGCTCTGCGATATGCTGACGGAGAAGGACAAGCAGTATCGGGCGGTGATGCAGCTCGGCATCGAAACGGATACGCAGGATACCAGCGGAACCGTTACAGCGGAGCATCCGGTAATTGTCAGCGAAGGGCAGGTTCGTCAGGTAATCATGGATTTCATCGGCGAATATGATCAGATTCCACCTATGTATTCCGCACTGAAGAAGAACGGGAAGAAACTCTATGAGCTAGCCAGAGAAGGCATCGTTGTAGAGCGTGAGACAAGACGGATCACGATTCACGGGATTGAGATTGAGAAGGTCGAACTTCCATACGTGACGATGCTGGTGGATTGTTCCAAAGGAACGTATATCCGCACGCTCTGCCACGATATCGGTCAGAAGCTCGGATGCGGAGCTGCGATGGCGCAGCTTGTACGCACGCGCTCTGGCATGTTCTCTCTGGAGGATGCTGTGACACTGAAGCAGACGGAAGAACTCCGGGACGCGGGAATGCTGGAGGAGCATATCCTTTCGGTGAAGCAGATTCTGTCATATCTTCCAGCCTTTATCTGCGGAAAAGACCATGAGAAGGCGCTGATGAATGGCAATCAGTTAAAGCCGGGGTGGGGCAAAGCCCCACAGGGCATAGCGGAGACCATGATGGTCCTGGACAGTGAGGAAAACCTGATCGGCGTATATGAATGGAAGAAGAATACGGGGATGCTGCATCCGAAGAAGATGTTTCTGTAGCGATTCAGAAACACGCAGGTTTGCAATAAATGTGTGAGTTACGCTGATTTTTAGGAGAATCACATGCAATATATTTATAATACAACCAGGATTGAACTGCCCCGCCGTTCGATCCTGACACTGGGAAAGTTCGATGGCTTCCATCGTGGACATCAGAAGCTGATTTCCTATGCGGTGAACGCCAGAGAAGCGGATGAGCAGATGGTGGTTTTTACCTTTTCTACTTCACCGCAGAACTTTATGACCGGGCGCACCGGAGAGGCGCTGGCGGTCGGCACGGAGAGAGTTCGCCTGGCGGAACGCCTGGGCGTGGATGTGCTGATTGAGTATCCCTTCACAGACGCTGTGCGTCATATGGATGCCGCGGATTTTGTGAAGAATATCCTGGTTGGCCAACTGGCGTTAAAAGAAATTGTGGTCGGTCCGGACTGCCGCTTCGGCTATAAGGGCAGTGGTGGGCTGGCTCTTCTGCGGGAGCTGTCAGAGTCCTGCGAGTACCGTGTGACTGTGCTGGACAAGGCGATGTATCGCGGCGAAGTAATCAGCAGCAGCCGGATTCGCGACTGCCTGTCGCAGGGACAGATCGAGGAAGCGAACGCAATGCTGGGATATTCCTATGGAATCTGCGGAGAGATCGTTCACGGGCGCCAGCTGGGCCGGACAATGGGGCTTCCCACGATCAATCAGAATCCGCCGGAGAATCAGATGATGCCGCTGGCAGGCGTGTACTTCGCGGAGGTCTTTCTAGATGGAAAGCATTACTACGGAGCTGCGAATGTCGGGAAGAAGCCGACGATTGCCGGAGAACGAAAAACCAATGTAGAGACGTATATTCTGGACTTCGATCGGGATGTATACGGGAAGCAGGCGCGTGTCAATTTCCTGCGCTTTATCCGCCCGGAGATTCGTTTTGATTCCATACAGGCACTGCAGGCGCAGATTGAAAGAGATGTCGCAGCCTGCCGCTCTTTTGTCTAAACGCTTGACATATGGGTGAAATATTGTTATCATGGTCATGTAACAATTATGTAATAAATCAAAGAAAGGCTGGGAATGCTATTTTGACTCGGCAGAATAAAAAGAAAGCAGGAATCATTATTTCGCTTTGCGCGGTTCTGGCTGCTGGGCAGACGGTTCTGGCCGCCGGAAGCGGTTCCGGCAGCAACGCTCCTTCCGTACTTTATGTGGGAGGCGCAGCAGCTGTCATGGATCATTATTTTGGGCAGGACACAGAGGAAAAAACGTCTGCGTCTGCAGGAACTTCTGCAGCAGCGTCCTCTGAGACGAAGGCACAGCAAGAGAAGACCGCTTTCGTACGAACATCCGCACAGGTGCCGGTAGCCGGTGTGGCGGATCTCTATGAGACTTCCGCAGCAGCGGAGACGATTCCTGAAACTTCCTCTGTGCCGGAGACATCGGTAGTGGAGACCTCTTCCTTCGCAGCAGAGACGACATCTGCAGCAGAAGAACAGACGGAGGCTTTGACAGAAAGTCCGGCAGAATCTCAGACGGAAGGGAATGCAGTTGCGTCTGTACCGGAAGTAACCGTTGCTTTACCGGAGAAGACAGCGGAGGAGCTGGACTGGGAAGCCAGAGGAGCGGCTACGGCCGGTTATGAGAACTTTGGTATTCCGAATGTAGACAATTACCTGAATGTGCGCCGGAGCGCTTCATCGGATGCTGTCATCGTCGGCAAGATGCTGCGCGACAGCGGCTGCGAGATTCTGAGTAAAGTGGAGAAGGACGACGGAATCTGGTATGAGATCCAGTCCGGAGATGTATATGGCTATGTAAGCGCAGACTATATGCTTACCGGTCAGGAGGCGGAAGATTACGGCCGGGAGGTCGCTCACCGCAGAGCTGTGATCAGTACGGATACGCTGAATGTGCGTACCGAACCGAGCGAAGATGCCACAATCTGGACGCAGGCGAACGGCAATGAGCGTTATGACGTTCTGCAGCAGCTGGATGGCTGGATCGAGATTGAGTTGGATACGGATACCGGTTATGTGAAGAGCGATTATGTGGAGGTGCGCTACGCGCTAAGCCATGCGATTCCTTATACACAGGAAGAGATCGAAGCACAGGAGAAGCAGTCGCTGCGCAGCCAGATTGTAGATTATGCACTGCAGTTCGTTGGTAACCCTTACGTATGGGGCGGTGAGAGCCTGACGAATGGCGTGGACTGCTCTGGCTTTACTATGAAGGTCTATGAAAAATTTGGTGTATATCTGAGTCATTATACCGGCACGCAGATCAACGAGGGGCGCTCGATCAGCGAAAGTGAGCTGAAGAAGGGCGATCTGATCTTCTATGCCAAGGATGGTACCGTGAATCATGTAGCCATGTATATCGGCAATGGCTGCGTGGTACATGCCAAGAGTACGAAGGCCGGCATTACGATTACAGATTATAACTATCGCACACCGGTAAGATTTGTCCGTTATCTGGATGACTGATTCTGAGAGAATGCGTCGATGTTCGGATCAGAACCGTCGGATACTTCGAATCATCGAAAGAATATCAAGAAAACAGTTTACAATGGTTCGCAGATATGATATAGTATTTGAGGACTTCGCCGTTACTAAGCCTTCGGATACTCCGACCAGGGCTTTGTGACAGGTAAGACATTTTATATTTTAAGGAGGAAATCAACATGATTTCAAAAGAAAAGAAAGCTGAGATTATCGCTGCTTATGGCCGTACCGCTGAGGACACCGGTTCTCCCGAGGTTCAGATCGCTCTTCTGACCGAGCGCATTCGTGAGCTGACTGATCACCTGAAGGATCATCCGAAGGATCATCATTCCAGACGTGGTCTGCTGAAGATGGTAGGTCAGAGACGTGGTATGCTGGATTACCTGAAGCGCAACGATATTGATGGCTATCGTGCCCTGATCGAGCGTCTGGGTATCAGAAAGTAAGACAGGTCATACAAGGGCTGCTGTATCCGGTACTTATACGGTGCTGGGCTGGCAGCCCTTGCGTTCTATCTGGAATACCGGAGAAAATGCCCCTCGAGACCACTGAAAAGCATCCCGCCAGTGGCAGACGGCGTGTTTTTCAGTAGTTTCGAAGCTTTTCTCCGGTGAGCAAAACAAAAAAGAAAAGGAGAATTAGCGAACATGTACAAGAGCTATTCGATGGAACTGGCGGGCAGAACTCTGACCGTCGATATCGGACGTGTGGCGGCACAGGCGAATGGTGCTGCCCTGATGCACTATGGAGAGACGGTGGTACTTTCCACGGTTGCCGCTTCGGACAAGCCCCGTGACGGTATTGATTTCTTTCCTCTGAGCGTAGATTACGAGGAGAAGATGTATGCAGTCGGCAAGATTCCCGGCGGTTTTAATAAGAGAGAGGGCAAGGCCAGCGAGCATGCAGTACTTACTTCCCGTGTGATTGACCGCCCGATGCGTCCTCTGTTCCCGAAGGACTACCGTAATGATGTAACGATCACCAATACGGTTATGAGTGTGGATCCGGAATGCAATCCGGAAGTAGTTGCCATGATCGGCTCTTCCATTGCCACTTCAATTTCGGACATCCCTTTTGACGGCCCGATTTCGGCAACGATGGTAGGCCTGGTAGATGGCGAGCTGGTATTTAACCCGACTTCTGCTCAGAAGCAGGTCTCGGATCTGGCATTGACTGTTGCCTCCACCCGTGAGAAGATTATTATGATCGAAGCCGGTGCGAATGAACTGCCGGAGGAGAAGATGCTGGAAGCCATCTTTGCTGCGCATGAACTGAACAAGGAGGTTATCGCATTTATCGATACGATTGTCGCAGAGTGCGGCAAGCCGAAGCATTCCTACACCAGCTGTGTTGTTCCGGAAGAGCTGTGGGACGATATGGTAAGCTTCATTACTCCTGAAGCAATGGAAGAAGCGGTATTTACTGATGTGAAGCAAGTTCGTGACGAGAACATCCGCCAGATCAAGGATCAGCTGGCTGCCCGCTATGAGGAGACGCATCCGGAATGGGTGGCTGCGATCGATGAGGCTGTATATAAGTATCAGAAGATAACCGTCCGCAAGATGATCCTGAAGGATCACAAGCGTCCGGATGGTCGTGCGATCAATGAGATCCGTCCTCTGGCAGCAGAGATTGACATCCTGCCCCGTGTACACGGTTCCGGTATGTTTACCCGTGGTCAGACTCAGATTCTGACTTCTACAACCCTGGCTCCCATGTCTTCCGCACAGAAGGTGGACGGCCTGGATGAGACCGAGACCGTGAAGCGTTATATGCATCACTATAACTTCCCGTCGTGGTCGGTTGGTGAAACCAAGCCTTCCCGCGGACCGGGACGCCGCGAGATCGGTCACGGTGCACTGGCAGAGAGAGCTCTGGTTCCTGTGCTTCCGAGCGTAGAGGAGTTCCCTTATGCGATTCGTACCGTATCTGAAACTCTGGAATCCAACGGCTCCACTTCTCAGGCCAGCGTGTGCGCGTCCTGCCTGTCCCTGATGGCAGCCGGCGTACCGATTAAGACGCAGGTAGCCGGTATCTCCGTGGGCCTGGTAACGGGCGAGACGGATGATGATTATCTGATTTTAACAGATATCCAGGGTCTGGAAGATTTCTTCGGCGATATGGACTTCAAGGTAGCTGGTACTCATAAGGGTATCACGGCGATTCAGATGGATATCAAGATTCACGGCCTGACCAATCAGATCATCCGCGAGGCAATTGCACGTACCCGCGAAGCCAGAATCTACATCATGGATGAAGTTATGGCGCCTGTTATCAGTGAGCCTCGTAAGGAAGTCGGCAAGTATGCTCCGAAGATCCGTCAGATCACGATCAACCCGGAGAAGATTGGCGATGTAATCGGCAAGCAGGGTAAGGTCATCAACAAGATCATCGAGGATACCGGCGTTCAGATCGATATCGACGATACCGGTATGGTAGCTGTATGCGGTACTGATGCAGCGATGATCGAGAAGGCAATTAAGACTATTGAGACGATTGTGAATGATGTAGAGCCCGGCCAGATCTTTACCGGAAGAGTTGTCCGCATTATGAACTTCGGTGCGTTTGTTGCGCTGGCTCCCGGCAAGGACGGCATGGTTCATATCTCCAAGCTGGCGAAGAAGCGCGTAGAGAAGGTTGAGGATGTGGTAAATGTTGGCGACGAAGTAACCGTTAAGGTTCTTGAGATCGATAAGATGGGTCGCATCAACCTCAGCATGAAAGATGTATAAACGATATTATAATATTGTCAGATAAAGGGAAAATACCCCTTGCTTTTGTCCGTGCGGATTAGGGATAGTGTAAATCTCTAAAAGGAGACGGCATAGTTTACAGCAATGTAGGCTATGCCGTCTTTTCTTGCGCTTCAACGGGGATTTCAACGGCCCCGATGAAATTCCAGTAGATAACTACAGTTTGCTTCTTGGTCCGTGTGCCGGGGACCTTTTCTGGTTTCTTGACCTCGATTTTCTCCACGAAGGACCGGATGATCTCAGCTGTCAGTTCCGTTATGTCCGTGTACTTACGCACCATACCGAGGAAGGAGTCCACATTCAACCGCTGTTCCTTTGAGGCGGTGATAAGCCGAAGTTCCCGGAGCAGGATTTCCTCTACCTGAACATTGTGGATCTGGTGCGGAGTACACATTCCTTTGTGCTTGCGGTACTTGGCGCAGACGAAAATCTCCTGTTCGTGCATCCAGCCCCGGTGCCGGACCTGATCCAGCTTTGAGCCGCAATCGGCGCAGAACAGTATTCCGGACAGAATCGGCATTTCGCCTATCGGTGTAACACGCCGTCTGCCTTCCCGGATGCGCTGGACAATATCGAAGCTCTCCTGATCGATGATGGCCTCATGCGTATTCTCGAAGATTACCCACTCGGACGGATCGTTTGCCAGTTTCTTCTTGTCCCGGAATGATTTTGTGCGAGTTTTGAAATTGACCGTGTGGCCGAGGTATTCCTGTCTCGTGAAAATCTGGGTGATCGTGGTATCATCCCATCCGTAAGGGCTGTGGCCGTCTGACCGGGCCGGGAGCGTGATGCCGAGCCGCTTTGCGTGGTAGATCGGTATCTCGATCTGCCGCTTCTCCAAAATGGAGGCGATCTGTGAAGGGCCGTAACCGGCGATGCACAAGCGGAATATCTCCATGACTACCTCTGCGGCTTCCTCGTCCACGATTCAGTGGTTTTTATCCTCCGGGTCCTTCAGATAGCCGTAAGGCGGATTGGTGCAGAGTGGCTTTCCGGCATTGCCCTTTGCCTTGAACACAGCTTTGATTTTCCGGCTGGTATCCTTGGCGTAGAATTCGTTGAAAATGTTGATGAAGGGCGTCATGTCGTTTTCCGTGCCGTTGATACTGTCCACACCGTTGTTGATGGCGATGAAGCGGATATCGTGGGCCGGGAAAAGCATCTCCGTGTACATACCGACCTGAAGGTAGTCCCTTCCGAGGCGGCTCATATCCTTGACGACGATGATGCCGATTTTGTCCTCGTTGATGATGCCGATGAGCCGCTGCCAATCCGGTCTGTTGAAATTGGTCCCACTGTA
>JABLTL010064573.1_pt1 | contig 10963 bp, 10 predicted proteins | sample 7160151 | NCBI WGS metagenome assembly JABLTL01 (sample SAMN14651223, study PRJNA627086) | human gut metagenome | isolation source: feces | host: Homo sapiens
CGCCTGAAAACAGGCGGAGCCTACGCTACCAAATGTGCCCCCGGCACATTTGGCTTAACGCTGCGGCATGCACCCGGCTGCAACCTCGATAAAATGCTTGCATTTTATCGCCTACAAATAAAGCCGGCACGGAGGGGGATCCGTGCCGGCTTTGGGGAGGGGGTCAGAAAGAAGAAATAAGATGACATGAAAGGCAATTCTGTGCGCTCCGTACCGATCGGAGCGCTCGAAAAGCGAACTACCATTCGGATGACTTGCGTCATCCCTTTCATTGTTAAAATAATAACATTCTTTCCGCCGGATTGCAACCGGCAGAAAAAACAGAATACGTTAAAATTTTCACGAAAAAAACGGCAAATCGCCACTTCTGCCTTGAAATAGTTAAAAAATTAACGAAAAAGGGAAAAAAAGCAGATGCAAGATAAAAAATGACCAAAATTATCAGATGATTCTATACAAAACGCACAAAAACGGTGGAGTATCCCAGATACTCCACCGTTTCCCGAACAGAAATAGTTAGTCTACCCAAACCTTGCCGATGTCCGTGCGGAAATGAATATCCTTCCACCCGATGGGCTTGGCCGCAGCGTAAGCGCGCTCCACCGCCTCCGCCAAAGTGGCGCCGGAAGCGGTGACACCCAGCACGCGACCGCCGTTGGTGAGATAAGCGCCGTTCTCGCCGAACTTGGTACCCGCGTGGAACACCGTCGCGCCTTCCACCTGATCCAGGCCGGAGATCTCATACCCCTTCTCGTAACTCAGGGGATACCCGCCGGAGGCCAGCACCAGACAGCAGGCCGCCCCGTCCTTCCACTGGATGTCCAGGTCAGCCAGGGTGCCGTCCACACAGGCGTTGAAGATGTCGAAGAGGTCGGTGTCCAGCTGATACAGCACCGCCTGGGTCTCGGGGTCACCGAAGCGAGCGTTGTACTCCACCACCTTGGGGCCGTCCGCAGTGAGCATCAGGCCGAAGTAGATGACCCCCTTGAAGGGACGGCCTTCCGCCTTCATGGCTTCCATGGTGGGCAGGAAGATCTCCTCCATGCAGCGCTCCGCAATTTCAGGCGTGTAGTTGGGGGAGGGGGTGAAGGCACCCATGCCGCCGGTGTTGGGACCCTTGTTGCCGTCATAGGCCCGCTTGTGATCCTGAGAGGAGGGCATGGGGGCGATGTGTTCCCCGTCGGCAAAGCACAGCACGGTCACTTCAGGCCCCACCATGCACTCTTCGATGACCACGGTCAGACCGGAGGCGCCGAACTTGCCGCCTTCCATCATGTCCCGCACGGCCTGCTTGGCCTCCTCGACGGTCTCCGCCACCGTGACGCCCTTGCCCAGAGCCAGACCGTCTGCCTTGACCACGATGGGCGCACCCTCCTGGTCGATGTAGGCCAGAGCTTCCGCCTCGTCGGTGAAGGTCTTGTACTTGGCGGTGGGGATGTGGTACTTGGCCATCAGCTCCTTGGAAAAAGCCTTGCTGGCCTCAATGATGGCGGCGTTCTTGCGAGGGCCGAAGGCTTTGATGCCGGCAGCTTCCATGGCGTCCACCATGCCCAGGGCAAGAGGGTCGTCCGGCGCCACCATGACCAGATCCATGGCGTTCTCTTTTGCCCACGCAACCATAGCGTCCAGATCGGTGGCTCCGATGGGCACACAGGTGGCGATGGCGCTGATGCCGGCGTTGCCGGGTGCGCAGAACAGTTCGGTGACTTTGGGGCTCTTTTTCAGTGCCCAACAGATGGCGTGTTCACGGCCGCCGCCGCCGACGACTAATACTTTCATAGGAGGAAGGCTCCTTTCTGTTTTAGATTAAAATGGGAAAGTGCGGATTCAATCATGCCTTGCAGCTGATGGAACAGGATACTGAACCCCACCGACACCACCAGCACCCCGCCGTAGGCCAGGATACATTGGAGGGTGCTCCAGCCGGTGAAGTCCGGGCAGAGGGTCTTCACAACGCTCTTCAGCGTCATGTGGGACAGATACAGCTCCAGGCTGATCTCCCCAAAGAACCCCAACAACCGGTTCAGGAAGGGGGACTGCAAGACCTCCAGCGCCACCGGGATCAAAACGCACAGGGCGAACCCAGCGGCGTTGTGCCAGATACGGCTGGCCAAGATGGTGGAGAACCACCCGTCCGATGACCGCGCCAGGGCGGAGAACAGCCCGTGACTGGTCAGCGCCAGCAGGGCGAACAGCGCCCACTTCCGGTTCATGGGGCGATCCTCCGCCACCACGGGGCCAAAGTGACAGCCTAGGATGAAGATGAACACCCGTGTCACCGCCTTGTCGCAGTGGTCGAAGAACTCCGGCGTCCACAGGGACAGCAGGTAATTAGCCGCCAGACAGACGACGAAAGCGCCCACCACAAACCCGTGGTCATACCGGCTCTTGGAGATGCGGTAGAACAACGGCGCCAGCAGATACAGGGGGATCATCAGGGCGATGTACCAGAACATTCCCACCCCGTCCGTAAAGAAGGAGGCGAAGGTGAAGTCCGCCCAAAACTGGCTCGGGTCACCTCGCACCGCCAGGTCTTTAAACACCCAATAGGCGGTGCCGATGACCAGGTAGGGGATGAGCAGACGCTGGAACCGCCGGGCGTAGAACTGCCCCAAGGTGGGACCTTTCTCCTGGGCGTAGTACAGCCCTACCCCAGAGAGAAACAGGAAGATGTCCACCCCCACGCCGCCTACCAGGATGATGCCGTCATAAAGAATGTACTGGGAAAGAATGGCGTCATCCAGCAGGGGCGTGAACTCCCGGGAGTGCATACACATGATCCACAGGATGGCGAAGCCAAACAACTGGCTCCGATATTTGCTCACCAGCCCCCAGTGAAGGGGGCTGGCGTATTGTAGTTGACTGTCCTCCATCGGACATCAATGGTGGAACAGGCGGATGCCGGTGAAGCACATGGTGATGCCATGGTTGTTGCAGGCTTCAATGACGTTGTCGTCCCGGATGGAGCCGCCCGGCTCAGCGATGTACTTGACGCCGGACTTGAAGGCACGTTCCACGTTGTCGCCGAAGGGGAAGAAGGCGTCGGAGCCCACGGCCACGTTGTCCAGCTTGGCGATCCATTCCTTCTTTTCCTCCCGGGTCAGTACTTCCGGCTTGACCTTGAAGGTCTCCTGCCAGACGCCCTCCGCCAGGATGTCCTCATATTCGTCAGAGGTGTACACGTCAATGGCGTTGTCCCGATTGGGGCGGCGGATGCCGTCCACGAACTGGAGACCCAGCACCTTGGGATGCTGCCGCATCCACCAGTTGTCCGCCTTGTTGCCTGCCAGACGGGTGCAGTGGATGCGGCTCTGCTGGCCGGCGCCCACGCCGATGGTCTGACCGTCCTTCACGTAGCAGACGGAGTTGGACTGGGTGTATTTCAGGGTGATGAGGCTGACGATGAGGTCAATTTTGGCGCTCTCGGGCAGCTCCTTGTTCTCGGTGACGATGTTCTGGAGCATCTCCTCGTCAATTTTCAGGAAGTTGTGCCCCTGCTCAAAGACCACACCGAAAATCTCCCGGCGTTCCGGAGCGGCGGGCACATAGTCCGGGTCGATCTGCACCACGTTGTAGTTGCCCTTCTTCTTGGTCTTCAGGATGGCCAGAGCTTCCTCGGTGTAGCCGGGGGCGATGATGCCGTCAGAGACCTCGTCCTTCAGGTAGGCGGCGGTGGCGGCGTCGCAGACGTCGGACAGAGCAGCCCAGTCGCCATAGGAGCACAGACGATCCGCGCCGCGGGCGCGGATGTAGGCGGCGGCGATGGGGGTGACCTCGGCGTCAGGCTCGACGAAGTAGATGGCCCTGTCCATGTCGGTCAGGGGCAGACCCACAGCAGCGCCCGCCGGGGACACGTGCTTAAAGGACGCGGCGGCAGGCAGACCGGTGGCGGCTTTCAGCTCCTTGACCAGCTGCCAGGAGTTGAAGGCGTCCATAAAGTTGATGTAACCAGGCTTGCCGTTGAGCACCGTCACCGGCAGCTCGCCCTCGGTCATGTAGATGCGAGAGGGCTTCTGATTGGGGTTACAGCCGTATTTCAGTTCCAGTTCCTTCATAATTTCATCTTCCTCCCCGTGTTAAACTCAGACGTTGGCGTTGACGATCACATCATCGGTCTCGCCGGAGGCGAGGTCGATATACCGGACGAACAGGGAAACCTTGTTGTCCCCGTTCAGGTTCTCCCACAGCAGGTCGGCAAAGGCCTGGGCGGTGGGGCTTTCGATGGTGATGACCTCCGGTTCCCCTTCAAAGGAGGGCAGGGGGTTGCCGTCACCCTGATAGGTGTGGATAAAGTGGCCATAACCGGCGACGGGCGCATCGTACTCGAAGAAGTAGCGGCAGCAGCAGCTGGGGTCGCCGTTGAAGCTCTTCAGGATGGACAGGTTGTAGCTGCCGTCGGGCTTGACCACACCGGAGATCCTGGGGGTGTAGTTGGGCGCATCCGGCTCAAAGGTGCGCTGATGCAGACCGTGACGATAGCAGTGGCCCTCCTGGAGGGTATCCCGGATGGTGTCGGTCTGGTCGCCGTTGGTGACGATGGTCTTGCCGTCAAAGACCCGAACGGGGTGATAGATGATGAGGCTGGGATCCTCCATCTTGGACGGGTCAAAGGCCTCGGTGCGGATGCCGTCCTCAGTGACGGAGAAGATGCGGTTGCGGCTGTTGACGCTGCGACCCATGATAAAATAGGCGATGACCGCCTTGGTGTTGTCGGCGGAGCGGCCCAGGATGATGCCGCGGCCGGGATAGGAGTTATTGCGCAGCTCCTCTGCGATGTTCAAAATCTTCATATGTCAAACCTCTCAAATATGGGGTGTCCGTTACTGGTCGATGTGGACAATGCGGCCTTCCACGCGGAGTTTTTGGGCGCAGAACAGTGCCACGGCGCGCGGCAGAATTTTCCACTCCGCCTGCTCCATCACCCGCCTCTGCAAAATCTCTGCTGTGTCCCCTTCCTCAATGGGAACCGCCTGCTGCAAGACGATGGGCCCGCCGTCGCAGTCCTCGCTGACGAAGTGGACGGTGGCGCCGGTGACCTTCACGCCGTAGGCCAGGGCGGCCTCGTGGACGTGGAGTCCGTAAAAGCCCTCGCCGCAGAAGGAGGGGATGAGAGCGGGGTGGACGTTCAGGATGGCGTTGGGGTAGGCGTCGATCAGCTCCGGCGTCAGGATGTACATGAAGCCCGCCAGCACCACCAGACCAATGTCCAGCTCCTTGAGCTGCTGGGTCAGCGCCACGGTCATAGCCTGGTTGGAGGCAAAGGCCTTCCGGTCGATGACGTAGCCGGGGATGCCCGCTTTTTTTGCCCGTTCCAGGGCGAAGGCGTCTGGGGAGGAGGAGATGACGGCAGCGATCTGGCCGTCAGGAATCTCACCCCGTCCCTGGGCGTCGATGAGTGCCTGCAAATTGGTGCCGCCGCCGGAGACCAGCACTGCGATGCGCACCATTACAGCTGTACCTCCACGCCGTCCTCGCCGTTGACCACGGAGCCGATGAGATAAGCGGTCTCGCCGGCGGCCTTCAGGGCGGCGATGGCCTGGTCGGCTTCGGCGGCAGGGACAGCGGCGATCATGCCGATGCCCATGTTGAAGGTGTTGTACATATCCCGAACGGGAATGCTGCCGGTCTTCTGGATGATGTCAAAGATGCGGGGCATGGGGAAGGTGGACACGTCGATGCGAGCGGTCAGGCCGGGCTGCATCATACGGGGCACGTTCTCATAGAACCCGCCGCCAGTGATGTGGCTGATGGCGTGGACGTCCACACCGGCGGCAGACAGTGCCTCGATGGCACGGACATAGATGCGGGTGGGCACCAGCAGGGCTTCGCCCAGGGTGCAGCCCAGCTCATCGCTGTGCTGTGCGTAGGTGTTGTTGATGTCCAGGGTCTTGCGCACCAGGGAGTAGCCGTTGGAGTGGACGCCGGAGGAAGCCAGACCTACCAGCACATCGCCAGCGGCCAGCTTGGAGCCGTCGATCTTTTTCGGTTCGTCCACGATGCCCACGGTGAACCCAGCCAGGTCGTACTCGTCCTCCGGATAGAAACCGGGCATCTCGGCAGTCTCGCCGCCGATGAGGGCGCATTTGGACTGGCGGCAGCCATCAGCGATGCCGGTGACGATCTGTTCGATGCGGCTGGGGATGTTCTTGCCGCAGGCGATGTAGTCCAGGAAGAACTGGGGCTTTGCGCCGCAGCAGATGATGTCGTTGACGCACATGGCCACGCAGTCGATGCCCACCGTGTCATGCTTGTCCAGCAGGAAGGCAATCTTGAGCTTGGTGCCCACGCCATCGGTGCCGGAGACCAGGATGGGACGGGTCATGCCGGTGAGGTTGGGGGCGAACTGGCCGCCGAAGTCACCGATGCCGCCCAGGACGCCGTCGATGTAGGTGGATTTCACCAGGGGCTTGATCTTATCGACCACCTGATAACCGGCAGTCACGTCTACGCCAGCGGCGGCGTAGGAATCGGATTTACTGTTCTTATGCAAAGGAATACCCTCCTCAAAAATCTCAATCAGTACAAAAGGCCTCGCAGAGTTCCGTCCCCGCAAGAGGGCGGAAAAAAGTGGAGTGCAACCGTTCCGGCGGCGTGTACGTCGGAACGGTTTCTGCTCAGCCTGACGCAGGGCGTCAGGCTGCAACCTCCACAAAATGCTTGCATTTTGTGGAAATGAATTACTTGTCGCCCATCAGACGGCGCATGACCTCCTGGTAAGCGTCTTCCACGCCGCCCATATCCCGGCGGAAGCGGTCCTTGTCCAGCTTTTCATGGGTCACTTCGTCCCACAGACGGCAGGTGTCCGGGCTGATCTCGTCGGCCAGCACGATCTTACCGTCAGACGTCTTGCCGAACTCCAGCTTGAAGTCCACCAGGTCGATGCCCACGCTCTTCAGGAAGCCCTTGAGCAGGGTGTTGATGCGGAAGGCGTAATTCTTGATGAGGTCGATCTCTTCCCAGGTAGCCACCTTCAGGGCTACGGCATGGTAGGCGTTCATCAGAGGGTCGCCCAGGTCGTCGTTCTTGTAGGAGAACTCGATGGTGGGATTTTCAAAGACGATGCCCTCTTCCACCCCAAAGCGCTTGGCGAAGGAACCGGCGGAGATGTTGCGGACGATGACTTCCAGGGGCACGATGGAGACCTTCTTCACGGCGGTCTCCCGGTCGGACAGCTCTTCGATGAGATGGGTGGGGATGCCCTCGGCTTCCAGCTTGCGCATCATGTGGTTGCTCATGCGGTTGTTGATGACACCCTTGCCGGCGATGCTGCCCTTCTTGATGCCGTTGAATGCGGTGGCGTCGTCCTTGTAGTCCACGATGACCACATCGGGATCATCGGTTGCGAATACCTTCTTGGCCTTGCCTTCATAGATCTGTTCCAGCTTTTTCATCTTCAATATTCCTCTCTTTCTGTGAGTTCAAGTTGTCGTTGGTATCCAATAGGGGAGGGGGTTATTCCCCCAGCTCCCGCTGGAGCTTGGCGTCCTTTTCCATGACGGTCTCCCGCATGTCGTCCTTGTAGGTGACCAGCTTGGCGTGGACTTCCTCGTCACTGATGGCCAGCATCTGTGCGGCCAGGATGGCAGCGTTGGCAGCGCCGTTGACGGCCACGGTGGCCACGGGCACGCCGCTGGGCATCTGCACCATGGACAGCAGGCTGTCCAGACCGCCCATCATGGACGTCTTGATGGGCACGCCGATGACCGGCAGGGTGGTGTAAGCGGCCAGGACGCCGCCCAGATGGGCAGCCTTACCGGCGCCGGCGATGATGACGCCAAAGCCGTTGTCGATGGCGGCGGAAGCGAACTGCTCCGCTGCGGCGGGGGTGCGGTGGGCGGAGATGATGTGTACCTCATAGGGGATGTCGAACTGCTTGAGCTTGTCCGCTGCTTCCATCATCACGCTCAGGTCGCTGTCGGAGCCCATGATGATCGCCACTTTTTTCGTCATTGCAAAAACCTCCAGTCTAGGTCAGAAACAAAAAACAGGCAGATTGGCGCAATCTGCCTGTTCACGTCAGAACGGTATCGTATTCAGAACGGGAGCGTAGACCATCCAGTCAGAACCAGCGTAAATTGGCTGCTTGAAACGATTCAATGGTATCCCTCCCCTCCGTTTTATACTCTAATAGTAACGGAAAACGGCGTTTTTTTCAAGGGAATTTGCCCTTCCAAAGGGAAGTTTGTACGCCTGTACAATTTCCAGAGACCCCCTGCGAAAAACCTTGTCTCAATCCCCTATACGTTCCGCCAGGAAGCCGTTCAGGTCCAAGAGCTGATTGGTCTTCTCGTACCGTCCCACCCAGTCCGCCGCTGCACCGTAGCGCTTGCGCCGCTGCTGCGCCCAGTGATTGTGCTCCAGCAGGGCCTTCTCGCACTTGGCCATGAACTCCGCCGTGGAATCTGCGTTGTGGATGACGTCGGGGAAGATGGGGTTGGCCAGACGCAGGTGCAGCGCCACGATGGGCTTGCCGGTGAGCAGGTAGGTGTAGATGCGGGAGGGGATGATGTCATCCTCCGGGTCGGTGTTGTGAACCAGGTCAAAGCACACGTCGAACTGATACACATAGTCCGGCAGCAGCGCCTGGGGACGGGTGCCCAGGAAGTGGATGTTCTCCAATAGCTCCGCGTCCTCCAGATAGGGGTTCTTGGGGCTGTACTTGCCCAAAAAGACGAACTGCCAGTCCGGATGTGCCGCCGCCGCAGAGAGCACCGGATTCAGGTTCAGCCGATGCTCCACCGCACCCAGATACCCGAACACCGGCCCCCGGGTGCAGATGGCCTCAAAGTCCGGCGGGATGGGCAGGCGCTCCTGCTCCATGGAGGCGTAAAGCCCCACGTCAGTGCCCCAGGGGATTTGGGCGATGTTATCGTTGCATAGGGACAGCCGCTCCTCTAACCCCTGAGAGGCGGTCAAGATGAGATCCGCCTGATAGGCCAGATTGCTCTCCAAGGTCACCGGCAGATGGTGCCAGAACCGGTCGCAGTCGTAGATGAGCCCGTGATGGGGGATGTCGTCCAGCAGCAGCGCCGCCATTGGCGTACACGCCCACAGCAGCGGTTCCTCGAACCCGTTGTTCTCCATCTGCTGCTTGATGAGCTCGATGCCCCGGCGGATGGTGCGGGGACGCAGATCCTGGCTGAACAGGGAGGCGGGGAGGGTGTAGACGGTGAGATTGGGCAGCACGTGGATGCCCTCGGAGGAGGCGGGCTGACCGATGGCGGGCTGGAAGAATAAGGTCTCCATGTCCGGCAGATGGGTCACCAGCCGTTGGGTGCGGAAGGGAGTGTTCTGCCAGGGCAGATATGAGATACAGATCATTTGAGCCATTTGCAAAACCTCCCATCATAAGTGTGAATCCTGTCATATTTTATTCCTATTTGAAACACTTTTCAAGAAATGGCCGCCAAAATTCACAAAAAAATAATAAAATCCCCCTTGCGTCCGCCCCTACAATATGTAACACTAGACAGCAGACCCGCGGCCCGGTGCAGACGGTGGAAAAACCGGAAAACTCTGTCAGGCGGACGGGAGAAGATGGGAGGTTTTTCCTTGCTGGATTTCATCTATCATATCGACCAGAGCATCATGCTCTGGCTCCAGGACGTGGTTCGGAACCCGCTCCTGAGCAAGTTCCTGGTGCCCCTGACCACCATCGGCTACGCCGGCACCCTGTGGATCATCCTCTCCATCGTCATGCTCTTCTTCCGCAGGACCCGAAAGGTGGGCTGGCTCTCCCTCCTCACCATGCTGGTGTGCTATCTCTTCAACGACATCCTCTTAAAAGAGCTGGTCCAGCGCCCGCGTCCCTTTATGGATCTGCCTCAGCTCCAGGTCATCGAATCCAAACCCACCAGCTGGTCTTTTCCCTCCGGCCACGCTTGCTCCTCCTTTGCTGCCGCCAGTACCTACAGCAAGGGAGAGGAACCTCGATGGCTGAAAGGACTGTTCTGGTTCCTGGCCGTGGCCATGGCCTTCTCCCGCCCCTACGTAGGTGTCCATTACCCCACCGACGTCCTGGCCGGCGCCTGCATCGGCCTTCTGGGCAGCGCCCTCATGTGGCGCTTCACCAGCGAACCTTACGACCGCCTGACGGAGCGCATCGCGCAGAAGAGACACGCATAAAAACAACAAGGCACGCAGCAACACAGCTGCGTGCCTTTTCTCATCGACAAAATGCTTGCATTTTGTCGAAATCAGCTCAGTGCAAAGAATTTGTCATGAATGACCTGAACGGCACGGTCCGCGTCAGTCTCATCCACCAGCACAGAAACCTTAATTTCACTGGTAGAGATCATGCTGATGTTGATGCCTGCGTCATACAGCGCCTCGAACATGGAAGCTGCCACACCGGGGTTGTTGATCATGCCAGCGCCCACGATGGAGACCTTGGCGATGCGGTCGTTGACCTCAATGGAGTCAAAGCCCAGAGCCTCCTGATGCTCCTTCAGCAGCTGCTGTGCCGCTTCCACGTCCTTGCGGACGACGGTGAAGCTGATGTCCTTGCTCTCGTCACGGCCGATGGACTGCAAAATGATGTCCACGTTGATCTTTTCGTTGGCCAGCAGGGAGAAGATCTTGAACGCCACACCAGGGCGATCCTGGAGGCCGACCAGAGCCAGTCTTGCTACGTCCTTGTCCTTGGCGACGCCGCTCACGTGAGATTTTTCCATATTTTTCACAACCTCCTTCACGATGGTGCCGGGATGACCGGTGAAGCTGGACAGCACTTCCAGATTCACATGATACCGCTTCGCCATTTCCACGCTGCGGTTGTGGAGCACCTTGGCACCCAGCGTAGCCAGCTCCAGCATTTCGTCATAAGTGATTTGATCGATCTTCTTCGCCGTGGGCACCTTGTTGGGGTCAGCGGTGTAAACGCCGTCCACGTCGGTGTAGATCTGGCACTTGTCAGCCCGCAGGGCGGCGGCCAGTGCCACGGCGGAGGTGTCGCTGCCGCCGC
>JABLTL010122512.1_pt1 | contig 10942 bp, 11 predicted proteins | sample 7160151 | NCBI WGS metagenome assembly JABLTL01 (sample SAMN14651223, study PRJNA627086) | human gut metagenome | isolation source: feces | host: Homo sapiens
ATTGTGAATATGGGCATGGCAAGGCTCGCGAAATCCCCGGTTTCATATAAATTTGCATTCATGCACTAGCTTATCTGTGAACAGTATATCACAAGATACTTGTTTTTGTCAAGAGGTTTTCTGCAAATTTACAAAGAAAATTTCATTTTCTGATTTAATAGTGAACAAAGCCTCTGCTAAAATGAATTTTGGGAAAATAAAAATTTCATCAAGTGAGAAGCTGCATTGCATGGGGAAGCAGACATAGTTACCGCTTAAATGATATGAACTCATAAAAATGGCTTGGCAGTAGGGTTTGGAGTGTGCTGAAGCACATCTGAGCTTCACGGAGAAAAAGCGGCTCTGAATGGCTGGTTTTGCAGGAATGTCCCGAAAGCACTGGAGTTTTTCGTAAAATAAACTGTGCAATATATACAGCTTGGGCACAATTATATTGTTGCAAATGAATAAAAAGCATTTTTGAGATGAAAAAATCTCAAAACTATCTTGCAAAAACGGAATTATTGTTGTATAATATATTCAGCCGCTGGAGAGCGGAACATATTTCCGTCAGGCATAAGACGTTACTGTGTAGAACGGTGCATTGAAACGCCCGCGGAGGACTATTTTTAGGAGGTTACTTAACAATGGCGTTAACTAACAAATATCTTGCAGATCTTCTTGAGACCGTTAAGAAAAGAAATCCCGGCGAGCCTGAGTTCATTCAGGCGGTAACTGAGGTTTTCGAGACCCTTCAGCCTGTTGCTGAAAAGAGACAGGACCTCATCGACGCAGGCGTTTTCGACAGAATCGTTGAGCCTGAGAGACAGATCATCTTCCGCGTTCCGTGGGTTGACGACAACGGCAAGGTACAGGTAAACAGAGGTTTCCGTATCCAGTTCAACTCCGCTATCGGTCCGTACAAGGGCGGTATCAGACTGCACCCCTCCGTATATATTGGCATCATCAAGTTCCTCGGCTTCGAGCAGATCTTCAAGAACTCCCTGACCACCCTTCCTATGGGCGGCGGCAAGGGCGTTCCGACTTCGACCCGAAGGGCAAGTCCGACGGCGAGGTTATGCGTTTCTGCCAGAGCTTCATGACTGAGCTTTGCAGACACATCGGTCCTGACTGCGACGTTCCTGCTGGCGATATCGGTACCGGCGGACGTGAGATCGGCTACATGTTCGGTCAGTACAAGAGAATTCGTGACGAGTTCTCCGGCGTTCTCACCGGTAAGGGACTTACCTACGGCGGTTCTCTCGCAAGAACTGAGGCTACCGGCTTCGGTCTGTGCTACTTCACCGATGAGATGCTCAAGGCTAACGGCAAGAGCTTCAAGGGTCAGACCGTTATCATCTCCGGTTCCGGCAACGTTGCTATCTACGCAACCAAGAAGGCTACCGAGCTGGGCGGCAAGGTAGTTACCGTATCCGACTCCAACGGTTACATCTACGATCCGGACGGCATCGACCTCGATGTTGTTAAGCAGATCAAGGAAGTTGAGCGCGGCAGAATCAAGGAGTATGTAAACAGAACCTCCCACAAGAACGCTGAGTACCACGAAGGCAGCGTTTGGGGCGCTAAGATCAAGGCTGACATCGCTCTGCCCTGCGCAACCCAGAACGAGATCAACGGCGACTTCGCTAAGAACCTCGCTGCAAACGGCGTATATGCAGTAGCAGAGGGCGCTAACATGCCTTCTACTCCTGATGCTATTGAAGTTTACTTCGATAACAAGATGCTCTACGGTCCCGCAAAGGCTGCAAACGCAGGCGGCGTTGCTACTTCCGGTCTCGAGATGAGCCAGAACTCCATCAGATACAGCTGGACATTCGAGGAAGTTGACGAGAAGCTCCACAATATCATGGTTTCCATCTTCAAGAGCTGCGACGAGGCTGCTAAGGAGTATGGCATGCCCGGCAACTACATGGCAGGCGCGAACATCGCGGGCTTCCTGAAGGTTGCAGAGGCTATGAAGGCTCAGGGCTGCGTTTGATCCTGTCGGTCTGAAACATGAGTGACAACAAGAATCATATGTTGAAGAAAGATGCAGATCTTGTCCGCGGCGGAAAAACCGAAAAGGATATCCATCTGCATAACGAGCTTCACCCTGCCGACCGCAAGAACGGAAAGGGTGTCAAAGAGAGCAAGCAGTTCCATGAGAATTGCAACTTCAACCTGAATCATACTAAATAAAGATTTCCCCCTGCCGCACGGCGGGGGGGAATCTTTATTTAGAGGTGACCTTTAGTAAGTAAAAAACGGTCACAAGTCGTGACCGCTTTTTTATTTGTTTGAAAATAATTCAGTGAGCCGCTGTTTTATCTCGTTGTATCGCTTTACTGGAACAGGGAGCTCGCTGCCGTTTGACATTACGACGCAGTACGGCTTCAAAAGTGTGATATGATCAAGATTTATCGCATAACATCTGTGTATGAGGACAAATCTCCCGCCGGCTTTTTCAACGAATGATGAAATGTTTATCCTGGCGTTGATTATTCCGGAGAAGCAGCAAATCTGGCAGTTGCGACCGTCTGACGTAGCGTAAAGTATGTCATTTCTTGGAATGAATCGGGTGCAGTCGTCGGTGTCCGTGATGATCATTCTGTCTGAAGAACAGTTCTGCTGGTTCAGCGCCGAACCAGCCGGGATCATCGCTAAATTAAACGCATTCCCGTAGACAGACTCGGGTGTGCTGTCAGGCTTGGTTACGCCGATGTGCTTGAGCTTAAGTTCACCCAGCCCGGAAAGCTCCCATATGAACACGCAATACTGCTTCATGTACACCATGTCGTCAGAATCGGAGATGGGAGAGAGCGTGTACTTTCCGATGACAGTGCACGCGCTACCGCAGTTCTGCGCAATAATGAACATTTTATCAGTCAGCGTGCTTTTGATAATGCCGCTGATCGCAGTTGGTATGAAATTGCATACTTGCTGCTGACCCTGGATAATAGAATGATTAAGGGCGTCAGTCAGACTGAAGTCCTCGTCTATGTATTTCAGCAGCAGACTCGTATCCTGCTGCCAGAATTGCTCCAGTATCGCTTGAGTAAGGTCGATAGCAAGAGCTGTGTTTTCGCTGGTCAAATGATCTGCCTTTCTTTAATTGATACTGTCTGGTACGGATAACAGAAATCAAAAGAAAGAAAAGTAAAAATGATATGAAGCAGATAGCCAATCCGCTTCCCTTACACTGATTATATCACATTGTCTATAGTTTTGTCAAGTACTTTCGGTATTTTCATATAGATTAGCACATATAAACATTGGTTCAAAGTGCCAAGTAGTCTGACGTTTTTTGGTTACGTATGGAAGGTCATTCGTGCGAAATATATTGACAACCCGGTTTTTTTCTGGTATAATATGCACAAGTTTCATGAGCGTTGTGAATTTGCCTTTGATTAAAATGGCAGACCGGGGTGGAAAATGGCAGGGTATACATACTCTAAAAGGAAAAAACAAGTCAAAACGGCAAAGAAACAAAGCATACAGGCGCGAAAAAACATCGAAACCGAATATGAGTTGCCTGCCGCAGCCCATGGATTAAAACACGTTGACCCGGTTTACATGCTGACAGACGGTTTCGCAAAGCGGTTTGACGCCGTGGGAACAGAACGCGCCAGACAAATGGCGGGAAACAGCGAACAATTCCAGCGTACCGACAGAGAGAATTCCAGTACAGGCGGCGGTTTAGGTTCCAGAAAAGTTAATGATCGGGAGTCGACCGTGGCTGCTGATTCGCAACGTGAATCAGATGAATGCCCTTTTGCAGACAAGTTTTCGTCGTATGCATTCCGGGGTGGGAAGCTTGCCAACGCAGTTATGGCGGGGCAGGGACGTCAGGTGTTTACTGTCTGCCTTTCAAGGGCGCTTGGCAGGAGTTTTCACGGCTCTGAACGGCAGAAAAAACTACTCGGGAGCGCTAACGATTTTCACGTTGGAAACACTTCCGCGAGGGTCATGTTCAACCGCGACGCGCAGTCTGCTGTGAGCCTCGTGACGGACGCGCTCCGTGGAAGCACAAGGATACTTGAGCTGTTTAGGAATCTTGCGAATGGCAGTGATCAGAGGTCAGACGCACCGCTGGAAATGCGCAATATCGACACGCTGAAAATGGCGTTTCCTTTTTTGCAGACCGACGATGATAAGCGGCTTCTACTGTCCTGCAAGAGCCGTCTGAAGGAGCTTGAGAACTCAAAAAATCCGAAATCTGAGAACGCAGCACGGCTTCTCAGGGCGGCAGTGATAAAGCATACCGCCGTGCTTCGCAGAAAAGAGGAGCAGCAGCGGAACTTCCTCACAAAGCTGAACGAGATCAACAGCAACGTGCGTGAAGCCGAAAAACTGTTCAGCTCCGACGGATTTGCCGAGCAGGCGCTCCGCGAGGCGGAGGAGCTTATGGAGGGAACTCCGCCCGATGATGATAAGCGCCGCGAAGCCTCATTCGAAGCCGCTTCGGCGGTCGCGGACTTCTTTTCAGGTCTGAGAGGAGACGAAAATGGAACAGCTCGGCAAAACGAAGCAAACCAGCCGGAAACCGGCGCACCAGAAAAAACCACAAAATCATAGCCGCCAGGCTGTGTTTTGCCCGGAGATCCTGTCTGCGGCGGCCTCCGCGGCAGAGCATTCGCTGAGCGAATCGCTGCTGGGAGTGCCTCCCGAACAGCTTCTGAGCGCTGGAAATCAGATCCTGCTCAGACTTACGAGCCGCGAGTTCCACGTTACCTCTAACCATGAAATGCGTTTTTCTGAACAATCTCCGGAAAACGCATTCGAGCAGGTTTCGGCGGGTCTGGAGTTCCGACAGCCGGTATTTTCGGGTCAGCTTATCACGCCGACCAACATAAATGATATCTCAGCAGGGAGCCAGTAATGGATTATTCCGAAATTGTAAGAAGCGAGCTTTTGCAGCGAGGTCTGAATTTCATCGAGGAATACGGCGCGTTTCAGTTTACCATGAGCAGCGGACAGCGCCGGTGGCGCACTCTGCTGAGCGCTGAAAACAACGCGCTGATTTGCTGCGCGCAGTTCCCGTGGATATCCGGAGGCTGCCTGAAAACGCTGAACCAGCTAAACGCTGAGGCCGCGCTCGGGTGCTTTCTGCTGACGGAAGGACGCATTGTGTTTCGCTGCGGTGCAGAGGTCTTTGACCCGCTGACCGCCGGAGAAACCGCGATATCGCTTCTGCGGCTGAGCGGAAATACAGTCTGCCGATACTGGGAACGCGTAAGGTTCTGCGGAGGTACTGATGAGCTTTGATTATTCCAGCGCGGGGAAACGCTTTGCAAGCCAGAACGAGCTTCTGGACTGCTTTGCGGACGTCCTCGATCTTCACATATATTACATCTACAAATATCACTACTGGGTCAGCCCGGAAAACAGCATGCAGGGCATGCTCGGGGTTGTCGTTACCCGGGAGGAGTTCGAAAAGGGACTGCTCCGGGCTTCCGGCGGAACTGCATGGGAGAGCCTGAGCGACGATGAGACCTCCGAAATCGAAATGACCAGGGAGTACTTTTTCGGAAGGGTTCTTGCGACTCCGGACGACTGCGGATTCCCGGTTTTCGGAGTTGAAAACGCGTTCAGAACGGACAGATTCCGCTTCCTGACGGTGCTTACGCTGCTTTGCTGCGATGTGGAGCGCCGTTACGAGAAGTTGTTTGCATTCCTACAGGACGATATCTCGAAAAAACTCCCGACAGCCGACACGATGATACGTCTGTGGGCGGAGCCGGGCAGGCGCATAGCGGATTACTACCGCTATTTTTCAGAGCAGGACGCGCTGATGAAGTACATCTGCGCCCCTGTGGAGGGTACCCTCTGCACCCGGCAGCTCCAGCTTTCTGAGCCAATTATCCGGGAATTATCCTTATCGTGTTTTCCCCCATTTCCGCTCCTTTCGTCAAAGCAAAACTGTCACTTTCCCGCAATAAGGGAATGCTCGCCGACTATCTCCTCAACAATTTCCTCGATGGATTTGCCGGCGCAGTCCACGGTGATGTCAGCGTACTCCTCGTAAAGCGCGCGGCGCCTGCGGAAAACGTCCTCGATGGAATCGCCGGGGCGCATTGCTATGCCGCGGGTCTTTATGTTGTGCAGGCGCTTTTCGACCTGCTCCACCGGAAGGGCGAGATAGTATACGTAGCCGTGTTCCTTCAGGTACATCATCGCGCTGCGGGAATACACCGCGCTTCCGCCGGTGGCGATAACGCAGCCGCCGCTTTCCTCAACGGACATTATTGCCCGCTCCTCCTCAATGCAGAACCAGTCGAGCCCCTTATGGTCGATTATCTGCTGAAGGAGCATTCCCGTTCGATTCTGGATAGTGATATCAGTGTCTATGAACCGGAAGCCCATTGCCTTTGCAAGCAGCACTCCGATGGTGGATTTGCCGCAGCCGGGCATTCCTATTAAAATTATGTTTTTCATGCTGACGCGTCCTTCTACTGAATTACCATGTTACGCGGTCGAGGCGCATGGTCGCAACGGCGTTGAGGTCAGAACCGGCGATGTGACCCGCCTTGTACTCATAATACGCCTGACAGCCTATCATTGCCGCATTGTCGCCGCACAGGGCCAGCGGCGGGTAGTATACCTTCATGCGGTTGTAGTCCGCGCGCTGCTGGAGCATGCTCCGCAGCCCGGAATTCGCCGCAACTCCGCCTGCGAGAGCCAGCGTCTTGTAGCCGCCCTCCTTCGCCGCCGCGATGAACTTCTGCGTGAGGATATCCGCAACGGTATACTGGAAGCACGCTGCAAGGCTGTTGACGTCGATCTCCTCGCCCTTCTGCCTGGCGTTGTGTATGAGATTTATGACCGCGGTTTTCAGCCCTGAGAAGCTGAAATCGTACGGATTTGCAGTGTGCGGGTGCGGAAGCTGGTATTTCTTACGGTCGCCGGTCTGCGCCGCCTTGTCGATGTGGACTCCGCCTGGGTAGGGATAGCCCATAGCGCGCGCCGCCTTGTCGAAGGCTTCGCCTGCGGCGTCGTCGACGGTCTGACCTATCGTTTCGAACTCCGTCCAGTCGTTGACCTTGACGATATGGCTGTGAGACCCGGAGGCCACCAGGCAGAGGTACGGAGGCTCAAGCTCCGGGTGAGCCAGGTAATTCGCCGCGATGTGCCCGCGAATGTGGTGCACCGGGATAAGCGGCTTATCCAGCGACAGCGCAAGCCCCTTCGCAAAGTTGACTCCTACCAGCAGCGCGCCGATAAGCCCCGGTGCGTAGCTTACGGCTATCGCGTCGACGTCCTGCGCTTTCATGCCCGCCTTCTGGAGCGCCTCGTCAACTACCGCGACTATGCTCTCGCAGTGGCGGCGGCTGGCTATCTCGGGGACTACGCCGCCGTACAGCTTGTGCTCCTCTATCTGCGTTGCCACGACTGAGGAGATTATCTCCCTGCCATCGCGTATTACTGCGGCTGCGGTCTCGTCGCAGCTGCTTTCTATTGCTAAAATATCCATTTAAACACCCACTTATTTTAATTCGGAATTATGAATTCGGAATTCGGAATTTCGGTGCCGCCTTCGGCGGTTATTTTAAATCCGTCCCACAAAGCAGAACAGCTTGATTCCGGATTTTATTTAACGTCTGGTTTCCTTGAGGTTATGAATTCTATCGCGCGCTCGATGGAACTTCTGACGTGCTCCATGTCCTCGCTGTGGAGCTTTCCGGCGTTGCGGTAGTCGAAGCTGTTGCAGAACTCGTTTACGTCGCTGTTAAGCTCCTTGATGTAGTTTTCCACAAGCTTGTCGGTGGCGGCGATGAATTCCTTCTGGTCTGCTTTCGGCAGCTTGGAGGGAACATGCGACATTATCAGATTGTAGTGCGGTATGCAGATGTATTTCTGCGTGGAATACAGATTGCGGAACTTCGCGTCCTCGCGGAACATCGTGAATACCGTTTCCAGCATGTGTTCAACGCCCCAGTCTACCTTGCTGCACACGAAGCAGGTGTTCTCTATTTCGCTGCACTTCTTTGCCTTTGCTCCCTTTGTGAAGAATATGCTTTTATTCTCGAATATCTCTCCGCGGAGCGTACCTAGGTAAGTGTTGAGCATGAGCCCCAGCGACAGGCGGTTGTTCTGCTTGAGCAGGCTGTTGAAGTGCGTATGGCAGAACCCAAGCCGGTTAGTTTCCATGCGGACGTCCGGCTCCATCATCGCGGCGCCCATTATGTACTCGCTGATATGCTGCTCGACAGTGTTACGCATGGCGCAGATGGGGCAGCCCTCCCGCGGCTCGAACACTTCGTTTATCGGTATCGTCAGAATACTTTCTCTCATTGTAAGTCCTTTCCTTTTGCGTGAATAAGGTGAAAAGTCGCTGAAAATACAGCGGATACTCTTGAAATTATACTCCTATTGTATTATAATTAAGACAAATAATCAAGGGGTTTACGAAAATTTCTATGAATTACACCATACAAAATAAAAATTTTGATATCCGCCGGACGTTCCTGTGCGGTCAGTGCTTTCGCTGGAGCGAGGACGAAAACGGCGCGTTTTCCGGCATTGCCGGCGGCAGAAGCCTTACTGTAACGCAGTCCGGCGATGAAGTCACCCTGCACGGCGTATCCGAGCAGGATATCCCGTTCTGGGAAAACTATTTCGACCTGGGCACGGATTATTCCGCGTACATCGAAACGCTTTCAGCGGACGAAACGCTGAAAAAATCCTGCGAATTCTCGCCTGGTATACGCATTCTGCGGCAGGAGCCGTTCGAAACGCTCATCAGCTTTATTATCAGCCAGAACAACAATATTCCGCGAATCTCCGGGATAATCGGGCGGCTGTGCGAGAGCTTCGGAACTCCGGCGGGCGGGGGATACGCATTCCCGACGGCTCGGCAGCTTTCCGGGATAGCTCCGGAGGATCTCGCGCCGCTTCGGGCGGGATTCCGCGCGCGCTACATATGCGACGCGGTGGAGAAGGTGAACTCCGGTGCGGTTGATTTCGCGGAAATCGACAGGCTGCCGCTCGCGGAGGCGCGGGAGCAGCTCAAGACTATAGTCGGAGTAGGCGATAAGGTCGCGGACTGCGTGCTGCTGTTCGCGTTCCATAAGCTTGACGCCTTCCCGAAGGACGTGTGGGTAAAGCGGCTAATGGCGCAGTTCTACCCCGGAGGTCTGCCGGAATGCACCCTCGGCATAGAGGGCATCGCGCAGCAGTACCTGTTCGATTACGTCCGCAACGGCGGAGGTCTGCTGGTCACGAATGACTGATTCATGAAAGGGAGTATACATATGTTCTGTCCAAAATGCGGCAAGAAAAATGATGATAACAGCCTGTTCTGCACATGGTGCGGCGCGGGTTTCGGTTCGGTATCCACGCAGAGCCTGAGCGCCGCTCCGGCGGCTTCTGCTCCTGTGGAGGCTCCGGCGACACATCAGGAGCTTCAGACGGTTTCTGCTGCGCCTGTTGTATCTGCTGAGAATTCCCAGGCGGCGCAGTCAGCCGGGGAGATAAAACAGCCTGAGCCGACCGAACAGCCCGCGTACAGCGTCCCCATGCCTGGAGTGATCCCGCAGAGCAGCGCGGAGCACACAGCCGCACAGAACTCTGCCAGCGGCGCTTTGAATGCTCAGGCGGCTCCGGGCAGTGCTGCAAATCTACTGTCATTTAATAATGAAGTCCCGGTGGCTTCCGCGCAGAAGCCCGAAAAGGAGCGCCGCTATTTCACAGCCGCGCATATCGCGATATGTCTCGCCGTTACCGGAGTTATGGCGGCGGCAGCCGGGATTTTCGCCGGTCTGTATTTTTCAACGATACTCTGATACTACATTTCAACATGCTTTTAATGCCCTGCCGGTTATGTCCGGCGGGGTGTTATTTTTTGGTATGATTATGCACAAAAACCCCGGGTTCGTATTATTTCATTTTAACAATCTTGCGTTTTGTAAGTTGACTTTTTTTAGGCGGTATAGTATACTTAATTTGGATATTTCTATCATCAAAGTCTGCGTCAGATTTGATTACAGAGAGTATTACGATCCATTTGGGAGGATTACATAATGTATTGTGAAAACTGCGGCAAGAAACTGATCCGCGGCTATCAATTCTGCATGGAGTGCGGCACGCCTGTTCCGCCGGAAGTGGAAGAAGAGGAAGAGAACGAAGATGCTCAGGCAAACGAGCAGTCTGCTAGTGAACAGCCCAGCGGGGAAATGCCGGGTATCCAGCCAATCGGTAACGAGGAGGGTACTCTTGTTTTCTGCCCGACCTGCGGCATGAGAATGCAGAAGTCCACCGACCACTGCGAAAAGTGTGGCATGAAGCTGAACGCGAATGGTTCCTCAGGGGTTCCGCTGGTTAACACCGACCCGCTCGGCGGCGAGTTCGGCGGAATTTCCGACAGCGACCTCGCCAGAATAGACAATTTCGTCAATAACAGCGGCTTGGGCGGAGATATCAGCTACGATGTGAGCGGCGGCTCTGATGATATGGGAGGCCTCGGCGGAGGTCTTGGCGGTATCGGCGGTTTAGGCGGCGGAGATCTCAACAGTGAGATCGAAGCGCTCAACCAGCAGTTTGCCAATCTAAACGCGACCTCAAGCGATATGCCTGCAATAAGCGCGCCTGCTCCCGAGCCTGAACCCCAGCCTGAGCCCGTTCCGCAGGAGCCGGATCTTGGCACCTTATCCCGCCGCGTCGAAGATTTCAGCATGGAAGCCGGAATGCCTGAGACCCAGTTCCTTTCAGAGAGCGGTCTGCCGGTAATAAACGGCGGTGAAATGACAGAGCCTGACGAGCCGATGCAGCTCGAGCAGAATTACGATGATATCAATATTGACATAACCGCACCCGCTCCCACGGCGGTCGCTGAGCCGGAAGCACCTGCATACACCGAACCGGAAGCCCCCGCGTACACCGAGCCGGAAGCCCCCGCATACACCGAGCCGGAAGCCCCCGCGTACACCGAGCCGGAAGCCCCTGCGTACACCGAGCCGGAAGCACC
>JABLTL010106710.1_pt1 | contig 10922 bp, 8 predicted proteins | sample 7160151 | NCBI WGS metagenome assembly JABLTL01 (sample SAMN14651223, study PRJNA627086) | human gut metagenome | isolation source: feces | host: Homo sapiens
GGATTTTGAGAAAAACCGGAATTTAGTTTAAGAATTCACAAATGAATTTCGAATGAAGTATTCGTCTTGTGTCGACTAATAAAGTGCTTTAAAATAATGTTGTTAATAAAGGAGAAAATAATTAACATGAATCGTAAGATCGTTCTATTTCCATTAGCTATGGCCGCCATACTTGGCTTAGCTGGTTGCTCGAAAGAAAACAAACAACCATCCTCTATTGAAAGCACTCAAACCCCTAGCTCTGAGGTAAAGAAGGCTTCAATCACCGTCGACAAGACGACCGTTGAACTTCAAGTTGGAGAACAAGTCTTAATCACCGCCACAGTGACCGATGCCGAGAATACTAATAAGACCTGGGCATCAAGTAATAACGAAGTTGCAACTGTTGCTGCTGGAACCATCACTGGTGTTAAGGAAGGAACTGCAACAATCACTGTTTCTTTGGATTCTGACCCAACCGTGAAAGCTGAAATTGCTGTCACCGTCACAAAAAAAGCAAATCCAGTCACCGATACAACTGTCGATAAATTGGCTGATGTGAATGGAGGTCTCAGCGTCAAAACTCTTTACAGAGCAACAGGAATCATCGAGAACCTCGACCACACGGATGCGTTTGGAAATGCTTACCTCACCGATCCAGTTTCCAAAAAGACCGTCCAAATTTATGGAATGACCGGAACAAATGACGATTCATACTTTGACTATGGCGCCTCTTCTGATTCTAAATTCTTTAAGAATCCAAAAGATGCGACAGAATCTTTAAAGAATGTTGAAAATGGCCAGCTGGTTACTGTTAGGGTTGGATGGTGCAAATTTGGAAATGCGACTGAGATTTTTGGAGTTTTAGAAAAGACTGAAGCTGCTACTTCCAAATACGCTGTTAACATCGCTTCTTTCGAACACGGAACCGCTACCACCGATAAAACGGAGTACGCATATGGCGAGAAAGTCACTTTGACCGTTGCTCCAGAAACCGGATTTGCCGTCAATACAGTCGAAGTAACAAACGCGCAAAAAGCTTCTAAGGCTGTTACGAAGGTAGAAGACAATAAGTATTCCTTCAATGCCACCTGCGCTAACAACGTAACGATCACTTTAAAGGATGCCAGTGATACAAAAATTACGGTTATTTGGGATATGACAAAGGACTCTGCTCCAGCTGCATCTGCGACCAGCGACACTGAATTCGAAGCGACGGTTGGAACGCTTGGAAAGAAAAAATTTGGAGGTACCTACGTTCAACAAAACACGGGCTATCTCATGCTTTATGGAAAGAAAGGCGACTCCTATCTCTATTCCAAGGAGGCATTACCTGGCTCTTTAGTTTCTGTTTCAATCACGATTAATGATGGTGCTTCCGCGAGTGCGACATATGCAGTTCATTTTGGCACCGAAGCCCTTGCTACTATTAATAAAGAAGGCGCAGTTAAGCTCGGCGCTAATGCCAATCACAAGTTTACCTGTAACGTAGAAAACGCGAAGTATTTCCAACTTTCGATGGGCACTAAATACAACGGTCAAGTTGTTAAAGCCACCATCGTTTACGATACCGCGAAATAAATTTGCCTACTAATTCGAAAAACCTAGGTTTAAAAAATCTGGGTTTTTCTTTTTTGCTTATTAACGCATTTCCTTGCTTTTTTCTCTTCTCTTGATATAACTAATTCATAAATGGAAAATAAACCTTCAATCTCCCGTTTAAGGAGAATTAAATCAACATTAGAAAAAAAGCAGAAGAAGTACGTTACTTTGGATATGCTTTCAAGATATGTTGGACTCTATTCTGACGTTGTAGCGGATGAACTCGTTTATTTTGAACCAATGGTAAAGATGGACACTTCGATGAATATGATGGATGTTCTCCCTCTTATTCAAGATTATCTAGCGCAAGTGGACGAAACAAACAAAGAAAACAGAGAAAAGAAACCAAGACGCCAAGCAGTCCGTAAGAAAGAACTCCTTAAATATTCTTCCGTCGGGGATTTCGTTTACCAAAAGATGGCGGGTCCAGGAGGGCTTATCGCTCCATCTGCTAATTTAAACGACCATGATCTTCATGTTTTGGAACTTTTGGTAAAGCAAGAAATCTCCAAAAGGAAAAAAAGAAAAAAATAAATCAAAATCTAGTATGCCTAACTCTAAGAAAATCGGTATAACGTTACACCGATTTTTCTTTTTTAAATGCAAGGTGTTGTGCAAGCATTAATCGATTCTTTTCGACTTTAAAAAATGGTTTTAGGGAAAAATCCTAAAAAGCATGCTAAGTTAGGGTAAACTAACAACGATTTTTATAGAACCCCCTAAAGGGGGTTTCTTGAGGAAATCCCTTTGTCTAGAGGGAAGAAAAATCCTATACTTAAAGCCGTATAAGGAGATGTTTTTTAGAAATGTCTGAAATAAAGAAAACCTTTAAATCGGTTGACGGAAATACCGCTGCGTCAATCGAGAGCTATTACTTCACTGAAGTAGCAGCTATTTACCCAATCACCCCATCCTCGCCAATGGCTGAAAATGTGGATGTCATGGCTTCTAAGGGCGAAAAGAACTTCTTTGGCTCCACAGTTAAAGTAGTGGAAATGCAATCCGAAGCAGGTGCTTCTGGTGCTGTGCATGGTGCCTTACAAGGCGGTGCTTTAGCAACTACCTATACCGCTTCTCAAGGTTTGTTATTAATGATTCCAAACCTTTATAAGTGGTGTGGTGAGCTTTTACCAGCAGTCCTTCATGTCTCTGCTCGTTCTTTAGCAACCCGCGCTCTTTCCATCTTTGGTGACCAAGCTGATATCTATGCTTGCCGTCAAACTGGCGTTACGATGATTTGCTCTGGCTCCGTCCAAGAAATCGCCGATCTTGCCCCAGTTGCCCACTTAACTGCAATTGATGCATCTACTCCAGTGATGCACTTCTTTGATGGTTTCCGTACCTCTCACGAAGTTCAACACGTTGAATTTGTTGATAAAGAAGAATGGAAAAAACTTCTTCCTATGGATAAGGTTGAAGCTTTCCGTGCTCGCGCTTTAAACCCACACACTCATCCAGTGACACGTGGTGGTGCTGAAAATGACGATATCTATTTCCAAGCACGTGAAGCTCAAAATGCACATTGGGACAATATTCTTCCTGTCGTTGAAAAATATTTTGCCGAAGCAACTCGCTTAACTGGCAGAACCTATGCACCATTTGTTTATTATGGTGATCCAAATGCTGATCGCGTTATCATCGCGATGGGTTCCGTTACCGAAACCGCATCCGAAGTCGTGGATGCATTAAATGCCCAAGGCGAACATGTTGGTCTTGTTAAAGTCCACCTTTATCGCCCATTCTCTGCAGAATGCTTATCCAAAGCCATTCCTGCTTCCGTTAAGAAGATTGCCGTCCTCGATAGAACCAAAGAAAATGGTGCCGAAGGAGAACCTCTCTATTTGGATGTTGTCTCTGCAATGTTCAAACTCGGACGCCACTTTGATCAAATCATTGGCGGACGTTATGGACTTTCTAGCAAAGATACCCAACCAAAAGACGTTAAGTCTGTTTATGACTTCCTTAACGCTAAGAAAAACTGGACCGGATTCACCGTTGGTATCACTGATGATGTGACCAATCTTTCTATCCCAGTGGATCAAGATTTCAAGATTCCTGCTTACTACACTTCCTGCTTATTCTATGGTTTAGGAAGCGATGGTACGGTTTCTGCTAACAAATCCTCCGTTAAGATCATTGGTGATGCAACCGGACAATATGCTCAAGCCTATTTCCAATATGACTCCCGTAAGTCTGGTGGAACCACACGTTCTCACTTACGTTTTGGTAAGACCCCAATTCGTTCCGAATATTATGTCAAGAATGCAGACTTCATCTCTTGCTCTCTTGATACCTATATCTTGAAATATGACATTATTGCCAATCTCAAAGATGGTGGAACCTTCTTACTCAATACCAATATGAGCGATGAAGAACTTGCAAAGGCCATGCCAAACCGTATGAAACACCTCTTGGCAGAAAAACATGTTAAGTTCTATGCAATCGACGCAAACAAACTTGCTGAAGAATGCCACATGGGACGTCATACCAACACCACCTTACAAGCCGCTTTCTTCAAACTCAATCCACAAATCATGCCTTATGAACAAGCTGAGGAATGGATGAAGAAGTTCGTCAAGAAGACCTACGAAAGAAAAGGCATGGATATCGTCCAAAATAACTATGACGCCATCGATGCTGGCCCAGCAGGACTTCGTGAAGTGAAGATTGACCCAGAATGGATCAAACTTCCTACAACCAAAGTCTTAGAAGATACTGGCGATACTTATTATGATGAATATGTTGGCACCATCGATCGTCTTGATGGCGATGAACTCCCAACTTCTGAATTCCTTAAATACGAACTTGCCGATGGCACTATGGAAGAAAATATCGTCTTCCGTCAAAAGAGAGCTATTGCGGATCGTGTTCCAGTTTGGAATCCACAATACTGTATCGAATGTAACCAATGTGCCTTTGTTTGCCCTCACGCAACCATCCGTCCATATCTCTTAAATGAAGAAGAACTCGCTAAGGCACCAGAGATGATTAAGAACTCTGTGAAGCCAGTCACTGGTTCTCCAAAAGCAGCCAACCTCAAATATCGTATTACCATTGCCACAGAAAACTGTGTCGGATGCGGACTTTGCGTTTCTGAATGTATGGCTAACCAAACCGCCAAGAAACTTGGCAATGACCATATGGCTCTTGTTATGAAAGATGCCAAAGCGGAATTTGGTGAGCAAATCGCTGCTGACTATTGCTACTACAATGTTTCTAGCAAGACGGACATCTTCCCACTTACCACTGTGAAAGGCGTTGGATTCTTACGTCCATATATGGAAGTTTCCGGTGCTTGTGCTGGATGCGGAGAAGCTCCTTATTATCGTTTACTCTCTCAATTATTCGGACATGACTTATTGATTGCTAACGCGACTGGATGTTCTTCCATCTATTGCGGATCTACCCCACTTACCCCATTTATTAAAGATAAGAATGGCGAAGGCGTTGCTTGGGCAAACTCCTTATTCGAAGATAATGCAGAATATGGATTTGGTATGAGAATTGCGACCGACTACAAGATGTCTCAAATCACTCGTATCTTAAATGCTGCATTAGTCTCTGAGAACGTTGAAGATAGCCTCAAAGACGCTGCTAATAAATACCTTGCCGCTCTTGCTAACAAGGATAGAGATGCGGAACGCCTTATCGTCCCAACTCTTGAAAAAGAAGTGGATGCCTCCAAAGATGAAGCAGTCAAAGAACTTAAGAACTACTATCGTGATCTCATCGAGAAATCCGTTTGGATCATCGGTGGTGATGGCTGGTCTTACGATATCGGCTACGGAGGATTAGATCACGTTCTTGCCAATGAAGCTGACGTGAACGTTCTCGTTCTCGATACAGAAGTCTATTCCAACACTGGTGGACAAGCTTCTAAATCTTCTCAAACCGGTTCCATTAACAAATTCACTGCTTCCGGCAAGAAAGAAGCCAAGAAGAACCTTGCTTTAATGGCTATGTCTTATGGACACGTCTATGTTGCTCAAATTGCCTTAGGCGCTAACCCAATGAAAGCCATCCAAGCCTTAAAGGATGCTGAATCCTACAATGGTCCATCTCTTGTGATTTGCTATTGCCCATGCTTGGAACAACATATCAAAGGCGGTCTTGTCAATTCCATCCAAGAAGAGAAGAGAGCCGTTGAATGCGGTTACTTCACTTGCTTCCGCTATGATCCAAGACTCGTTGCTGAAGGCAAGCCAGGACTTACAATTGATTGCAAGGAACCTGATTGGAGCAAGTTCAGAGACTTCTTGATGCTTGAAACAAGATTCTCTCAACTTCCAGTTATTAACCCAGAACATTCTGAAGAACTCCTTACGAAGTGCGAAAAATACGCAAAAGATCGTTGGGAAGCCATCAAGAAGTTCGGATTATAATCCTTTCTAAACAAATGGCCCTCTCCAAAACGGAGAGGGCTTTTGCTATAAAGGCATTAGTCTTCTAATAGCCAAAGAGGTTTTGCTTTGAAATGATGTTCTTGGATTGGCAAAGATTCGTCGAAATCAAGTTCATAGGCATTTAGATACATTCTTTTTGCAGGGGTAGAAGAGTATTTCAAATCACCAAGCAAATGAAAACCTAGCGAAGTAATAGCCATTCTAATTTGAGCCCTTCTTCCAGTATGAATAGAAATATCTAGAACCGTGCCGATTTGAATTTGATTTTTACTTGTTAGATGGGTGATTGCTTCTTTACCATTTGTTGGATCTAGAAACACCTTGCCGCCTTTTCCATTGCTTCCAAGCTTTTGTTTAACATCAAAATGAAGGTTAGGGGAGATTCTCTCATCAATAACTGCTTCATAAAGACGTTTGACACGATGCATCTCAAACTCTTTTTGAAGCATTTCTTTTAAATCTTCTCTCTTAGCAAAAAGCATAATTCCCGACGTTTCGTAATCTAATCTATGAACGATAAAAGGCCTTTCGCCTTTTTTCGATAAATATTCGTGGATGTAGTGGTACAAATTGTGCGAATAAGTATGTTTGTCGTTTGTGCGGATGCTAAAAACATTTCTTTCTTTATAAACGACAATGATATCGTCGTCTTCGTAGATAATGGTATAAGGAGTCTGTTTTTTCATTCCATAATTATAGATGTTATCAAGAAGACTACATTAAAAAACGTAAAGAAAATAATCATTGAAGAGTATCCCAAAATATGTAATATGATTAAAAAGGAGGAACATAAATGTTAAATGTTCTAGCTGTAGCGTTTCTGTCATTCTCGTTACTAAATCAAACAAATCCAAAAATGACTGGTGAAAATCCTAAGGACAATGATATTTTGTCTTTAGGCACAGGCGGTTCTTCAAAAGTTCCTGAAACGAATATAAGCTTTGAAGAATTTGAAATTACTAGTTGGCGTGAATTCCTAATAGGAAGACATCAAATGGGTAAAATCAATTTGTCTACTTACATGGGCTTTCTTTAACAATTAAGGAATCATCTACATTTTCTTCTACGTTCGGAATTAAAGCCGGTTTAAAAGGATTTGAAGCTAGTTCTCAATTTAACGTAACTAATTCTTACACGTTGGAAGGAACCGTTACGTATAGTTTCGCCACCCATGTTACTAGAACCGTTCAATATTCTGTTCAAGAAGACAAATTAGAAGGAAAAACTTTTTCGCTTTGTTTGGCTGCACATGTTTTTAAATTAGAATGCGAAACCTGGCAATTTGATGACTATTGGTGGGGAGATGTTGAAGTTGATGGAAGTAGGAAAACGTTTGTTTCTTATTTAACGTTGATTCCAACAATTACAATAATGTTCGCAGACGGAGGCCTACTAAAATGAACAAAAAAATTGTTAAAAACGGTTTGTTGACTTTGCTAAGTGCTACATTTTTAGGATCATGTTCGCAAGGAGAGACTGCAAATTTAGACGATTATGAGATTAAAGAGGGCGAAACAAAAACAGCTCAATTGATTGCCTATCTTGATACTCCAACGAATATAGACGTATTGAAGCCTCGTTTTACGATGCCTAGTTGGCATTATGAAGATGGAGCCATCTTCTTTAATGATTGGAATGCCTTTAGTAAGGAAGAAACTGCTTTATTTGCCAAGAAATACGGGTATTCGCTTGATTTATATGACGATTATACGAGATGCTCTGGTTCGAACTTGCTTTCTTACAATCGTCATGAAGACTCTGCGCCAGGGCCAAGTTACGAACTTGTGACAGATAAAATAACAGGAACGGTGGTAGTGCCCGCTTTAATTGGAGATTTAAAAGAATACAAAATAACCTCTAAATTAGATGAAAAGAAAAGTTTCACCGTGTACGCATCCGTCTCTCCTTTAACGGTGAGTGTTTGGACGGTCAAATAATCATTTCAAAAATCGTCTCTCTTTAATGGGAGGCTTTTTCTTTTATAATGTAGGCATGGAAGAAAGTTTGCATGCAAGATTAAAGACAAAGATGAAAGAAAAAGGCCTTTCCCAACGACAACTTTCTTTGAAAACAGGAATTTCTGAGGTGGCTATATGCAAATATGTTTCAGGAGCAAGAACCCCACATATTGAAATCATTGGAAAGATTGCAGAAGTTCTAGGAGTGACTTCCGATTATCTTCTTGGCATCGAAAAGAAAAGCGAGCCATATGAAAAGATCGCAAACTGCATTAAAGAGAATAAAGCGTCTTTGACTTCGGAAGAAAAAATGTCTTTAATTTTACTTATAAGTGAAAAATAAGGGGGACGTATATGAAAGTAACCAATATTGACCTTTACAAATACTTCAACTGGCCTAAGCCAAATAAGGCTGCAAAAGGAATCCTTCACGGTATCTTCTTTGATAAAGAAACCGATGGGGATTTAGAAGTTAACAAGAAACGTCTCCGCCCAATGATGCTTATCTTCCCAGGTGGTGCTTACACCTCCGTTTCTCAAAGAGAGGCGACCCCTGTGTGTGTTTCCTTTTTGAAATACGGTTTTAATTGTTTCTATTTAGAATACTCAACCGCGCCAAAGAATCGTTATCCAACGATGCTTATTGAAGCTATGATGGCTTTAACGTATCTCTATAAGAAAGCCAAGGATTTTTATTCCGATTCAAATAAGATTACTTTATGCGGTTTCTCTGCTGGAGGGCATTTAGTTGGCATGTTATCTTCTTTGCAGAAAGAAGAAAGAGAACTATTTTATCCGCTTGATAAATGCGGGGCCCATGCGAAAGCAGCAATCTTCTCTTATCCTGCTTTAACGGAAGATACTAACGGGGGAACTATAAATAATCTTCTTGGAGAGGATTTCCCAAATAAAGCGGCCTTTTCCATCATCAATAGAGCAAGAGAAGACTTCTTACCATCCTTTATTTGGGCGACTAAAGAGGATAGTTGTGTAAATCCTTGCACCAATGCGGAAGCCCTTAAAAAGAAACTGGACTCTTACCATGTTCCAAATGAATTTGTTTTATTCCCAAAGGGAGGACATGGTCTTTCTACATGTGATATCAATACTCAGACCTCTCTAAACGCCTATGATGAACTATTTGATACGGTAGGCACATGGGTGAGAAAAGCCAATGATTTCTTGCTTGAAATTGGAGCGGGCTTAACTGATAAAAAATAAAAATTTCCCTCAGAAAACTGGGGGATATTTCAATCTTTCTGGTCGGAACGATGGGATTTGAACCCATGACCCCTTGGTCCCTAACCAAGTGCACTACCAAGCTGTGCTACGTCCCGAGCGCTATTTATTATATCCATTTGTCTTCTTTTTCGCATTGAAAAAAGAAGGAAGATGAAAAAAGCATATTAAAAGCGTGCATAATGAATTAAAAAAGTATTTAGAATATAATTCTAACGTTATGGATAGCAGAAAATATATTATCGTTAAAGGCGCAAGAGAAAATAACCTAAAAAACATTGATGTTAGTATTCCAAAAGAAACATTGACGGTTTTCACTGGTTTAAGCGGTTCAGGCAAATCCACGTTGGCTTTCGATACCATTTATGCGGAAGGGCAAAGAAGATATGTCGAATCCCTTTCTCCATACGCTCGTCAATTTCTTGGTGGAGTTGATAAACCGGATGTAGATTCTATCGATGGACTTTCTCCTGCTATTTCTATTGATCAAAAAACGACTTCCCATAATCCTCGTTCTACCGTTGGAACTGTAACGGAGATATACGATTTTCTTCGTCTTTTATATGGCCGAATCGGTGTTCCTTATTGTCCAGAACATCATGTGCCAATTATTGCTTTTTCGCCTGCTAAGATGACGGATATGGTGCTTGCTTATCCAGAAGGCAGCAAACTTCAAATCCTTGCACCTGTGGTAAAACATGAAAAAGGCTGGCATAAAGATGTTATCGAAAACATTAAAAAAGCAGGATTTGCACGTGTCCGTATCGATGGAGAATTCCTTCTTATTGAAGAAGTCAAAGAACTTGATAAAAATAAAAGACACGACATCGATATCGTTATCGATCGCTTGGTTGTCCGTAATGATATCCGTTCTCGTGTAGCAGAAGATATCGATCTTGCTCTCAATTACGGGCATGGTTATGTCATTCTCTATACGGAAAATGGCGAAAAACTTATTTCTAGCAACCATACGTGTCCAATATGTGGTTTTTCTGTGCCAAAACTTGAACCACGTTTATTCTCTTTTAATGCTCCACAAGGTTCTTGTCCAACTTGTCATGGTTTAGGCATATCACGTTCTGTGAGCGAAGATTTATTAATCCCTGATCCAAGTAAAAGCATTTCCCAAGGCGCTATCCGTTATTTTAAAAACACGGTTAACACGACTAATTTGGAATGGCAGGAATTCAAATATCTTTTAGATGCCTACAAGATACCTTTGGATGTTCCCTATAAAGATTTGACTTCGAAACAAAAACAAATATTGCTATATGGGTCGGATAAACCCTTAGATCATACGTTAACTAGCGCGAGTGGGAACGTGACCCACAAGAGAGGGTATGTCGAAGGAATTAAAACCTTTATTGAGAGAAGATATCGCGAATCTACCTCGAAATGGATGTTGCCTTTTTATGAATCTTTTATGAAAGATACTGTTTGTGAGACTTGCCATGGGGCTCGTTTAAGCAAAGAAGCTCTTTCTGTTTTAGTGAATGAATTAAACATCTATCAAGTTACTCAACTAACAATCGACAAATTAATTCTTTGGATTAAAGACACACGTAGTAAACTAAATGCAAACGAAATGGCTATTGCTCGTCTTGTTTTGCAAGAGATTGAGAACCGTGCTCAATTTTTAGCGGACGTCGGAATTGATTATTTAACCTTGGACCGTTTGGCAATGACTCTTTCTGGAGGAGAGGCCCAACGTATTCGTTTAGCCACCCAAATTGGCTCTAAA